>Ga0164295_10005078_pt1 | contig 10424 bp, 6 predicted proteins | sample GEODES006metaG_FD_111798 | JGI IMG/M metagenome (GOLD analysis project Ga0164295, IMG submission 111798) | Oligotrophic lake water microbial communities from Sparkling Lake, Wisconsin, USA - GEODES006 metaG | ecosystem: Environmental > Aquatic > Freshwater > Lake | place: USA: Sparkling Lake...
GAGCTCGCGTCGCGTCGACTGGACTGTTCGACGGTTGTGGTGAGTCGTCCAACGCCGCGCGCCCGTGTGCGGGCCGAGCCGCGGGGCGTCCTAAATATCATAGCTCAGTACAAGATACTATGTTAGCGCACTTTTTCGTCCGACGTGACTGTCACCGCTGGTGGCGTGCACGCTGCACCCGAGCGATTAGGCGGTTTTCTATTCGTGCATTTTCGCGCGCCAGGTGAGATGGTGAGAGGTGCTGTCGCTGCTCATATGTCGCGTACACACTTGCCGGATTCGTTGCGATTTGACCTCACCTCACGTGGCTGCCCTCTCGGGCCTCGCCGTGTCGCAGGGTGGAACGTCAGCCGGAAGTTGGATGCACACGTACAGCCATCCATCTGGGCAGCAGCATGCGGACGCAAGGAAGACGAGCGAGACGTCAAGAGGTACCGCAACGCCCTGGACAGTGACTCGCGGCGTCCGTCCGTCCCCACCGCTCGCACCACTCGCGCCGCCGACAGCAGCTGTGTCAAAGTGTGCGGGCAGCAGCTGCTCGAGTGAGCTCCGGAGCGTCGACGGCGAGCCGTCGGCCTGGCGCGGCGCAAACGGCTGCTGTCGCCATGCCGTGGGCGAAGTGAAGACTCGCACCGGGATGGAGCGTGGCGGCTGACGGTTGAGCTGGTTGGCAGTGGCCTCGTTGATGGCCGCGGCGACGGGAGCGTAGCCTAATTTGTAAGCGCTCTCGTCGAAAGAGCCCAGTGCCGTGGTGAGCTTTTCCTGGTCGGCGGGTGAGAGCGACATCGCGGGCAGCGCCGAGCCGCACCGCAGGTAGCACGACTCCTTGAGCGCGTTGAGCAGTACGGCCTCTGCCTCCGCACGCGTCGCCTTGAGCAGCGTGTGGCTCGGGAAGGATGCAAAGTGGACCGTGATGGCCCATGGCAAGGCCGCGCTGGCGGCCCCCTCCTCGCCGACAAGCAGGTCAAAGAGCACTCCAATCGGAAGTTGCCATCGCAGCGGTGTGCCAGCATGCTCGAACCAGAGCTCACCGCCCAGCGGTGGCCCAAAGGGCGCAAAGTGTGCCCTCACGGCCTCACAAACAAATGGGAGCAACGACTGGCGCGGCAGGGCAAGGTGGAAGGGCCGCGGCGGCCGGATGCCGCACACCTCGTCGGGAGCGAGCCTGAACACCGCAGGCACCGCGCCCAGCCAACACTCTAAGCGGACCGCCGTGGTCGCTGCGTTGAACGCTGAGTCGTCATGCGCGACACCAGAGGCCATCGCTACAGAGGCCATCGCTACAGATGAAGGATTTATGCGTTCCTGTGAAAGAATGCTGTGAAAGTCTTTTGCGTTTCTGCATGAAATTCAGGAGGATACTTCGTGGCTCCATGTGGGGAATTCGTGCTTGCCGCCTTTCCTGGAGCCAGTCGCGGGTCCTCATGAGCAGTGCACCAGGCGCAGGCGCGCGGCCGGCGAAGAAGCTGCGCACGGCGACCGAGTCCGCCCACAATAGCAAGCGTGGCACGATTGCGCGCGTACGCCTGCACAACTTCATGTCCTACCGCGACGCTGAGATCGCTGACCCTGGCTCGCAGCTCAACTGCATTGTCGGCCCAAATGGGACTGGCAAGAGTAGCATCGTGTGCGCCATGTGCGTGGGACTAGGTGGGCCTCTCAAACTCACGGAGCGCGGCGATCAGATCAAGTCTTGCGTGCACGGCGAAGGCCAGCATAAAGATGAAAAGGGTCAGCTGATCACGAGTGGCTTCGTGGAGACCGAGCTGGTTGACGGCGTCTCGCCCGGGCGCAACCTCACCGTGCGCCTCGATTTCAACATAGAGAACAAGAAGGAGTGGAGGATGGACGGCGTGCTGGTGACCGAAAAGAAGGTCAGAGAGACGATGGAGGGGCTCAACATCCAGGTCGACAACCCCCTCCAATTCCTGCCACAGGACAAGGTTGGCCAGTTCTCGAACATGTCGCCGCAGGAGCTGCTCAAGCACACAGAGATGGCCATCGGCCCCGAGGTCTACAAGCAGCACCAGCAACTGATTGAGCTCGACAAGGAGGTGCTGGGCGTCGAGCAGCGGCTCACCACCGAGAAGAAGAAGCTCGAGGACCTCGAGCGCATCAATCGCGCCCTCGAGCAGGACGTAGAGCGCTTCCGGCGCCTGCAGGAGAATAAGCGCCGCCTCGACGGCTTCCGCGGCAAGAAGACCTGGGTCGAGGCAGAGGTTCTGGAGAAGATGGCCGTGGACGAGCACGCCAAGTACACCACGAAGAAGGCGGAATACAAGGAGGCTCAGGCGCAGTTATCAAAGAAAACGGAGGAGTCTGCGCCGCTGGAGAACGCGAAGAAGGAGTTCGAGAAGAAGCTCAAGGAGGCGAACCAGCGCGCTCTCAAGGCGGACAACGAGAGGATGCAGGTGTACAACGAGAACGAGAAGGGAGGTGAGCTCAAGGAGGGCTTGGAGACTGAGATCGGCAAGTTGGACAAGCACCTGGATAAGTTGCGCAAGAAGCGAGAGGAGGAAGAGGAGAAGCTGTCGAGGCTCGAATCGGAGATTACGACCAAGCGCGCGCAGCTGAATGCTGCAAAAAGCGGCGAGGACCCAGCTGCGCGCCGCGCCTCGCTGCAGGCGGCGTTCGATGCCGCCCGACGCGAGGCGCAGGACGCGCAGGCGGAGCTGCGCAACCACGAGAGCCACACCGCCGAGCTGAACGCGACGCTCCAGCAGGCGAAAGCCAAACTTGAAGAGCTGAACAACGTCGAGCTCCGCAAGATGCAAAAGGTCGCAAGTGGTAACAAACACGCCGCCGAGCTCGCCAACTGGGTGGACACGTTCAAGAAGGGTAGTGAGACAGGGCCACTGGACGTGATCAACTCGATCGGGCCGCTCCTCATGAAGATCGACGTGCCCGATCCGAGTCACCAGAAACTTTGCGAGGAAGCGATCGGTGCCAAGCACGCGTTCGCCTTCCTCGCGCTTAGCGACGAGGCACGCACAGCGCTCAACAAGAAAGTGGCCGACATGAAGTGGAACGTCAACGTGTACCGTTACTCAGGCGCCGCGTTCACTCCGTCCAAGCGGCCGAGCTCAAGCGACATGGCGCGCTTCGGAGTGACCAAGTGGCTCGACGAGGCTGTGTCGATCGCGCCCGAGAACCGCGATCAGATCCTCGGCGCGCTCAAGGACCTGACTTCGATCGACAAGTACCTGCTCGGTACGAAGAGGACGCAAGAAAAGATAGAGGAGCTGCAACAATACCTCGCCGAAAATCAGGTGGACCAGGTGACCATATTGACACCTGAGCGCACTTATCGCGTGCAGCGCTCCAAGTATGGCAACAGGGCGCTCATCAACACCACGCAGAACCCTCGCGCGCGAAACGACCTCTACGCCATCGCCGCCGATCCGAAGCAGCTCGAGATCGCGCAGGCTGCCTTCGAGTCCGCCAAGCACGCCTTCAACGAGCACACGGATCGCAAGGCGCAGCTCCAGGAGCGCCTGACGCACCTGAATGAGGCGAAGCAGCAGAAGCAGCAGGAGCTGACCACCTTCAATGAAGGCTTCAGTGGGATCAAGGTGCTTGAGGAGAGGCTGCCGGCGTACAAGCAGCGCGTGGACGTAGCGCGGCGCGAGGAGGCCGCCTTCGATGTGGGCGCGAAGCGGGCGGAGCTGCAAGAGAAGCTCGTGCAGGCTGCCCGCAAGGAGGCGCAGCTGATGGCGCGGATGGGCAAGGCGCAGCTCGCGCGCACGAAAGCCTGCACCGACGAGTATGGCGCCCGCCTCACAGTGAGGGTGGCCACTCGGCAACTGGCTGACGCCAAGGATGCGGCCGAGCAGGCAGCAAGGGAGGTGGACGCGCTGAAGCGCGAGATGGAGGAGGCGAAGGAACAGACCAAGGCCGCGAACGACGCGGCGGCCAAGAAGAAGTCCGAGGCCAAGAGGGCGGCGCCGCACTTTGAGCGGGACGCGCGCTCAGGCCTGCGCGGAGGCGAGCAGAAGCATGAGGACGAGTGGTATGCGATGCCAGGCGACCTGAAAGAGCTCGATGCGGAGATCGAGTCGCTCGAGGAAGATATCGCCTCGAGTGACGACGACGACGGCAAGACGCTCCGCGACTTCGAGAAGCGCTGTGAAGAGATTGAGGCTGCCAAGGGCACTGCGAGCGACACGCAGGCCGAGATCGAGGCGAAGCGCGAGCACCTCCACTCGCTCGTCGCCGAATGGAAGCCCAAGCTCGAGGAGATGATCACGATCGTGGACGACAACTTCTCTGCGTACTTCGAGCGCTTCCGGTGCGTGGGCCACGTCGAGCTCGTCGACGGGCGCAAGCGCAGCCCACAGACGGGTGAGCCCGAGGGCGCCGACGACTTCGCGCAGTACAAGGTGCACATCAAGGTGCAGTGGCGCTCGAATGAGTCGCTGCACGTGCTGGGCGAGGGAGGGCGCGACTCGGGCGGCGAGCGCTCCGTCGCGACGATGGTGTACCTCATCTCGCTGCAGTCCATCAATCCGGCGCCCTTCCGCGTGGTCGACGAGATCAACCAAGCCATGGACTCGACCAACGAGCGACACGTGTTCGAGTGCATCACGCACGCGTGCAAGGAGGGGGGCAAGCAGTACTTCCTCCTCACACCCAAGCTGCTTCCCGACCTCGATTACGGCGAGGAGACGGCCGTTCAGCTCGTCTTCAACGGGCCGTACGCTGTCAACCGCGCCGCCCTCACGCTCAACAAGTTTTGCTGACGATGGGCAGCGCCAAAAGTGGCGATAGGGGGGCGTAGTGCTGTCGACTGTGCTGGGCGCTGGGCTGAGCTCCCAGGGTCGGATCTGTACCTTCCGAACGAGCGACGAACGCCGAGAACACTCACGCCCGGCTCGCTCGCGGGACCGCGGGAGTGTCAGAGTCAGTGTGGGGACAGCCCCCGGGAGTCCGTGGATTAGACTCTGCTGTGCGCGAAGCGGTGTGCGCTCTCGTGCCGTTGGCCCGTGCATGTACGTGCATGCGACGCGTGACACCTATTCTGTGGGCGAGAAAAACTAAAACACTGCGTCGAAAAAAGTGAGGTTGTTCTATCACTGTGCCGGCTCTGGCCGGGCCGTCTCGTGCCGCCACGCGGTTGCCGTTTTCGAGAACTACTCTCGGACCGACTCCTTCCTCCAGCAACCTGCGCGGCGCCCCGTCGGAAGTCGAGCAGGCGCCGCACGGCCGGTCACCACGACAGTGCCAGCCGGGACGGTTCCACGGTTAGGTTGACGGTGAAGGCGATGAGGGCGATGCTGGCGCGATGGCACTGCTCGCCGCCGTGAAGGAAGGAATTAATGAAACGATGATGACGATGATGACGACGAGGCAAATGCAGGCGATCAAAATATTCATCTTCGCGTTCTGCCTACACATGTGCCGTTTCGTTGCACGCGCCGTCTTGTGGAACGCCTTTGCCTGGTTGGCGAGCTCCGCAGACTTGTTCTCAAGCACCTCCGTCTTGTCGATATTGGCCAGCATGACTTCGACGTTCTCTTGCCTGCGAGCAAGCCGGCGCGCCGCACAGCGGCATGAGCTCACGCATGCCAAGCGATGTGGCGAGCAGCGGTGTCAAGCAGCAGAGGCAGCCTCCCCGCACAGAGATGTCGAGCGCTAGCAGGGGCAGTGGCGCCGTACATGACGCCCTTGACAGCATCGACCTGCGCTTGCACTTGCACGATCTTGTTCCCTGGCCGCGACGCCTGTGCCCCGCCGAAGCTGGGCGGCATTCACTGGGCCGGGCGGGTGTGCGGTAATAATCGGTGCGGTGCTTTGCTAGGAAAAACTTGGGGCGGGCAAATCGGCGAAACGCCCACGACGACGCCGCCTCGGCTACGGCGAAAGAACCCACACGACCATATCAGAATCGTTCGGCGAGGATGGCTCAGAAGATTGCTGCGACGAAAACATCCAGCGCCTGCGTCTGCGTAGTTGCGCTCGGACCGCCGAATGCCCACGCGCACGGTCCCAGAAAACGGTAGCCAAACAAGGCCGGCACCTCGAGGGCGGCTCCAACTGAATACGACAGCTCCCTCGCGCAAGCTGCGTTCTCCCAAATGGCCTCGGCATTTCGTGTGATCCGCGCACGCCACTGAGACAGATTACCTCCCGCGGCCGCAACAGCTGCCTGCGCCTTGTCCTCCGAGCCGCCGCTAGCGTCGAGCACAGCGTCAATGAGGTATCGCATGTGCCGCACCAGAATGCCCTTGAACTGCAGGCCGTCGGTGCCCGGGCTGCCCTCGTACAGATTGGGCACCGTACCCTGCACGAGAAGGGGCTCACCGAGATCTCTGAGCACGCCACCGCTCTCATTGTACACGAACGGCGAGCTCCAAACTGCTTCGACGATCGATGCGGCGAGGTGCAGTAGGTCCACGTCACTCACCGCTGCCGGCTGACCAGCTGCTACCACCGACCATCGTTGCTGTTGCTCAGGCTGTCGCTCCTTCTGCCTCTGTGCCCAGAGCAGCCCGAGGCCGGAGAGTATGACGCCCTGGTTGTACGAGTAGGCACCATCCTGCTTGCTCAGGCAGACCTCCTGGTGGGTGTCGAATGTGTCGAGACCGTCGTTGACGAGCGACGACTTATTGATCATGCCAGAGTTGAGAAACCACTCGAGCTCCGACTGCGCCCAACTCGCCGTGTATGCGGCGGCAGCACAGTCGGGCGGCAGATGCGATTCGGGCCACAGAGCGGCTGTGGCGTCCTTCATCCGGCGCCGAGCGCCGTTGCATCGCTCCGAATAGGTTACGGTGAGCTGTGCACCTAAGCTCAAGAAGAGCTCGTTGGTGATCGCATTCTTGTAGCACTTGCCCATGTCCTTCGGGTCACGCGCGGCTTGCCAGCACACGCCGCCTTGGCAGGACGCGTTCCACCACGAACGGTTGACGATATCATCGAACACGAAACGCGAACGGTTGAGGTACTTGAACTCGCCCGTGAGGACGTATGCTCGCAGCCACCCGATGCCCCACCACAGCTCGTCATCAAAGTAGCCGGAGAACGTCAGATCCACCTTTTTATCACATCTGGCGATGGTGTCGTCGGAGGTGGCGTTGAACACCGCCGCGAGGACACGTTCAATCTCGGGCTTATCCGACTGCGATGCAAGCCCAAGGTTGGCAAGCACCTCGACGGTGTTGGCAGACTGCCACCACATGGAGCTGCGCCAGATGCCAGAGGTTTCGCTCCAAAAGGACCGTTGCAGCTCGGTGAATGTGACAGATGCGCGATGCTGCTGGGGTGAGACGCCCAACGCGAGCGTTAATATGCGAAGGGCCATCAGCTCGGGTCAGGATAGAGGGGCTTCGTCGGGCAGCGGGTCTTCCGATAAAACAGTCCGACGAATCCGGTTCGTCATCACTGTCATCAAACAAAAAACACGGCAAGGGACACCGGAGTACCGGACACGGCGTCGAACCGGGGTGAGCCGGGACGCACAGTACTTGTAAGAAAAGAAAAAAAGGATCCGAAAAGTACATGTATTGTACGTCGTCAGAGACTCAGGGAAAGAACGTGTGCTCTAACTAAATGAGATCGGAGCGACACGACCGGCCGACCGCCGCGCGCGTGGGCGTGCGGGTGCGCGGAGCACGTCGCAGAGAGCCCGCGCCGCCCCGCAAGGAATGCGCGTCCCCTCTGTTTACCCCTCTGACGCACATACGAAAAGTTTTGATAAGTTCAACTTAAAGTTACTTTTAAAAAGTTCATGTTCAAGGTCGTCTGGAACGTGAGCCCGACCCGCGACCGCGGGCTCGACGCTTCGTATATAATAAAGACGAGGCACCCAGCTTAATGTAATTCTTTACATTTGGTCTCCAGTTGAGGTGACAGCGGACAGGAGACGTCAGTGATTACGTACACGATCTGCAATCAACTCACGATCCCAAGCTGGCACTGCTCCACTTGTGTAAGTGGGCAAGCTGCCGTAGTTGCGCGTAATGAATTCCCTTTTCTCTCTCTCGCGGAAGTCTTTCCAATTCTCCGGGGTCGATTGTGAGGCCGTCAGTCGACTTCGAACTCTTGTGGTCGTCGGTGGCAGCATGATGGGCGGGCTGGGCGTGGGTGTTGGAGGTGGTGGCGACGCAGGCCCGTAGTTGCGAGCTATGAATGCCAATTTATCGGCCTCTGACATTTCTTTCCAATTGTCGGGCGTGGGCTGGGCGGTACGAGGGCGCGCGCGCTCAAATTTTGGAGATGTTTGCAGGACAGGCTGCTCAACCACTGCGGCTGGTGGGCGAGGAGTTGTGGTGTAAATTGCGAGCAATGAGAGTGCTGCCAGTGCGACCGTCCGCACGACCGTAACCAGGTTGGACTTCGATCTGTGGGGATTTGGCAGCGAGACGGTTTGCCCGCGCCAGACCGGCACGGGCATGTCGGCGCGCTTCGTCCGACTCACAGTCGCCTTTTTTCTAGGAAGGATTGTGAATGATGAATGGGAACGACTGTGAATGAACTAATTCCATCCCATCGAAAAAGATGCCTGCTTTTTATCAGAGCCGGACACTGCGATTCACTCATTCTTCTTGTCCACGGAGCTCTTGGCTTTTTCGCGTACGTCCTCATGCGAGACGGAGAGACTGTGGCTGCGGCTGCTTCGCGTGTCGGCCTCACGTGCGGTCGTGCGACGGCTATCGGTCCGCTCCCGGTACCGGCTCGAGCTAGTGCCCCCGCTGCCATCGGCCGAGGCGGAGCCGGCGCGAGTTGCTCGACTGCTGCGGTGTTCCAGTTCTCGACTGCTGCTGCGCGGCCGGTGGTGATCAGAGGAGGATCCCGCGAGGGCCGATGAGGACGTACGGTGGGGCGGCGCGCATAGGAGAGCGGCACGCGCGTGCACGGCAAGTGCGAGGGACGAGGCGACGACGACGATGGCGTACAGATCGGGCGGCAGGTCGGGTCGAGTGTGGCCCGCCTCGAGGCCAGATGAGAACCACGCGGGCCACACAAGCAGGTAGGCATGGTGCCACAGCGGGATCGCGAAGAGCAGTGCATCCGATCGCGGCTTTGGGGATGGCGGCGGCAGGAGCACCACCGGCACGAGAAGCAGCAGGAGCAGGGCCGCGACGGCGAGGGGTTGCGAGACGCCCCTGGTCAGCATCGCTGGCAGGAGCACGCCTGCAGGCACATAGAAGGCAGCTGCCGCGGTGGCGGCGCCTGCAAGCGGTGCGAGCACACCCGCCCAGAGCGCGAGCGGCGCGCGCACACACCACCAGAGGCGCCGAGGCGGCGTGAGCCATGCAGCGAGCGCACCACTGATGGCGAGGCCGGCTCTGAGGCCGCCGCCGACGCCCGCCGCGACGAGTGGTACCACAGTCGGGACATCGAAGAAGCGTGGCGCGAGTGCGGCGGCAAGGGCAGCGGGCATCTCGAGCGTCGCCGACGCGCCGCCGCCTAGCGTCCACATGGCGCCACCACGCAGCGTGAGCGTGCCGTTGCTGCCGCTCAGCTCGCCGCCACGGCCGTCACCACCTTCGATGCCGGCGGGAGCGGGCGCTGCATGGGTTGCGGCCGCCGACGGGGACGAGACAGTCCACCAGCCTTGCTGGGCGCCAAGGAGCAGGTGCGGCGCGCTGTGCACGCACAACAGCACGCCCATCGCGAAGGGGCGCGCAATTGCGTGCAGCGGCAGACGTGCAATTGCCAGGTGGCATGCGTAGAGCACCGGCACGTATACAGCGACACTCGAGCCGCTGGAGCACTGGGATAGCATTAGGAGCGCCTCGCTGTGGCAGTGCGTTTGACCGACGCGTACGGCGAGCTGCTCGATGACGATTCCGACGAGTAGAAAGAGCGGCAGGAGTGAAAGTCGATGGTGCAGCATGGCGTGCATCAAAGTGAGGAGAGAGAGCCCGAGGATGACGGTGTCTAGTTCGAGCGCAGCTGCGCTCAGATTGGCCGAGCCCGCCTGGTTGACATACAGCAGCCGCTCGGCAGCAATGGCGGCCGTGGCCTCCTCAAGTCCTGGGAACGCGGTTGCCGCCTTCGCATGGAGGCGCTGATAGAGCGCGGGCGCGCCCACGTAAGCAAGCGCGGTTATGTTGAATGAGGTCAGAGCTGTGACGTTCGCGACATTCGCGGCTAACATCGTTAGCACAGCAGCATGCCCATCGCGTAGCATAATAGCCCACTCGGTACTCGAGAGATTCGCGAGAAGGGCTGACATCGGCGTCGCAAGGCGGCGCAGCCGTCAGCCGCGTCAGACGCGACGCAACCTACACACAGTTTCGTTGATCACCGAGACATCTCGAACTGTGCCGCAAATGCGCCGCACACCGACAATAGAACTCGCGCGAAGTTGCCCAAGAAGGTAATTCAAAACAAATCGCCGCGAAGGGCCGCAATTCATCCGTGGATATGGCACGCAAGAGTCGTCTCACATGCAAACCATCATTCGCACGAGCCAGCGA
>Ga0164295_10005079_pt1 | contig 10424 bp, 6 predicted proteins | sample GEODES006metaG_FD_111798 | JGI IMG/M metagenome (GOLD analysis project Ga0164295, IMG submission 111798) | Oligotrophic lake water microbial communities from Sparkling Lake, Wisconsin, USA - GEODES006 metaG | ecosystem: Environmental > Aquatic > Freshwater > Lake | place: USA: Sparkling Lake...
CAGATATTGGCATGGATGTATAATCCCTGATTCCCTTTGCAAAGAAAACAAATGAAATCTTCCGGCTTTACATCATCACCTGGGAGTGCAACCGGAATCAAATAGGGCTGATCATCCAACGGAAAAAACATTTGTCCCCCATCAGGATGATAATTTGCATGCCATATCAAAATTTTACTTGGTTTCTCGGTACTTTCTGTTGAGGCATGCTCTGGGTTTGTTGAATAACCCAACACATAATTTCCGCCTACGGCTTCATTGCTGCCATAAAGAATATCACCCTTCCAAGTGCTGTAAAACACCCCTTCGGTTGTTCCGCCTTCATCTCCGCAATCAGTATCCACAGGTCGCCACCCTTGTGCAGGCCAACGGGTAATTTCAACTGTACAATTTGCGGGATCATCAACTAGCCAACCATAACCCTTTACAGTTTCGGGAGTTGCCACAACAACAGGTATTTGGATATGTTTCAATCCGGCTGGCAGGTTTGGCTTTAGATAATCAGGGGGTGTTGCATTTGTCATAATATATTCGGTTAAAACCGTTGTAAAATAATGGATTTCATATTACCAAATATCAATGATTTAAAAGTTTAATTGATAAATTGATTATTTTCAATCCTCATTGCGAAATAAATTTCTACGCCATACGGATTCAATGAAGCGAACAATCAAATACTACTTACTACTCATTTTTATATGCTTTTCTCAGATCAATGGCTACAGTCAAATTGACACCAGTTTTTGGTTTGCAGCACCTGATTTACAAGGTGACCAGCCCGGTGGATTACACGGCGACAGGCCAATTTATCTCAGAATAGCCGCTTCAAAACAGGCTGCAAATGTATTTATATCCATTCCGGCAAACCCTAGCTTCAATACAATTCCTGTGCAAGTACCTGCCAATTCATCCATTTCGGTTGACCTTACAGCTTATTTAAGCCAGGTTGAAAACGGAACTGTAAACACCGTTTCTCAAAAAGGATTGTTGATTCAATCAGATGCACCGATTTCATGTTACTATGACATTGCCAACAGGGTTAATGGAGATATGTATGCATTAAAAGGGAAAAATGCCTTGGGTAAAAAATTTACCGTACCATTTCAAATGGATTTTGCGAACGCCATCAGGTGGCCTACGACAAACGATTTTATCATAGTTGCAACAGAAAACAACACAACGGTTACCATCACTTCAAAAAAACCACTGGTTGGCATTGCCGCCAACCAAGCCCATGTTATCAAACTAAACAAAGGTGAAACCTATGTGTGCAGAGGCGCATCAATTATTGGCAGTGAAAAACCAGGCGGCACCATTGTTCTATCTGACAAACCAATAGCCATCTCAACCAAGGATGATTCCATCGAATACCCTGGTGCCCAATGTGCGGATACCGCAGGTGATCAAATCATTCCAGACAGCATTGCAGGAAAGGAATTCATTGTGATAAAAGGGTACTTTTCGAACAACGGAGCCAACGCCGCCGACTACTACTATGTGTTTGCAACTGAAGATGGCACAACGGTGAAATTGAATGGCGTTACACAAAAAACAATGAACGCAGGAGAATATTTTACAGGAAGACTAACTGACCTCTCGTGTTACGTGGAAACAGACAAACCATCGCATTTATTTCATGTTTCAGGATTTGGTTGTGAAGCTGGAGGCGCTATCATTCCTTCGATAAAATGCACAGGTTCTAGTGAAGTAAGTGTAACCCGTGCTGACTTAGCAGGACAATTTTTTATCAATGTATTGTCAAAAAAAGAATACATAAATGACTTTACATTAAATGGAGGAACTACACTCATTGAATCAAGTACATTCCTACCTGTGTCTGGAACTTCGGGAGATTGGATGTTTACCAGAATCCCCATACATTCTTCCATCCTTAACAGTATTTACAATTTTAAAGTTGAAAATAAAATTGGCAAATTTCATGTAGGTGTAATTCAGGGAAGCGGCTCTTCCACCTCCAGGTATGGATATTTTTCAGATTTTGGAAGCAACATCATTAATTTGGATGATGAGAACAATAAAACTTCGATTTTCAGTGCCAACAAACTCATTTGTCATAATACACTTGCCAATATCACTGCTACCAATAAAGAGGCAAAATCTTTTACCTGGACTGGTCCAAATGGGTTCGTAAGCAATGGTCCTCAACTTTCTATCAATAACTTTAATGCCACCAATGATGGCGATTATACAATTACTTCCACCAGCGATGGATGCGGCACGGCTTCTAAAACGCTTAAATTAGAATCACAAAAACCAATAGCAGATTTTACCTCTATACAAACAGGTTGTGTACAAGACTCTGTGTACATAAACACAGGAAAATATGATGCAGTAAGGTGGATATGGGACTTAGGAAACGGCGTTAAAATTGATACAAATAAAATTGACATCAAACCCATCAAATACAATACAGCTGGGGATTATATCATAAAAATGAAATTGATTACTAGCATTGGTTGCATCGCTGAAGAAGCATCAAAAACAATCAGCATTACACCAAAACCTATTGCCAATTTCTCCATGCCATCTTCTATTTGTGTTGATCAGGATATTACATTCACCGATGCCTCCACCATTGAGTCAGGATTCATCTCAAAATGGTTTTGGAATTTAAATGATGGCAGTGGCATAATTTCAGCCAACAACAACAACCCCAAAACAACAAGGTATCAACAATACGGATTAAAAAACATTGGCCTTCTTGTAACCTCAAATTCTGGCTGTAAAAGTGATACTTTTTTTATCAATCCAAAATTGATCGTAAACCCTAAACCAGAAATTGGATTCATCATACCAGAAGTATGTTTGGAAGATGCCAATGCAGTTTTTATAGATACAACGCGAGCTGGTGATGGAGCAACTAATTTTTTATACCAATGGAATTTTAATGCTGGACCATCGCCCGTATCTCCCGGTCCCACATTTACAAATGCTGATATTTCAAAACAAAATCCATCCATCAAATACAACATCGCTGGATTTTATCAAGTGTCGCTGACAGCCTCTAGCAAAGGTTGCTCCAATTCACTTACTTCAAATTTTACGGTGAACGGTTCAAACCCTGTTCCCGGATTCGACATCCTTCAACCGAATAATTTATGCAGCAATGATTCTGTAAGAATTCAAAATACATCAACAGTTTATCCTGGTAACGTTAGCCGAATAGAAATCTATTGGGATGCAAACGATTTAACGCAAAAAACCATTGATGAAAATCCTGAAATCAACAAAATTTATTCCTTCAGATACAAAGATTTTCAATCACCCGGCAGCAAAACTTATACCATTAAATTGGTAGCCTACTCCGGTAGTGCCTTGTCGTGCAGCAAATTCATCTCCAAAAACATTACAGTCAATGCCAGTCCAAAAGTAACCTTCAACAACATTCCCGGTATTTGTTTTGATGCAACACCCAAACAGCTAACGGAGACAACTTTTGACCCACGCGTTGCGGGAACATTTATTTATTCCGGTAATGGCGTTGAAGCATCTGGATTATTCAATCCAGCCCTTGCCGGCGTTGGATTGCATGCCATTAAATTCATGTATACTTCAAGTGTTGGCGCTTGTAAAGATTCCGCTTCGAACACTATTTTTGTTTGGTCTAAACCTGTGGCTGACTTCAATTTCTCAACATTAAACTGCGAAAAAAATACAATCATTTTTACCAGCAAATCTTCAACAGTTACTGGAAAAGTAATTAAATACAATTGGGATTTCAATGATGGCAGTACCATTAGAAACATATCAAATGCAGATACCGCACACCATATTTTTAAGGCGTCAAACTTATTCAACGTAAGGCTCAGGGTTCAAACTGATAGTGGTTGTTTTAGTGATCAAAAAGTGTTGCCAATAACAATTCATCCCCTGCCTATAATCAAATTTGATTTGCCCAAGGTTTGCCTTCCTGTTGGCAAAGCTGTGTTCATGAACAACACTTCAATTGCTGATGGAACAACCTCATTGTTAACCTATTTATGGAATTTTGGGGATGCAAATGATGTAAGTCCATCAGTATTAAAAGATGGTCAACACAATTTTAAAACGCTCGGAAAATATAATGTAAAGTTGATTGCAACAAGCACCAACAACTGCAAAGATTCTCTAACACAGCAGCTGGTGGATGTATTTTCTCAACCCAAAGCAAGATTTTCAAGTGAAGATTCGCTGTGTATTTTAGATATAGCTCATTTTAAAGATGAAAGTACTGCAAGTGATGGCACCATTGACAAATGGTTCTGGAATTTTGGCGATAATAAAACGGATATCAGTAAAAACCCAAATCACCAATACACAAACTCAGGTTCAAATACCGTGATTTTTTATGCTCAAACTGTTGATGGATGTTATTCAGATACAATCCAAAAAATCATCAACATATATGACTATCCAAAAATATCTGCGGGTCCAGATTTAAGGGTAATAACAGACGGGCGAAAACCAATACAGGCAACAGCTTCAGGGAATATCATACGCTATATTTGGACACCGTCAACCTACCTTAGCAGAACAGATACGCTTCAACCATATGTGGTAAGGCCGCAAGAAGACATTACCTATCTTGTTGAAGCAATCGGCAGGGGTAATTGTTCGAGCTTTGATTCTGTGAATGTAATAGCCATTTTCATGCCAACGCCACCAAATACCTTCACACCCAATGGAGATGGAATCAACGATGTTTGGGAGATCAAGTACCTCGACCAATACCCAGGTTGTGTGATAGAGGTATTTACATCAACGGGAAAATTGATTTATCAAAATTACAATTATTCAAAACCATGGGATGGCAAGTATAATGGGAACTACATGCCGGCAGGAACCTATTACTTTGTAATTGATCCCAAAAATGGCAGGCAAAAATTTGCTGGATACGTAACTATTTTGAAATAATTTCAATTGGAATCAGCAATTAAGTTGACATCAGTCATTTGTTCATTCTTTTAGAAGCAATAATGTTGTTATGGTCTATATTCAAAATAGAACATAACATGAAACACTTAATATTTTACACCCTTTTTAGCACCGCATTATTTTCTGGATGTAAGGGACAAGAAAAGAAAGACAACCTGATTTCAAAAGAAAGTAAATTCAAAAGCATAGAAGAAAGGCAAAAGGAGTCAGTAAAAACTTATGGTAGTGTTACAGCGCCAACTTCACAGGGGATGCTTAATTTCAGGCGTGCCGCAAAGAGAGCCACACCAGGAGTCGTTCATATAAAATCTACTTTTTCAATTAAATCAAATCCTGAATTGCCTGATTTATTTAGGGACTTTTTTGGTGATGATTTTTTCAGAAAAAATGTCCCAAAAGACAACATTCCCAGGGTTGAAAGAGGAAGTGCCTCAGGCGTAATTGTTACAGTAGATGGGTTTATTGTAACAAACAACCATGTGGTGGACAATGCAGAAGATTGGAAATTGTACTTCACGACCAGCGTATTTACAAAGCAAGGGTCATAGGAACAGATCCCGCCACCGATCTGGCACTGTTGAAGATAGAAGAAAAGGATTTAATCTTTGTAGAATTCGGCAATTCCGATTCCGTTGAAGTGGGGGACATGGTATTGGCTGTTGGCAATCCCTTCAACCTGGCCTCAACAGTGACGGCTGGAATTGTTAGTGCCAAGGCAAGAAACATCAATATACTCACAGACAGGGCAGCCATAGAATCGTATATTCAAACAGATGCTGCCGTAAACAGCGGGAACAGTGGAGGCGCCTTAGTTGATGTCAACGGAAGGTTAATAGGCATCAATTCAGCCATCTCAACTCCAACCGGAGTGTATGCGGGCTATTCATTTGCAATACCCGTTGAGATTGTCAAGAAAACGATTGATGACCTGTTAAGGTATGGAAAAGTTATGCGCGGATATCTGGGTGTTATAATCAGCGACATGAATGGGCAAAAAGCCAAAGCATTGGGGTTAGACATAACAAATGGTGTTATGGTAGATAGTTTACAGGAAAATGGTGCAGCGAAACGCGATGGAATCAACGTAAAAGATATCATTATTAAACTCGATAGCAGAAAAGTGTCAACTTCAACTGAACTAAGAGAACTGATTACAAGACACAAGCCTGGAGAACAAGTTAGGGTCACTTTGATACGAGATGGCAAGGAAAAAACAGTAACTGTTACATTGATGCCATTGCAAGAAACTTTGGTGTCAAAAGACACAGAAGACATCTTACAAAAATTGGGAATTGAGGTAGAAAAAATCAATGAGAAAGACAAACATAATTTGGGGATTGATGGAGGCGTAATAATATTACGCATCTCAAAGGGTATTATTTCATTTTATACCAACATGAGAGAGGGTTTCATTGTAACAAAAGTTAATGGCAAAAGAATACGCAATATTGAAGAGTTCATTCAGGAGTTGAGAAACAGCAAAGGAGGCACCATGCTTGAAGGAGTATATCCTGATTTACCAGGCATCTACTACTATGCATTTGGCCTATAAAATGTTAGAGAGGAATGACCTGAATCAAGTTCATTGGTGACCTCACTCATTGACGTGTCCCATAAATACCAATTACTTTGTATCCGTAATAACAGACATTTTTATTAATCCTAAAAAATCAAACCAATGAAAAGCGATGTGCAAATTCAAAATGATGTAATGGAAGAACTCAAATGGGAACCATTTTTAAACGCATCAGAAATCGGTGTTGCGGTAAAAAATGGCATTGTAACATTATCCGGACAAGTTGATTCTTATTCAAAAAAAATTGCTGCAGAAAAAGCAGCGAAAAAAGTGTCTGGGGTAAAGGTAATAGCAGAAGACATTCAAATTGGGGTATCGCCAACACACAAAAAGACTGACACAGAGATTGCAGAAGCTGTTCTAAATGCATTGAAATGGCATACCGCTATTCAAGAAGAAAGAATCAAAATCAAAGTTGAGGATGGAAATGTTAGACTTGACGGAGAAGTAGATTGGGAATACCAGCGCACGAATGCAAAAACAGCCATTGAAAATCTGAGTGGGGTTCGATCCGTTATCAATTTCATTACAGTTCGGGCCAAAGTATTGGCCTCAGATGTAAAATTGAAAATCACAGCTGCTTTTCACAGAAGCGCAACCATCGATGCCGCAAGAGTTAAAGCAGAAATAACGGGTAACAAAGTAATACTTCGTGGAATGGTTCGGTCTCTTGCTGAGAAAGAAGATGCAGAAATAGCTGCGTGGAATGCCCCTGGTGTTACTGTTGTAGAAAACAGACTACTTGTTGAGGAGCCTGAATATGTACTTGAAGATCAGTAATTAGGTTATTGATGATAAAGTTTACTGCTTACTTTTTTTAATCAAGTTTAAGTGAGATTAGATTTTGTAATCAGGAATTAAAATAAATGGGACAGCCTTGCTGCCCCATTTATAATGTATTTTAATTGTTGAGATTGCTCAAAAATCGATGAATCAACTACCAAAAGCCATTTAAATTATTGGTAGTACCTTTTTTATGATTAACTACTACACGACTTCCTTCAATTGAAGCTGGAACCCTATTGCTATTTATGTTGGATTCCAAATTTACATCCACTAAAGGTCCTATCTCAATTGTTTTCTTAATACTTCCCTTAACTTTTGATTTTGGATCAACCACAATAGAATTAGAACTTACATTGCCATGAATAATGCCAGTTGGGCTTACTACAATAGATTTATGAGCAACAGCATCACCATGTATAACGCCACTCACAACAAGCTCGTAGCATTTAATATTTCCTTCTATCACCCCGGTTTCTCCCACAATCACTTTACCATTTATTTTTACATTACCCTTTATAAATCCTTCAATCCGACCTGACAAATTACCTTCAATAGTTCCAAAAATGCTAAGCTCATTTGAAATAAAAAATGAGTTGGTGATTACGTTTTTTTCAAAAAATTTCATAACTAATCGTTGGTGTTATTTGATACAATGTATGTAGAAGAATTACCAAGGTCAATGCCAATTGACTTTGTAGCAGAATTTTGTTGCATTTTTAGAGAATTGTGATAATATCCAACAGCTGCCAATGTATCTGGCTCAGCAACCATTTCAACAGGAACAACCCTTTCAAATTCAACTTTGAAACATTCACGTATTTCTTCATAGTTAACACCTCCGCCACATACATAAATCTTCTGCAGACTTTCAAAGTCGCGGTCAGAAATCATACTCCTGATAGTATCTGAAATGTATTCTTTGTAAAATGATTTAAGAATATTTGTGCGAATTCCTTGTACATTAACATTTGTTCTGTTAAGTATTAGGCTTCCTTTTTTAAAAGCCTCATCAAGCTGATGGTCTGTCATGAACCCAATTAGATATTCTCTCTCAAGTTCATCCCTAAAATTCTTGATACACCTGATGATACCAGGAACTGAAATTACAGTCCTTTTGTTAAGACCCCCATCAGTTACAATACCGATTTCAGTGGTACCAAAACCAAGACTGATCATTAAAAAGTTGTTCTCATGGACTTTGTATTCCCTCTTTAGTCCGATTACACATGCTGCCAATTCTGGAATGATATCAAAATTCTCAATATCGATCAACTTCTTCTCAACAATGCCATCTCTCTTGTAAACTGAAGAATCATACTCAATGGTGAAGTTCTTTTTTTGCAAAAATCGCTCAGTCAATGGCTTAAACATGTTGTATGTAGAAAATGGAAAACCCAAAGTGAGGTTTATCTTCTCAGAATAATGATCAGTAGACATCAACAACGCAGATAAAAACAATACCCTATAGTCAATCTCATCAGGTGTTGCATTTACAATCCTATGTGGATTCCTTCCTAAATTCTTACAAGCATCTCCTACAAGATACCAATTGTCTTCATGCTTGATTCTCAAACCACTCAATAGTGAGTTTGCTGAAACCGCTGTTTTGCCGTACGATGTCTCCAAGAGACTAGTAAAACCTGTTATTTTCATAAAACGAATATTTAAAAATTTATAATTCAACGGTAATTGAATGGCCAATTATTTTTAAAACCAAACCAATCAACCTTATCCTAATCAATTACACCTGATTAATTTGAATTGCTTTTACTTTAAAAATCTATTTAATCATAAATTTTATAGATTATAAATAACACTCTGTGATATCAATTAAAAAATGCAAGGGTTTCTTTTACGCAATTAAAGAGCATAAGTACCTTTTTGTAATTTCTTAAAGATGTTTTTAGAAAAACACTGATTGTTTTATTTATAAACAATTACAAATATTTGATCTTTTAGCTTTGAAATCAACATGAAAGTGATTTGATTTGTCCATTTTTCGAAAAGTTGAACAAATAAGATAAATTTTTATTTTTTTAGACAATGTCTAATTTTAATTTTACCTTTTTTGGACTAATTTTCAGGATTATTAGGACAAATAACATTTCATAAATTTTTTACTGCAACTTAGATGTTACTATATATTTCTCTTTTAACCATTCTTCTTTCAGTAATAATAGTGTACTTCAACTGGGAGATAAACAAAACGGCCATTTATTTAGGCCTCGGGTTGATTATGATAGCGATATATGCGATCGCTCACTATTTTATTATTTATGGAGAAAATCCTTTTTGGATTGCCCTTTTTCTTAACAACTTCACACCTACACACCTGCTCATCGGACCTCTCATATTTTTTTACATAAGGGGTACGCTAACAGATAATACTTTACTAAAGAAAACTGATTGGATTCATTTCATCCCTGCATTTATTCATCTTTTGGGTGTATTACCTTGGTATTTTAAACCATGGAATGAAAAAATAGACATTGCAATTCAGATTATGAATAACAAAAATCTGCTTACTCATTTCAACTATAATTTGATTTTTTCATCAATTGCTTCCTTTTTTATTCACACATTCCTACTATTGGCATACCTCTTATTTTCATTCTACTTGGTTCGTAGTCACCAAGCCAAATCAAAAAAAGATTTTAATCAAATCCCACAAAATCAGTTCAAAATATCCCATCGTTGGCTATTTATATTGCTCTCTATCCTCCTTGCCGGTAACATAAGTTTCATAACTCTTACCATTGATAGTACCACAAAAAATCTCGTAGAATCAATTGCTACATTTCCAGGAATGGATGTACTTACTGCATTTATTTTGTTAGTTATGACCATTTCTTTGCTTTTCTTTCCACAATTGCTTTATGGAATACCCATTAATACATTGACTGAAAAAACTGCAGTAAAAAAAGTTCAATTAGGTTTAAAAAAGAACCCGGACTTAACTCCTCCACCTAATCTTAGCTCATTTATCGAATTATCAGAGAAAATAATTGAGTATATGGACAAAGAAAAACCTTACACCAATATTGACTTTTCAATAGAGGACTTATCAAAATCGCTTAATGCACCACTTAATCACATAACATACTGCTTAAACGAAATCCTCGATACA
>Ga0164295_10005081_pt1 | contig 10424 bp, 10 predicted proteins | sample GEODES006metaG_FD_111798 | JGI IMG/M metagenome (GOLD analysis project Ga0164295, IMG submission 111798) | Oligotrophic lake water microbial communities from Sparkling Lake, Wisconsin, USA - GEODES006 metaG | ecosystem: Environmental > Aquatic > Freshwater > Lake | place: USA: Sparkling Lake...
ATCGTCTATGGGTCCCCTCGATCAGCCAACGACGACTCCAACTGCCTACCTCAACTCGGACCTTGTTGGTAATAGCAGCAACAGTAGCAGCATGAGTATGAGTCTAAATAATGGAGGAGCACTCAAATTGAATGTTCCTCTTCCTCCTCTTTCTATTTCTGCATCTTCATCCTCCACTCAAGCTGCCGAGAATGCTGATCTCGGCGTGTCATTACTCCTCGACCCAGAGACGCCAGTTCCGCTTGCTGCACTAGCTGCAAGTCACAACTTCTTCCCGCCTCCTTCTATGGGAACTGCTCCGTCTTCATCCCCAAAGCTTTCTTCTTCATCATTTGCTATGTCGTCGGAGAGATATGCTCCATCATCTTCTTCATCTTCATCCTCATCATCATCTCCAACGGTACCTGCACTCTCTATTGACATCACACACTTGATCGGAGTCGGAGGAGGAGGGGTAGGAGGAGGAGGAGCTCATTTAAGCGCAAGCAGCAGCACAGCTCCAAACTCTCACGTTTCAGAATCACCATCTGCAGTCTTTTCTCCTATTTCAAAAGGAACTACATTTGGGTGAAGGGGAATACAAGTTATATATTTTGTTGCAAAGTTGAATTATATCATCATCTTTATCATCGTTTATCATCATCATCAGCAACGTTCATCATCATCATCATCATCATCATCATCATTGATTGGTAATCATCCCCAACATTCCTCATCATTGACGTTCATACGGGTCATTACTCTCCCTCTTCATTTCTTCCCATCTCTTCCTCTCTCCCCTCCATATTGACAATTGCGTCGTTGCCATCATCAACAATCACCTCCACGATGCCACCGCCATTACGAAATAGACATTTGATATCAAAGGTGGGAGGGCCGTCTTGAAAAAGAGCATACGGGATGTGTCCTCGATTGTCCTTTTCTTTCACAGAACCAGGACAAGAGTCAATCAGCAGCTTGAAGATATTGAACGGCATTCTCTCATAGTCAGACGAGCAGGCCCAATGCAACGGAATGGCACCACTTTCGTTTCTGCTCATCAAACTCTCAGGATATGAGTTGATCAAAAACTGAATTGTCTCAAATCGGTCGGGAACATCGTCGAAGACATACTCATCACCAAAGCAAAAGTGAATTGGAAGGTTGCCTTTCTCATCCTCTTCTCTCAACCCATCAGAAAAGGCATTCACAAGTAGCTGAATAGTAGCTAATGGAGCTTTCTTATCACATGCATAGTGAATAGGAAGACGACCGCGATTGTCTTTGATACTTGCAGATTCTGGATCGGCTTGAAGCAGGGTCTGAATGACTTTGAAGTGATCCTTCGGTAGATACATGCAAGCAAGATGAATCGGCAGCTGACCAAGCTCGTTCTTTTCTTTCAAACCTTCAGGAAATGCTTTGATGAGAAACTTGACAATCTCAGTTCGATCGAAGACCATTTTGCCAAATAAATCGCAGAAAAAATACAGTTGCTTGTACCCGCTACATATATGATGAAGTGGATTATTGCCTGCATTGTCCTTCTCCTTGACCGATTCACGATGCGCATCAACAAGAAACTGAATCACTTCAACAGTGGTGTTCACAGAAGCTGCTAAGTGAATGGCCAACTTTTCACCGCCGCTGTCAATCTCATCGTGACGCTCAACGTCCTCGCACCTTTCCTTGATCGCATCAGGGTATGCATAATAGAGGAGCTTGATGACTTCGAGGTTGTGAGAATACGCCTTGCATGCTAATTGAAGCGGCAAATGACCGTTCTTGTCCTTCGCCTTGATTGCTTCAGGAAACAGGTCAAGTAGCAGCTTAATCACATTGATGTCATGAAATGCTACAGAACAAGCCGAATGAAGAGGAAAGCATTCTCTATGAGGGTCAATTACTTTCACAGCTTCAGGGAAAAAATCAAGGAGCATCCTGATGACTTCATATCTATGTGAAGAAGCTCTACAAGCCAAATGAAGACAAAGGCGTCCATCCGAATCCACCTGTCTAGCTCCTTCCGCAAACAAACCAAACACGTACTTGGTCACTTCAAAGGGGGCTCCAGAAGAACAAGCCATGTGTAGGAATCGATCTCCATTAGTAAAGTATTCGTCCACTTTCAACAGCTTGATAATTTCGAGCGAAACCTTTCCGTGAAATGCAAGGTGGAGAGGAAGACTTCCTTGAATAGGAGCAGCGATAGCATCAACCACAGCAGCAGCGTCGGGGTTGTTGACATCATTAGCAGCAGCAACAGCAGCGGGATTGACATCATCATCGTCATCATCATCATCATCATCATCATCATCATCATCTTCTTCTTCTTCTTCATCATCGTCGTCATCATCATCATCTTCCTCTTCTTCCTTTTTTTCGAGATTACCAACATCGTCATCAATGACATCGTCACCAACCCTCGTGTGAACAGAATTAGGGCAGGCATTGATCAAATATCTGATTACATCGTTAGAGTAATTGTACCTCAGAGCAATGTGAAGAGGAAGACCATCTTCAGTACTTAATTTTAAAGATCGCTTGTAAGATTTAACGAGCAGACTAACAGTTTCAACAGAATCGGTGCCGCTGATCAATGCGCAATGCAGTGGCAAATCGAAGTTGTTGTTGTCTTCGCGCCTTGCTCCATTTGGGTCTTTTGAAAGAAGGACTCGAACCAAGTCCGGATTGAGAGGTGTGTTTTCAGAATCGATTTCTGATCCCCATGGTTCTTCATTGAACCAAGAGCCAGCAGCAAAATGCAGAGCAGTGCGCCCATAATCATCTGTTGCTGTAACATCTGCATGTTTATCTTCAATCAGAGCTTCAGCTCGTTGAGGAGCGAGAGAGCCGCGAGTGATGCAGACAGCCATCAGTCGTGTGATGCCATTCTTTCCTTTGATCTTTCCAATCACATCCCATAGCTCAGGAAGACCTCCGTCGCTTTTACGACCTATCAATGAAGCAGTGCGGCTTACACCAATGATCTGGCTGGCTTCGCGAGTGTAGCCGCTCTGAGCTAGCTTGACAAGAACGCTGCCGGTAGATGAGATCGTCTCTCCTTGTTTCCATATGAGGGTAGACTCGAGTTGCGGAGGAATAGGAGGAGGAGGAGGAGAAGCAGGGTCTATGTCAAGTCGTTGTTTCTTTGAGGATGATGTCGACATTTTGGTGGCTCAACTATGACTGATGCAAACGAAATGAACTCGAGCTCCAAGAAAGACCGCCCAGCAGAGTATAATTCAGGAGAGGAGGGAAGGAGAATGAGGAGGAGGGAAGGAGGAGAAGAGGGAAGGCTCAAACTGAACTGGAAATTTTCGGAGTCTCGGATTCAACCGCCTTTGAAGTTAATTCATATACCTATTCGCTTGTGATAATTTTATTATATTCTTTGATAATACACGTAGTTAGTCTTCGTTCGAAAAGTTGTCTCATCGATATTTCGAAAAGACGAAGACCAAGAAAGAGAAGGGGGAGACGCTCTCCTCCTCCTCCTATTATTGATAACTGAAGAAGAAGATGTTTGAGAAATCCTTCGCCACTGGTACTGCTGGACCGATTGGCCAGTCTTTTGCAGTGGTTGAGAAGCAGTGGCGATGTTTAGAATGCAATACTGACAATTTTCCAAGAAGAGACAAGTGTTACAAGTGCAAGTCTCGTCGAACAGATGAAGATTCTTCGTCGTCTTCTTCTTCTTCCACCGCTATTACTTCATATGGCAATTCGTCGTGGAAGGAAGCGTTCGACGCATCGACTCGTCAGATCTACTACTACAACCAACAAACGATGGAAACGTCTTGGTCAAGGCCTGTAGAGATGGGGCCTGCGCCGACTGCTACAGGCACGTTTGGCAGAGGCGCTGCAGGCTCCACGTCGCAAATAGAGCTAGAAGAGAAGAACGCCCGTTGGCTGCTTCGCCCGGCACGAAAACAAGTAGAACTCGACACTTCTCGACTCCAGTCGCACGAGGGAGGAAACGACTTCAACATTTGGTACGGCAAATATGCCGGAGATTACACAAAGGGAAAGGGGGGAGGGCTGGGCAAGGACCCAGCTCCTTATCGCTGCGACCCGGAAAACGACGCTGGGTGGACTAAAGGCTCTAGGCGCTCAAGCAGTGAGAAGACCTACTTCTGTCTCCACTTTGCAAAGGGATCTTGCGCTAAAGGCCACGAGTGCACCTTCTTGCATCACATTCCAACTGCCATTGACGACGGTAAACACGAACAAATGAAGGACGTCTTCGGAAGAGATCGGTTCCAGACCCATAGAGATGACATGACAGGCGTGGGCTCTTTTTCGTCAGATTGCAGGACGCTCTACGTCGGCGGGCTAAAGAAGAAGGACGACATGGAGGCTCTTTTGCAACGTCATTTTTGCATGTGGGGAGAAATAGAGCAATTGAACATCATCCCTCGATTGTCAGTGGCCTTCGTGCGTTATAGGTGTCGCATCAATGCAGAGATTGCACTCATTGCAATGGCGAACCAATCGCTTGGTGGAGGAGAAGTCCTAAATGTGCGTTGGGCGCATGATGACCCAAATCCAGTCGCTGTGTCGTCTAAAGCTAGGGCAGATGCAGATGTAGTGGCAGCAGCGATTTCATCAAAATCGGTTCATCCACCATCTGCAGTGACAGATAACACGAGCAACAATAGTCAAGGAAAAGACGATATGCAACACATCGTTGATGTGGCTGGATTGACAACTACCGAGGGAGAGAGTCATCGAGGAGGAGGATCTTCCTCCTCGTTACAATTATTGACAGAATATGAAGACAATGAAGAAATAGATGCAGCAAGCAATACACACAAACCTGCTACTATTTCTTCCAAGTCCTCCTCCTCCTTATCATCATCATCATCGTCTGCATTTACTGGGAGTGACGCAACTGCTTTCTTGTTTGCTCAAAACGTTTTACAAGTAGAGGCACCCCCTCCTCCTCCTTTGGATCGAAATTCAACACAATATAGCACCTGGTACTATGATAAATATCTACCCTGGATTACGTCCGAGGCTAATAAGGCACCGACTTCATCATCAACACTATCTGAGGAAGAAGAAGAGAGACACGCTCATTCAACTGGTGGTACACACGATGAAGATTCTCATTTGAACTCTTCTAGAATTCCTCCTATTGTTGGCCAAGAAGACAGCAGGACACTAAAGAGAGACAATCATACTGATAAACAAGGAGTAGTAGTAGTAGAAGAAGAAGCAGCAGTAGAAGGAGGAGTAGTTGTAGGTCCCTCTATGAAGAAACAACGCATATTGTGAGTTTACTAGTCCTCTTTACCATTAGTTGCTTAACGTTCTTTCGAATTGTGATGGTATGAGTCGTTCAGCTGAAAAATCCACTGTTTACGTGAAGTGATATGAACCACTGTGTAAATTCTCACTTCGTTCTCAGGATACCACACAACATGATGATTTCTTTGTTGTATCGGAATCGGATGTTGCACCACTACCACCACTACCACCAAACGTGGCCCCAACAGGTCCTCGTGATTGCACATCTTTTTTTCCCCACTCTGGTGTTCCTCCATCTGAACTGCCATAGTTCTTCAACGCGCCTGATTTTTTCGCGTCAACGGCTAGAGCAGCAGTTTGAGGATCAACCAAGGGCGATTTTCGTGCACTATTTGCCGTTTGAGCTGTCTTGATCGCTTCGACCCATTTCTCAGCCTCTGTTCTGTTCCCTGCTCTGAAGGTGCGATATCGGTCCCACGTGATTGCAAAGTCAGCCTCGTTTGAGGATCCAGTCAGCTCCTTCCCTGCTACGCTTGTAACTACCAGCGCAGGAAGGGATGACTTCGCCAGATCCATAGCACAGAGCATAGGACTAGCCTTTTCAGCGTCTTTATAATAAACAAAGTATGCTGCGCCATTGTTTGTTGACAGAAGAACCTCAAAGTATCGTTTTTGCCACTTATCAGACGAATTCTTCTTCCGTAAGAAGCCGCGAATTAGTGAAGTCTCCCTTGCGATCTTGGATGCATCAAGAACAAGGTTACGGTTCTTTGGGTCATTCTCCTCTCCAGCAGAGATAGACTTCGGCGAAGAAGATTGCATTCAATTAGGTATCAAAAAAGACTGATAACGATCTTCCGCAATTAGCTCAAAAAAGAATATCAACGATTATATCTCTCGCAAGAGCAGCGACATGGGTAAAAACGCTCGTGTAATATATAACGTGAGTTCGCTTCAGTCTTTGTCTGATTCGAATTCGTTTGAGGATGCTAGTGCAGGAAGTTTTGTAATAACCCTTAATGAATCCGACAAACTCACGGTTCGTTCACTGAGCGCTTCCTTTCCGCTCTCTGGACATTATCATTTTAGAGCGCAAGTTGTACCGCCTGCAGAGCCGCAAGAGTGGATCTGGCTTGATCTTTGCTCTGACGATGCATACGTCCCGTTACGCAATGTAGATACTTCGTCGTCGTCTTCTTCATCCTCCTCCTCCTCATCATCAGTTGAGGGTGAGAGTGTTGTCTCCTTGATTGCTATTGTTCGTGCTCTTCCTCTTGATACATTAATGACAGATGTGCAAAGCTCCACCGCGTGCTCGAGAGATCAACAATGCTCAACGTTGAATTTTCCAATGAGTCCGAACGATTATGATTTATGGAAGCAAACTCGATCAAAGGGTTTGGAGCCCTTCTCTCTTGATAAATATCCTCTTGGAAATAGTACTACTAGTGCTGGTGGAACAATGGCGTCAGGGTTGAGCGCTGTCGCTTCATCAGTGTCGTCTTCTATGTCATCCTTCTTCTCCTCCTCCTCCTCCTCCTCCTCCTCCTCATCTGTAGCTACACCAATTGCTGCAACTCCATCTCCACCTTCAGAAGAAGGTGAATTCTGGTCAAATGAAGCATCATCTTCAACAACAACAACAACATCAACATCGAAGAGAAAGAATGACAACAATGATGAAGTTCCTAATGGTGGTGAAATCAGGGAAGAGGACATGGACGATGATTTAAATGCTGTTCAAACTAGTAGTGGAGGTTTAAGTGGTGGAGGAGGAGGAGGCATGAGTAGTATCGAAAGTACCGATGATCTAAAAGAGCAAATTTCACTAGCTGCTACGTCTGCAAGGCAAGCTGCAAGAGAAGCTGCACACGACGCGAAGATTGCTGCAAAAGAGGCCATGAACGCAGCAAAGGGAATGTTCAATGCCGCTAAGGGCATTATGGGGAGTTTTATTAAATCATCTAGCGGAGGCGCCGGCAGCGGCAGCGGAGGAAGTAATAAGAAATCAGCCGTCGATCCATCTGACCCTAGCCCGTTTGACTAGATAAAGAGAACTGATCTTGACGAAGAGAGGTCGAGAAGGAAAGAGGGTTTCCCACTGTCTGATAGCAGATGGCCTTCAACGTAATGTGCAGTCTGCTACCCCTGAATAATTGAAAGTTGAAAAATATAACAAACAAAAAGCAAGAATAATCAAAATGCGAGAGTTTACTCTTCACAAGGTGGTTAATACATCTTCAAATGTTGCAGAGTTAGTTTTTGTTTCGTAAACTCCTTTCGTTTCGTTTCGTATCTTACTAATTTTTCTCCCTTCAACTTTTTCCTCCTTCCTCCTTCCAGATCGTTCAACGTCGATCCTCGGTATACCAACCTTGTCTACATCTCATCTGGTGCCTATGGGAGCGTCTGTAGTGCCTTTGACTCTAAAGAGGGCTGCACAGTAGCGATAAAAAAGGTGAAAGTAAGCTTTGAAGACTTAGACGACGCAAAGAGAATCCTCCGAGAGATCAAGCTTCTCTGCCATTTCCAAGGCCACAACAACGTTCTTTCAATCAAGGATGTCTTCACCTACCCTCAAGGAAGCGATTGGCAAGACGTTTACATCTGCACCCCTCTTTTTCAGTCTGACCTTGGCCGAATCCTCGAGAACCCGCACCAGGCTTTATCGAAGGACCACGTCCGCTGGTTCTCGTATCAGCTATTTTGCGCATTGAAGCACATTCATTCGGCGGGTGTCCTCCATCGCGACCTCAAGCCGCAGAACATCCTCATCAAAACCGACTGCCAGCTATCTGTCGCTGACCTAGGCCTATCACGTTTCGTCGTAGTCGTTGCGGACGAACCTGCTCCTCCTTCCTCAATTGTTGCTACAACTGCTGCTGTTGCTGCTTCTGCTGCTACAACAACCACAACTTCGACAACAGACACGTCTCTTCCTCCACCCCCACCTTCATCTTCGTTAACATTGCCGTCAAAACCATCTTCTTCATCTTCTTCTTCATCTTCTTCATCATCTGCAACGGCAACAGCAGCATCCCACTTGGAGTTAACTCGGTATGTAGTAACGCGCTGGTATCGCTCTCCTGAACTTCTAGTGAATAACGCACACTACGGCCCCTCCGTCGACGTGTGGAGCGTGGGTGTAATCATGGCCGAGATGATGGCCAAGGTGAAAGGCAGCGTGATTCGAGGCGGCGACAAGATTGCAACAAAAGGAGGTAGCAATTCTTCTTCATTTGTCTTATTGAAAGGAACAGACTATTCTCAGCAGCTTCGGCTCACAATGCGCACGCTCGGTTCTCCCGTCGACGACACTGACCTTTCCTTCATTGAATCCTCATCAGCTATAGAGTACATCAAGGCGTTCGAGAAGAAAGAGATGAAGTATCCCCGCATTCTTTGGCGAGACATGTTCCCAACTATGCCACCAGAAGCTCTTGATCTCCTTGATAGAGCTCTCTCCTTCAACCCCGCCAAGAGGATCTCCGTCGCCGAGGCACTTGCACACCCTTGGCTAAGCGATTATCGCAACTCGCACGAGGAGAGAGATTCGCAAGTGATCAATGTATGCGAGTGGAGCTGGGACCGCCTTCCAAGAGGAGTGCTCACGAAATCTCTCATTCAGAAACTTGTTCTCGACGAAGTGCGACTCTTTGAACGATCGTCATCATCATCTTCGTCATCTACTTCTTCTTCCATTCGTCCATCATCATCATCATCATCTTCATCAACAACAATGACGACGACGACAAGCGTTGCTCCTGTCACGACGGCTTCTCGAACATCTCATTCAGCATCAAAAGCAACGTCATCGATCTCTTCCGCTGCCATTGTACAAGCTGCTCCTGTTTCATCATCATCATCATCATCAACAACAACAACAACAACAACATCTGTGCACTCAAACATCGTACCAGGTCCTACCACTTCTTCTTCTTCTTCTTCTTCTCTTTTGAGTGCGCAGGCAGCACCAATGGGAGCATCTTCTTCTTCTTCCACATCAACCACGGCCGTCAACGTTGTCAACGCTCCTCATCCCACTCGACCTGCACCTGCACCAACATCATCATCGATTTCGGATGTCAAACAGAAGATCGTATCGTTTTCATCATCATCCGCACCCCCAGCTCGAGTTTCAAATGGAGCAACCTCCTCCTCTTCCTCCTCCTCTTCGTTAATGGTGGCCGGATCATCTGCGCCTCCTCCAGCTGTGCAGGTGGTCACAGTCTCTGTCACTGCTGCAGCTGCAACGAACAACAACAACAACAACAACAATTCCGCCCCTCGACAAGCATTACAGCCAGTCACAGTCATTGCTAACCGCATTCCTCTTGACGCAGTGGTGGCATCGGCAGTAGTGAAAGAGTCTCTATTAGCGAAACACACTTCTTCAACATCATCATCATCATCATCATCATCATCATCATCATCATCAACTTCTAGACGTCCTCCTCCTCCTACCACTGCCAACACCTCTTCATCTACGTCATCGATCCTCACATCGTCGAGCGTTGCTGGTGGTAGTGTAAGCGGCGTTCCTCCACCTCCCAGCAAACTTGCCCCAAAGGCTCCATTAACTGCTAGCTCATCTATCTCTTTAAATGACTCTGTAATCGTCAATGCATTGACTGGCCAGATCAACGCATTAAAGGCGGACATGATCACGGTCATCGACTATCGCTTGCAAGCATTCACGCATAGGCTAGATTCAATTGAGAAGAGGCTCGACGAACAGAACAAGATGCCGAATGCTGGCCGATCGTCAACAGCATCAGCTGCAGCATCAGCACCAGCGGAAGGAGCAGAGTAGGGGAATGGATAGACTCACATCGCTTGCGTTTGAATGAAATGATTAAAATCAAGAAAGTGTTTACACCCTCGGCTCTCGCTCACTACCTCCTCCTCCTCCTCCTCTGCTCTCTGGAGCTGAGCCTAAGCTGCTAGCTGTTCGAAGCAAGGCAGCGTTGGTCAATAAGTCATCCGCATCACCGATAATCTCATTCTTTAACCTGTTATTAAGTTGTTGTTGGGGTGATTGTCTGATATGATCCATTGAAGTAGTAGTAGTAGTAGGTGGAGGTGGTGCTTGTCCAAACTGCATTGCAGCTACAAGAAGATCTTGAACACTGCTTGTCTTGTAATCAAGAGATACAGGTGAAGGAGAGGAAGACGACGCAACACCCAGATTC
>Ga0164295_10005082_pt1 | contig 10423 bp, 3 predicted proteins | sample GEODES006metaG_FD_111798 | JGI IMG/M metagenome (GOLD analysis project Ga0164295, IMG submission 111798) | Oligotrophic lake water microbial communities from Sparkling Lake, Wisconsin, USA - GEODES006 metaG | ecosystem: Environmental > Aquatic > Freshwater > Lake | place: USA: Sparkling Lake...
GCGAAGCATCTTTTGTTTCTGCCCGCACAGTCGAAGGTGATCTCGGTATTTTGACCGATCACGCACCGCTCTTTGGAGTACTTGTCGATGGTGCAGTAAGCATTAAAGGCACAGATGGAACCATCACTGAGTTTGGTGTCAGTGGTGGGTTCCTCTCAGTTGCAAACAACCGAGTATCAATTCTGACGGAGTCCGTTAAGTAGAATTAAACTTTAAAGAGTTTCTTTCCTTTTTCTACCGCCTCTAAACGTCCAGAAACTTCAAGTTTCCTATATATGTTTTTCAAATGAGTTTTCATAGTATTTTTTGAGATTCTCAAATCGAGGGCTATTTGTGCAATGGATAGGCCAGTTGCTAAGTGGCGCAAAATGTCTGCTTCTCTTCTAGTCAGTGCTTGTGTCTGACCTCCGACCATCATTTCATCAAGCCTCACACCTGCAGCTCTTGCTAGCCTCTCGTTAAAAGTTGTAGGGGACTGAGCGACTAAAGAAATGTACTGCTGAATAACATCTGACCTTTGGGTTAAAAAGTGATTGAAATATCCATGCCTTGAGCCTATTTCAACTGCCTTGCTGACTTCCCGCAATTGCGCTGAACTTGAATCGGAAAAAATGTGAGCACGGAACAAGTGGTAAGTCAGTAATTGTCTAGGTATTTGCAGATCAAAGGTTTCAATAATCTCCAGCGCTTTCTTGGGGGTCTTCGAATTAATGAGAATTCCGGCCTTAAACGCTCTCATCAAATAAGAAGTATTTGATCGAGAGAAAAGTTCTTGCACGCGTTTATGGTCGACGAGCCAGTATTGGACACGTACCTCCCAGATATCGATCACATCATTTAACTCTGGAGAGAGGCCATTGGTTACTACTAATTCACGAGCCTGCGCAACCAAAGCAAGCGCCTCCAAGTCATTTCCAAGTAAAACCTGCAAATAGGCCATTCGGCCCAAAACCGAAACTTCTATTGAATAATTCTTTGAGTCTCGCGCATGAGAACGCATGATCTCCAAGAATTCAAGCCCCTTATGATGATCGCCTGACTCTGCAACCACCATTACATTTGCTAAGAGAGAATCAAATGGGTAGAAAAACTTTGTGTGACTTTGTTTAAATTCAACTTCATTTGCAGGCATGGCATTTCGCGCCTCAATCAATCGTCCCTGTTGGGCGGCAATAATTGAACGCATGCCTAAAATTAATTTATTATTATTCTGGAGCGAGTTTTTAAACCATGAATCATTCGTGATTTCCGAAATTAAGGAAACCTTGTAATCGTCATCTTGGATTACGCTACCGATGAGGGCTAGCCTCAATGCAAAAATTGATGGAATATTCATTTCAGTTTTCTTGGCTCTTTGCGCCTTGATTGTTTCTAATGCAAGGCTAAAACAATCGCTTAACCTTCCCTCTGTGAAGGCAAAGATTGATTTGAGCGCTGCAGATTCTTCATGTTCTGGCATTCCTGCAAGAAGTATTTTTAGCTGGCCAAATTGCCCTAAAAGTAGGAAGTGAAAAAAGTCTAGTGAGCTCAAAGAAAGCGTTAGGAAAGAAGTGTTTATCTGACCCAATTTGATCCATCCCTCTATCTCTTCAACAGAGGAATCAAGAAGAGATTTCATTAAGTTCACACTAAGAGCCCTTCGCATTCCAGACGTTTGCAAAAGGGCTACATGTTCGGAATTGCCTCCAACATTATTGAGAACGCGAGCCAGATCCTTTATTCGATTTTGTTCAATAAATAGGGTGCAAGTACTTTCAAGGATCGAATTTGATCTTTCAGATGCTATAAGTTCATTTCGAAGGACGAGCTTCAAGAGAGGATGAATAGCAAATACTGGAGGATCGAATGCAAACTGCTCGATAACCATTGTTTCCTGGGTCAAACGAGTTAGCACCGAGACGATATTGCTCTCTTGAGTCAGTGTAAAAGCAGCTTTTGAATCTATTTCATCAAGGAAGCAAAGACGATAAAGTAACTCGATCTCTGATTCTTCTAGAGTCGAAAGAATCCTCTGGGCTGATAAATGCAATTGATTTCCCACACTAAGTTGTTGGATTGTTGTGAGTGCCATTGCATCTTCAGAAACCTTAGCTTGAGACAAAGCTATGTGAACTCCTAGTGGCCAGCCCCGGGTTATCTCCAAGATACTGTCGGTTATTTTTTGATCAATGTTCATTTCTAATTGCCTAGACAACTGTTCAATCTCTTCAGTGGTAAATGCAAGCTCTGAAGTTGATATTGCTACGACTGGGCGAGAACCGACCGCTTTATAGAATGATGCGGAAGGCGCGGTCTCTGTTATAAGTATCAATTGAATGTGTGAAGGTAATTGAGTTACCAGGTGCGTCCAAATTTGTTTATGTGAATTCCTTATCACCTCGGCATTCTCAACAATGAGAGCAAACTTCTTTTTTTCTTTATTTAAGCTCTTGATCAGGTTATCTAAATCCTGTTGTGTCAGCTCATCCGCATCAATAAATGGCCTGAGGGTTTTGTACAAAGTTGGGATTTCATCGCAAATTGCCTTCATCAATGCCGAGATTATTTCTGTGTGCTCAGGAGAGGTGAATCCTTCAAACCAAATTGTGGGCACTTCATTTAGTTCTGCCCACTGCCTAGCCAAGGTAGATTTTCCAAATCCGGTTGGCCCAAATAGGTAGATCGGATTTCCACGAGCGGAGTCCATGAAGTTTATAAGGCGGCGACGAAGGAGCATCTGTGAAGCCATGGGGTTATTTTCAACTGTTTTTTGAATCTATGGCAAGAAAATCACCCACTCGGAGGTGATTTTTGGGGGGATACCACTCCAAACCCGCTATCTGAGCACTCTGTAACCAGGCCACAAAAGTAATTTTCAGCCATGTCTCCTAACGGATCAGGAATCATTGTGCAGCGAGAGCGGAATGTTAATCGCTGGATTCTCGGGCTTTTAGCGACACTCTTCATCTCTGCTTTCAGTTTGGCCCCCGAATCTTATGCTGCCCCATCATTTTCATATAGCTCAAGCTCAACGCTGAACGCATCAACTCCTGCGGCCTGGACGCTCGATGACTTTACCGGATATAGCCATAGTGCGAGTGTCTCGAGAACTGGATATTCAGCATCATTCTCTCCGAATACATCTTCACGTAATTGTGAAGATGTACAAGGTTGGTATGACAATCCTACTGGACGTGCAACCAAACCTTGGATTGCAACCAATGACAATTGCGAAGAAACCTTTACGTTTAACAGTCCAGTCACAGGATTTGGATTCACCGGCGTCAGCATTGGAAGTGGAGGAAAAAGTCAAACGCTCCGAATGTTTTACTCCGCTTCCGAATATGTAGATCAAGTGCTTAATCCAGTTGAGTCAAGCAGCTTGGACTATCGATTTAATGTAACAGGTGGCTCAATTATTAAAATAATTTTCTTAAACAATAATGATGGTCAAGGGATAGATAACCTGATATTTAAGTCTGCTTCCGCAGCGGATGCGCCTACAATTTCTTCAATTACCCCTTCAAGCGCCGCCGCAGCTGTCAGTTTTTCCGCACCAGGATTTGACGGTGGCGCAACAATCACAAACTACAAGTACTCAACCAATGGAAGTACGTATACAGCACTTAATCCATCATCAACAACATCGCCTTTTACGATTTCGGGTTTAACAAATGGAACTACATATTCAGTAACGATAAAGGCGGTAAATAGCGCGGGTGATTCTGTTGCCTCTAATTCAGTAAGCGTTACGCCATTCGGCGCTCCTGGAACCCCAGATCTTGCTACCGCTTCAGATCTTGGAAGTAGTTCAACGGATAACAATACTGCCGATGATACGCCCACAATAAACATCGGATCAGGATTACTGGTAGGCGCTACGGTAACCATGACTGCAACGCCTGGTTCAGGTAACCCTGTTACGTGTACCTTTACTGCAACCAGTACTTCGGGATCATGCACATTTTCATCTCTGCTAAATGGAACATATTCAATAACCGCTTCTCAAACTTCCAGCGGTGTAACCTCTGCAGCTTCTAGTGCTCTAACAAATGTTGTGATCAGTAAACTTGTTATTCCTACACCCACACCAGAACCAGATCTTGTTACGTCATCAGACTCTGGAGAATCAAATTCAGATAACATCACAAACAACAACACTCCCACAATTTCATATGCAGGATCAATTACAGGAACGGGGTCTATTCGCGCAACTAAAGCGGGGTCAAGTGATGTTACCTGCACAATCTCATCAGGAAGTTGCACGCTAGGAACGTTAACTGACGGTTTGTGGAGCATTGTTGTCGTTGATACTGACACCTCGGGTAATGCAGCTATATCGGCAGCGTTATCTATAACTGTCGACACGGTAGCCCCGACGGCAACTTTTTCAGCGCAAACAATTGCCACAACGCAAAGTGCGACCCTCCGTAGTTCTGAACTTGGTTGGGCATTTCTGATGCGTGCACTTGCGAGCCCAGTTACAACAAGTGCCCTTAGAGGTCTTGGTGATGAATATTGGAACCAGGTGCAGGTTACGAGCGTCAACACAGATGTTTTCTTAAGTGCAGAGGGTCTGTCAAACAACAATCCGTCGGATTATCTGATTTATGTAAGTGACATTGCAGGAAACCTCTCTGCACAGAATTTGAATGTCAAGATTTCAGTAAGGAATGCATCTGCGCCAACTTCAACAGGTGTCTCACGACCTTCGGGAACCGCTAGTGTTCGCCAAACCATCTCGCAAGCTTTAACATTTGGCGGCTTTCCTACTCCCAGTGTTAGTTATCAATGGAGAGCTTGTACGAATAGTACGGATATCAACACTTGTACTGACATATCCGGAGCGACTTCTGCAACCTACACTTTGACCGATTCAGATGCTACGAAATACCTTCGTGTTACAGGTACTGCAAATAATTCAGAAGGTTCAGTGACGGCCACATCGGATGCCACTAACCAGGTAACCGCAGTTGCTCCCTCTGCTCCAACTTCACTCGTTGCCACACCTGGTGATCGAATTGCCACGATCTCGTTTACAGCTCCATCATCGAATGGTGGTGCTGCGATAACAAATTATTCATATGGAATAAGTAGCACTAATTCCACAAGCGGCTTAACTTTTGTGGATTTAAACCCTGTAAGAACATCTTCTCCGGTGACGGTAGCCAACGGGCTCAATTTGGCAAACGGAACCACTTACTACGTTTTCCTGAAAGCGATCAATTCTGCTGGTTCTTCAGAGGCTTCTACATCCGTCATGGTCACGCCTGCAACAACTCCATCTCCTCCAACTTCACTCAGTTGCGGTAGCCCCTGCTCTTCAAACATTTCCTTTACAGCTGGGTCTACTGGTGGTTCAGCGATTACAAATTACAAGTATTCTATTAATGGCGGAGAGTACGTTGCTTTGAGTCCCGCCGATTCAACTTCCCCAGTTACCATTCCCGGCTTAATAAATGGCGTTTCATACACAATTAAGCTACGAGCTGTTAATGCAATAGGAGACTCAGGAGAATCTCTGGCCTTAACGTTGCTAGCTGTGGGTACAAGCCAAAAGCAAGTTCTTTTGGCTACCGCCCAGTTCCAGCGAGTAAATGCAACCGCAACTTTAGCTACGGTTGGCGGAAGTGGTTCGGGCGTAGTTACCTTTCGATTAGCGAGAAGCAGTATGTCTGTCAAGAGTAACTTTGGCGTAGACCTAGGATTCAGCTATCCAGAAAGTGGCAGTGATTGCAACATTTCTAGCGGGCGGTTCCTGACTAAGCCAACACCCGGAATTTGCTACATCATTGTGGAAAAAGCTGGAGATACTACATACTCACCTTGGATCAGTGATGGGGATTCAAGTCGTCCTGTTTATCCAGTCTACTTTCAAGATTCGCCGCTGCCGGCATCAGTGAGTGGAATATTTACAAGCATCCAAAATGGAGTAAATCTAAACGTGGGATGGAACTCAAATCCGCAAGTAGAAACTAATGTTTGGGATTTATCAAACAATAGCGGTTATAACGTCTTTGTGTGGAGACCCGGATATGATGCAAATAAACCTGTCACTAATACTGTTCCTGCTGAAACAGATTTGCTAGTCCCGAGCAGTATCAATTATGCAATGCGAAACGTAGCGGGAAACTGGTCAGAGTTTGAGTTGCAAACTGCTTCACCTTGGACTTTGTTGACAAACAATAGTGCAAACACGGCTAGCGCCAGAAGATATTTGGACACCTTTGGAATGGGGATATTCATAGGAAACCCCATCAACTATTACCTTCTTTGTACATACACAAAGGTTTCAATAGTTGGTGTGCTTTACTTTAACAACTCTCCAGGGACACCCGGATGTTCACTATTTAGAGTCGACAACTCTTCTGGACTAGTCATAGCTCCATTATCGGCATCTGCAGCAATCAGCGATAGGTCGCTCACTTCAGGCATTGCAGCAACGAGTTTTACCCCAATCACCGCCTCCGGTGGCGTAGGCAATAAGAGCTACTCAGTTTCACCTGCGCTACCAGCTGGTTTAAGTTTGAACAGTTCGACAGGGGCAATCACTGGCACTCCTACAACTGCCAGTGTTTCATCAAGCTATACAGTTACTGTTACCGATAGTTCCTCGACAGTAAGTTCGACATTCTCACTTTCGGTCAACCCGGCGCTGAGTGCCAGCAGTGGAAGTATTCCTGCCAATATATATAAAGATTCCCCTGTCACTTCATTCTCTCCTGTGAGCTTTTCGGGTGGAACTTCTCCAATCACATATGCAGTTTCACCGAGCCTTCCGGCAGGGTTGACATTGAATACATCAACAGGCGTTATAAGTGGAACTCCTACATCAACAGCTCTGAATGCGACTTATACAATTACGGCAACCGATGCTAACGGCGATACAGAAACTGGCACCTTCTCAACCCAGATAATTTTGCCGACCGCACCTGGTGCCCCAACTATTGGGATTGCAACAGCTACAGGTCAAACAACTGCAACAGTTTCTTTCACTGCACCTAGCTCAACTGGTGGATCTACAATCACTGGATACAGCGTTATAGCGAGTCCGGGTGGAATAACAGTAAGTGGAAGTAGCTCACCGATCACAGTTACAGGATTGACGGCGGGAACCACCTATACCTTTACGGTAAGTGCAATAAATGCCATTGGAACATCCAGCACCTCAAATGCGAGTGGATCAATCACGACCCAATTAGCACAAGCAGCGCCAACTCCTAGTACGCCTTCAACTCCTAGCACTCCTGCGTTTGATCCGACACCTGTGGCACCAAGTTGTGATGCATCATGTCAGGCAATTCGTGATGCTGCGGCTGCAAAAGCTGCGGCAGATGCAGCTGCGAAAGCTGCCGCTGAAAAGGCCGCAGCAGATGCAGCCGCGAAAGCTGCCGCTGACAAGGCCGCAGCAGAAGCAGCCGCAAAACAAAAGTCAGATGCAGCAGCTAATACAGCAAGTACTAAAGCTGCAGCAGATGCAGCAGCCGCAGCGGCGAAAGCTGCGATTGATAAAGCCGCCGCTGCAGCGGTTGCAAAAGCAGCGGCTGATGAGGCCGCCAAGACCGCGGCAGCACAAGCAAAGGCGGCATCAGACGCACAAGCGACTGCAGCAAAAGCTGCGGCAGATGCAGCTGCTGCACTGAAGAGTTCAACAACCACAGCTGCAGCGAAAGCGGCTGCAACCGCTTCGGCAAATAAAGCAGCATCAGATGCTGCTGCCGCAGTTAAGGCGGCTGCCACTGCCGCACAAAATGCAACTAAGGCAAAGACCGCGGAAGCGAATGCAAACAAGCAATTGGATATTGCAATTAACTCACTGTCTTCAAAGACGGCATCTGCTCAAGCAACCGCTGAAGCAAATGCAATTGCCGCCGCAGCAAAAGCAGCAGCAAATGAAGCAGCAGCCGCAGCAGCCGCTAAAGCAGATGCCGCTAAAGCAGTTGCGACAGCAGCACAGAAAGCCGCTGCGGATGCAGCAGCACGAATTTCTACAGAGCAGAAGCAAGCAGCTGATGCGGCCGCGCTAGCAAAGGTAGCCGCAGATGCAGCTGCAAAGGCGGCAGCTGAGAAGGTTGCAGCCGTTGATGCGTCCGCAAAAGCTGCGCAGGATCTTGCAAAGGTCTTGGCAGATAAGGCAGCACTTGCTGAACAAGCTGAGAAAGCTACTGATGAAACGGCACGCGCAGAAATTCAAAAGAAGATTGAAGAAGTTGCCGCAAAGGTAGAAGAGGTGCAGAAGACGGTTGAAGCAGCATCTACTAAGGCCGATGCAGCAGTTGCTGCCCAAACTACAGCTGTACAAACTGCAGAATCTGCATCTAAGGAGGCGCAGACTCAAGCGGCAGAGGCTGTGGCGGTAAAGGCTGAGTCAGCTACAAAAACCGCAGAAGCAGCCAAGGCGGTGGCTGCGGCATCTGTAGCGGCAAAGGTTGCTACGGCAGCAAGAGCAGCAGCCGCAAAGGTGCCTTCGAAGGCCACTATTTCCGCATCCGTTAAAAACGGAACAAAAAAGAATTCGACTACTGCAACTGTTAGTGGCCTCAAGCCTGGTCAAAAAGTCAAAGTAACAGTAAATGTGAAGCCAAAGCCATGATGAAAAAGTTGCTTTTGCTTGCACTTATTTTTCTAAACTTCTCGGTTCTTCCAGCAGATGCAGTTGAAAAGAAAGTTGTTATTGATCGATTGACTCAATCAGAGGCAGAAGATCTTGATATTGAGATCCCAGATGAAGTTCCGCCGGGATTTCACTCAATCACCATCGAGGTTTACGACGATAACGGAACTGTCACTGAAAAAGAGATTGAATTCTGTAAAGATGAAAATGGTGTTGTTCAGTGGGACAACAAGTGCCCCAATTTGAATTTGGATGATGAACCCGCACCTATTGATCCGGAACCAGTCAAAGCAATTAAAGTCGGCTTGCAGCCATATGACCCATTGAGTGATCCAGAGACTACAAAAGGCTTGCATTTGGCTGGCTTCGCGGCATTAGCTGCTCTAACTTCTATCAAGCGCAATGAGAAGCAAAGCGATGAGGAGCAAGAACAAGAGTCACTGCAATCAGTTTCATCGGGTGCGTTGAAGTTATTAAAGAACGAACCAGGCAAGGGAGACCTATCTAGCACTTGGGACAATTGCTTTACTGATGAAAGTGATTTTGTTTTTGTATCTTTAGCGCATCGCTTTAATCGCTTTTCACCATTGTTGACTCGCACGATTCAGGATGGCAACACAGTCCGCGCCATGATTGGATCGTGGGCTGCCTTATTGATGCCAATTGGATTGCTGCTTGGAATCATTGCTGCGGTAAACACTGGGGGGCAGGCATTACCTCCAGCCTGGGGCATCGTCGCTTTAATTATGGCCGTTGCTATCTTTGATGCCTTCGCAGGATTTATTGCAGGGTTTGTGTTCTTTTTAGCTGCTCTTGTAACAGGAAACATCACTAATCGTCCGGAATTTCTAACGACTATCGGCGTGATGGTTTTATTCTTCGCACCAGCTTTACTTGCAAGTGCCTTCAGGCCTTTCCGTCGTTTGGTACGGAACCAAGATGATTTGTGGGAGCGCATCACAGATTATGCATTAGGCACTTTGTTGACGTTCTGGGTAATTACAAAGATGGTTGCCGCCATGAATGGTTTAGCACGGCTAGAACTACCGATTACTGACTATGGAACCGAGCTTGCTCTAATTGCTGCTGGCTTGTTGTTAATCCGTGTTGCATTGGAAGACATTGCAGTCGAACAGTATCCAATGCGACTTCGTGCGCTCCATGTTGAGATTCGAAAGCCATCGCAGGCTCAGAAGGTTCGCTCACTTGTCCTTAAAATCTTTGTTTTCTTCATTATGGCCGCTCCTTTTGTTGGCTCATCTTTGAACTTAGTTTTGGGTACCTTGCTGTTTGCGATTCCGCAGATCACATCGCTAAGTCTTGAAGATAATCTGCCTAAGAAAAAGCTGTATCTACCCAAGGGTGTATTAAAGACCGTGGTCATGATCTTTGTCATGGCACTTGCCTCCAACTTGATTGAAGGGGCTTTTTCATCACCTGAGGCCTTTTTGAAGTGGAGCTTTGTGGTTATGGCCCTGCCAGGCTTCTTCCTTCATTACTTGGATGCGATTACCGATGCACCAGAGCGTGATTGGAAAACTACTGAAAAGGGTCGAATGATCTATCGCGTTGGTGGAGTAATTGTGTTTATCTTGATGGTTTTGGTTGTGAAGGGCGTTGATATTGCAGGATGGATTGCGTAATCCTGATTGCATTTACTCTCGGGTGACTTGAGCGCCAAGGCCCTGTAGCTGCTCGGCAAAGTTGGGATAACCACGATCGACATGGAAAGCCTGATCGATAGTTGATTCACCTTCACTTACTAATGCAGCCAAAATTAAGCCAGCACCTGCGCGAATATCGTGGGCTTCAACTGGAGCACCAGAAAGC
>Ga0164295_10005083_pt1 | contig 10423 bp, 10 predicted proteins | sample GEODES006metaG_FD_111798 | JGI IMG/M metagenome (GOLD analysis project Ga0164295, IMG submission 111798) | Oligotrophic lake water microbial communities from Sparkling Lake, Wisconsin, USA - GEODES006 metaG | ecosystem: Environmental > Aquatic > Freshwater > Lake | place: USA: Sparkling Lake...
ATTTGCCGCAGAGACAGCAGCCACAAAGGCTGAGCGCGTTGCAGCCCGCACCGCATTTCAAGCCCAGATGAATACTTTCAAAGCTGCCGCAGAAGCCCGCCACACAGCAGCCGATGCCGCACACGCCACCATCGATGCTGCTCGTGCCACCGCTAAGGCTGCCAAGACTGCTGCAACCACAGCTGATCAGAAAGCTGCTGCAAAGGCTGCCTTCGAAGCTGCCAAAGCTGCAGCCAAGGCAACAGTGCCAGCCAAGCCAGTTAAGCCGGTAAAGCCAGCGATCTTGGTTAAGGCAAAGCCTGCAGTAACTCCAGGCTCATAACGCAACACAAAGGCGCGTAACTGCGCCAATCAAGTTTGAATCCTCCTCTAGGGATACAAAACACCCACCGCATATGAGCGGTGGGTGTTTTGTTTTGCTCAAGCATTAAGCACAAGGCCGATAACATTGGTCTATGCGCCTCTACATTGCAGGAATCAACGGAATGGTTGGCTCAGCAATCGCAGAAGAGGCTATGAAGCAAGGTCATGAAGTACTCGGTAGAAGTTCTAAAGAACTTGATTTAACAAACCGAGAAGCGGTTTTTGCAGAGATGCAATCAGTTAAACCTGATGCCCTAGTTATCGCAGCAGCCAAGGTTGGTGGCATTGGTGCTAACTCAACCTTTCCAGTTGATTTCTTATCTGTAAACCTACAAATTCAAACTAATCTCTTAGATGCCGCACATGCTGCCGATATTGAGAGAGTTCTTTTCCTTGGCTCTTCATGTATCTATCCAAAGTTTGCACCACTGCCAATTCCCGAATCAGCGCTGTTAACTGGCGAACTAGAACCAACAAATGAGCCATACGCAATCGCCAAGATTGCTGGCTTAAAGCTTGTCGAGGCATACCGAAAGCAATACGGGCACAAGTGGATTTCGGCTATGCCTACAAACCTTTATGGACCACGAGATAACTTCGATCTTGAGTCAGCGCATGTTCTACCCGCTTTGATTCATAGATTCCATAATGCAAAAGTTAACAACCTGTCTACAGTAGCTATCTGGGGCGATGGAACCCCACTACGAGAATTTCTACATGTAGAAGATCTAGCTTCTGCTTGTTTGATGTTGCTTAAAGAGTATGACGGATCAGTTGCTATAAATGTGGGTAGTGGGCAAGAGACTTCAATCCTTAACCTAGCTCAGAGCATCGCAAAAGTAGTTGGCTTTGAAGGCACCATTAAATTTGATAAAACTAAGCCAAATGGCACTCCTAGAAAACTCTTGGATACTCATTTTCTTAATAATCTGGACTGGAAAGCACAGTTTGATCTAAAGGATGGTTTAGCCTCAACCTATGCTTGGTTCATAAACAACAACGCTAAAGGAAGTATCTAATGAAGCGCGCACTAATAACCGGTGTTACTGGTCAAGATGGTTCCTACTTGGCTGAACTTTTACTTGAAAAGGGTTATGAAGTTCACGGCATCATCCGTCGCAGCTCAACATTTAATACCTCTCGCATCGATCACTTATATAAAGATCCACACGAAACAGATAATCGCTTTCATCTTCACTATGGCGATATTACTGATGGCGTGGGAATCTCAAATATCCTGCGCGAAATTGAACCTCATGAAATCTATAACTTAGCTGCCCAGAGCCATGTAAAAGTTTCTTTTGAAATGCCTGACTTCACGGCACAAGTAGATGCAGTCGGAACAATCAGATTATTGGAAGCAATACGAGCTTCAAGAATTGATACTCGTTTCTATCAGGCTTCAACGTCAGAACTTTTCGGTAGCACACCTCCACCACAATCAGAAATATCATCATTTGCACCGCAAAGTCCATATGCTGCAGCAAAGCTTTATTCTTACTGGGTGGTTCGCAATTATCGTGAAGCGTATGGACTGCATGCGACGAATGGAATTCTTTTTAATCATGAGTCTCCGCGACGTGGCGAGACATTCGTGACTCGCAAAATCACAATGGCTGCAGCCAAAATTAAACTTGGCATGCTAGAAAAGCTTTATCTAGGTAATTTAGATGCGATTCGCGACTGGGGTTATGCAAAGGAATATGTCGAAAGTATGTGGGTTATGCTTCAAGAAGATTCCTCAGATGACTACGTGGTTGGCACCGGGGTAGGTGCCACAGTTAGAGATTTCTGCGAAGCTTCATTTAACGCGCTTGGTCTTGATTATCGTGATCACGTTGAAACGGAAGATCGATATCTGCGGCCAACAGAAGTTGACGCCTTAATTGCTGACGCAAGCAAGGTAAAGGCAAAATTGAATTGGTCTGCAACTACACACTGGAAAGAGTTGGCCGAACTAATGGTTAAGGCAGATTTAGAAAAACTCTCTTAAAGTCCCATGAGTTTTGCCTAGGGATCAAAATCAGGGACTGAATTCTTCTTCCTACCTACCCAATTCATTAATTAATGAAGTAGTTTCAGACTGTATGAATAAATTTTGCCTGGTCCGGCCCACCCATGAGGTATTCCAGCTGATAACTCTAAAGTAGTCATCAATAGCATTTATAAAACCCACATGATTTTTCGCTAGTACTTCTATTGCATCGGAGTGAATGTAGTAAGCGTGTGATCCGCCTATCCAACCAGACACAACCTTAGGTGCAAAATTTAACTTTTCAAATAGATCTTCTTTAAGGTCGTGGACGATATTGGACATAAAGAAGTTTCTCATAGAATTTTTCCAATTAATTTTCTGACCTTCTCGTCCTGATGTACTTTTTAAACCGCCAAGTTGAATTAGCTTGAAGCTACATTCACCAAGAGATCGAATAAAGTTTAAAAAATGCGCGTTGCCGTAATCAGATAGTTTTGCGTCGCTCTCAAAGACTAGACCACCATAAATTGGCAAGCCCCCCGATCGGGAATTATATGATTCTCGTAAATCTAAATTTATGTTTTGATCTTTGATGTGGTCATGAATAATTTTCTGTGCCTGAAGATGAGCTAAGGAACATCCTGCCGTACCAGGGCCAACGATTAGATTGGAATAGTCACTTATTAACTCTCGATACGATTCATTCTCAATTGCTCTGACAGGCGGAACGTTATAAAATTTGAAATCTTCGTTGCTGAGAAAAACTGATTTAAAAAAGTCTTGACTTTTTTCAAAATCTCCAATAAAAACTATCGGCAGTGAACTCGTCATGTTCAAAGAATATCTAAAAAGATTGAAAAATACTCAACCCTCATGAGATTTTGAATCTTAATTTAAGAGAAAATACTGGATCCAATCAAGAATTTTCTATATTCTTATAATCTAAAGCGATTTGAATTAAAGACCCATTAATTTTGCTTGTCTGTCAAAATCGGGAACCGTATTGCGAACCTCATCAAAAGAGCCACGCGCAACTATTTCACCTTTATCCATATAAAGAACTAAGTCTGCATCGCGAACAGTTGAAAGGCGGTGTGCAATCAACACAATAGTGGTTGCACCTTTTAAATTCTGAATATCTGTTGAAATGCTTTCTTCGGTAACCCCATCTAAGGCGCTTGTTGCTTCATCCAACACCAACAACTTAGGTTTGGTGAATAGTGCACGAGCGATTCCAATCCGCTGACGTTGACCTCCGCTTATTTTTGCTCCTCTTTCGCCAAGATTTGTATCTAGACCTTCAGGAAGTAACGCTACAAATTCAGTAAGTGAAGCAGTTCGTATAGCATCATCTACTAATTCATTGGTAGCTGATTCAAGCGGGTATCCAAGTGCAACATTCTCACGGATTGATCCGTTTGTAACCATAACATCTTGTGGCACATAAGCAATTGCACCGGGCCACTTTGATATAGCTTCAATTGGACTAACTCCTGATATTTGGACTGACCCCGAATCAGGCTCCATTATCCCTAATAGAACATCAACGAGTGTTGTTTTGCCTGCCCCCGAAGGTCCAACAACGGCTATAACGGTGCCCGGCTGAACTGAGAACGAAATGTTTGCAAGTGCTTTATGTTGCTTTTCTGGATAAGTTAGTGAAACATTTAGCAATTCTAAATTCGGCACAAAATCAAGATGCTCTGTATTAACCTGATCATGCAAATTTACTTCAATTGGTCTATTACCCAAGAAGGCGATCAGATCCAAGGTAGGTTTTGCGACTCCCAAACCTGTTTTAATCATAATAATACCTTGTTGAATTCTAAGAACAGCTGGGGCGATTCGTGTTCCTGCCGCAACAAAGATTGCAAGAGTTGCTACTGCACGTGAAGCGTCCTGCATTAGAAATTGAATCGCACCAATAAGAACTGCACCGACTATAACTGAGGTTTCAATTACGTACTTGCTTATATAAGGCATAAAGCTCATTTCAGCGCTTAAATTTGAAATCTGATATCTGGTCTCGGCAATTTCTCGAGCATAGTAATCTCTCCTATTTCGGACAATAGATTCTCTGTACGAAGAAAAAACTTCAACTATCTTCTCATTGCTTTTAATCGAAAGTGCTGAGCTTTGATAGCCTATGCGTCCAGCGCGTTCATGCATTAATTTGAACAGAAGTAGCGCTATTGCACCAAAAATCAGGACTGTGCCTACTGAAGTAATAGGATCAACTAGAAACAAACCAATGACTAGAATTATTAATAAAGAAATATCCGCAATGAGTACCACGGCGAGTGCTAAAACTTGAAGCGCCACAATTTCGACGCCATGTGTAACGGCGAATAAGGCTTCTTGGGATGACCATCTTTGAATAATTAGTAACGGTTGAGATAGAAACCTAGAGACCAAGTTTGCCGAGATTGACGCACCTCTTCGTCCCATGAAATATAATATGCGTCTCGTAAACAATATAGAAATGATGGTTCTTCCGACCAACAACAGCACTGCGGCGCAAGATATAGCTATTGCTTGATTTTGGAAAGTTGAGTCACCCAAACCTATTACCGATAAAACATCGTTTACTCGACTTCCAGGTTGCTTTGACTGAATTCCTGATATCGACAATGTCCCAAGAAGTCCAATTGCTAAAACACCTAAAAGGTCCAGCAAACCCAAAAAAATTTGGATAATTACTACAAGACTTAGCTTATGTTTATCACTTTTTGATAAGACACCTAGAGCTTGACGGAAATTCACACTTGTCGACTCAATTTCAACATTTTTCAATTTATTCATTAGTTTTTACCATGTTGAAGATCGTCGAAGTTTCTCGCATTGAGATCTTTTTGTGAAATTATAAGGTCAGATACCGGCCAAGTTACTCCTATTTTTGGATCCATTGGGTTCAATCCATACTCATTATCAGGCGAATATTCCTTGTCGAGTAAATAAGTGACGGCAGTATTTTCTTCTAATGCTTGAAATCCATGACCTAAACCGCTCGAGATGAATACGCATTGTCCTTCGTGGGAATTCAACTCGATGGATACATGTGACCCAAAACTTGAAGAATTTGACCTCAGATCCACAACGACATCCAATATAGAACCAGAGGTGCAAGTCACTAACTTTGCTTGGCCATTTTCTTCAGTGCTGTAATGAATTCCCCTGATCACGCCTTTGCTAGAAATTGATGTGTTGGCTTGTCTAACTTGAAACTCGGGTAACCCATGACTATCTAATGCGTTTGCCTTAAACCACTCTCTAAACATGCCTCGATTATCGGGAAATATTGGGTACTCAATCAACCAAGCGCCAACAATTTTTAATGGTGTAACTTTCATGTGCAAATACTACTTAGTCAGAGACTGTGAAATGGCTTGAAATGCCTTGGTTGCAGACTCTTCCCAAGTTTTAAGAGGGGTAATTCCAAAATCATTCCATTTTTGATTGTCCAATACGGAGTATTTAGGACGTTCAACTTTGGTCAAGTATTCTGAAGTCAATACTGGCGTAACCCTATCCACATTTTCGCCAGCCAAATTAAAAATTAACTTGGCAAACTCAAACCAGCTAGTTGACCCTGAGTTAGTTGCATGAAAAACCCCATTAGGAATCTCATGTCTTATGGCCTCTAAAGTAATTTCGGCCAAGTCGGAGGCATTTGTCGGTTGACCAATTTGGTCACTCACAACTTTGAGATTATCTTCACTATTTATCGCTTTACTTAAAATTGTTTTGTAAAAATTCTTACGGTGTGAGCTATACAGCCAGGCAGTTCTTATTATTAATGAGTTTTCCCTATAACATTTCAATATCTCTAACTCGCCAGCTAACTTGCTTTTCCCATAAATGGAAATAGGCTCAGTTAAATCATCAACTTTCCAAGGTGAAGTTTTTATTCCTGAGAAAACATAGTCGGTAGAAAAGTGAACCAACTTTGCACCCATTATTTCACTTGCCTTCGTTACATTTGCAGTACCTTTTTGATTTACCGCATACGCCACACTTGGTTCGACTTCTGCATTTTCGACGTTCGTGTAAGCAGCTGCATTAACGACGATGTTAGGCCGGATCGCCCTAAAAACATTTACTGTTTGATTCTCATCAAATATATCTAAGTCGGATTTTTCAAGTGCCACAAAGTCAATACCGTGCAAATTCAAAGTTTTTTGAAAACACTTGCCTAATTGCCCATTAGCACCTGTAATTAACCATTTCATTTTTTAAGAGGCCGCCACCATTTTTCATTCTCTTGGTACCATTCTACGGTTTCCAACAAACCTTGTTTCCAAGATACCTTAGGCGCATAATTAAGTTCATTTGAAATCTTAGTGATATCGACTGAATACCTGAGATCGTGACCCTTGCGATCTTCAACATATTCAATTGACTCTTGGCCCTTGCCCATTATCTCCAGAATTTTATCGGTGAGTTCAAGGTTGTTGAGTTCGGTACCACCACCAATATTATAGATTTCGCCTGCCTTGCCGTTGGTAAGAGCTAAATGAATACCATTACAATGGTCATCAACATGCAACCAATCTCGTACATTCAAGCCACTTCCATACACGGGCACTTTCTTGTTATCAATTAAATTTGTAACGAATAGTGGAATTACCTTTTCAGGAAATTGATTGCGTCCATAATTATTGCTGCATCTTGTGACACGAATATCCATTCCATGCGTCTTGAAGTAAGATCGGCAAAGTAGATCTGCCGACGCTTTTGAAGCTGCATAAGGTGAATTCGGTAGTAACGGATCTGTTTCTGGCCAGGATCCATTTTCAATTGAACCATAAACTTCATCGGTTGAAACTTGCAAATATGTCTTAACGCCACTTTTGCGAACCGCATCAAGAAGCGTTTGGGTTCCCAAAACATTTGTAACTACAAAGTCCTTAGCACCATCAATAGAGCGGTCAACGTGCGATTCAGCCGCGAAATTTACAACTAAATCGTTTTCCAAGACTAGTTTGCTGACTAGTTCTGCGTCACAGATATCGCCTTCTATAAACTCATAACTACCCGCTGACACTTCAGATAGATTAGAAAGGGTTCCAGCATAGGTAAGTTTGTCCAAGACGGTTACCTTAGAAATTCCACCAAGTGTGCCATCAGCTATTCGGCGGACATAGTTCGAACCGATAAATCCAGCGCCACCTGTAACCAAAATCCGCACTTAAGCCACTCCCCTTCAATGTTATTGACCAAACCTACAGGTCAAGTACCCTTATTCAGATGAAGGGCATAATTCTTGCAGGTGGTACAGGCTCACGGCTATGGCCATTGACCAAAACGACGAGCAAACAGCTTTTGCCCGTATATGACAAACCTATGATTTATTACCCTCTTGCGACCTTAATGCTTGCTGGAATTCGAGAAATTTTAATTATTACTACCCCACATGATTCAGAAAGTTTTAGGTCTTTGCTGGGCGATGGCCATTCGGTAGGAATATCAATTAGCTACGCCGTTCAACCAAAACCTGAAGGCCTAGCACAAGCATTTTTAATTGGCGAAGAATTCATTGAGAATGACTCGGTTGCACTAATTCTGGGTGACAATATTTTTTACGGAGCTGGCCTGGGAAGACAACTAGCAGGACTGCATGATGTGAATGGAGCAACTATATTTGGGGTTCGGGTCACGGATCCTCAAAGGTACGGCGTTGCGGAGGTGTTACCGACAGGACAAGTTGTATCAATCGAAGAAAAACCGAAAAGTCCAAAATCTAACATTGCAATTCCAGGTCTTTATTTTTTCGATAACTCTGTAATCATGAGAGCCAAAACAGTCAAAAAAAGCTCACGTGGCGAACTCGAAATTACTTCAGTAATTTCTACCTACTTAATTGAAAGGAAATTAATCTTAAAAGAGCTTGCCCAAGGTACAGCTTGGATGGATTGCGGAACAGTTAATAGTTTAAATGACGCGGCAAATTTTGTAAGAGCCGTAGAGGCAGAAATTAATTTTAAGATTGGTTGTATTGAAGAGGTTGCTTACGTACAAGGCTGGATTGATATCGATCAACTTAAAAAACTTGCTGAATCCCTTGGGAAAAATGAATATGCCGATTACTTGCTAAGATGATTAAAGCCTAGTCTTATATTCTTAACTCACTTAAAATACAAATTGCTTGGTCCAGACTTTTCTAAAAGTTTGTAGCCATATCTTCTAACAAGTATATCAACTTGCCCATAATGATCTTCCACCAATATCCAAGTTGGAAGAACACTTTGATTAATAAATAGTGCTTCCAATAGTGAAAAATCTTCCCCTTCAACATCAAGCATCAAAAAATCAATATTCCCCTGAGTTTTCATCGTTTCTGAATATAACTTATTCACATCTACAGCCACCACTGAGTATTTTTTGGGAGAATGCCCCAAATTACTCCAGGTGTCCAAGAATGATTTATTCGTTGAATTAAAGACGGCAAACCTCCTAGGAAATCTATAAAAATCTACGTATTTCAATAGTGGGTCAGTAACTACAGCAAACGACGCGAAATTGCTTTTTGGCCGAAAAATTCTCCATTGAACTTTAACTTTACTGTTGGCATCTATGCTTAAGCCGGCCCATTTAGATCTCAATACAAATGAATTTGACCATGTAACAGGTTGAAAAGCACCAATTTCTAGGAAATATCCTTGCGGCTTTTTGTTTAAAATGTGCTTTATCACTATTTCTTGTTCACCGAATTGCGATTTATCTGTACTCAATAAACTTTTAATGTTCAGGCGGAAATCTGCCACCATTGGGAAAATGCGTCCAAGTATAAACCTAAATTCATTAATCAATTTTATGTATCATCGGCATTACATTCTCCCAAGATCTATGATTAACTCACTGTTGCATACAAAAATGTATAAAGCAACCCCCGTGCAAATATTTACATGCGCAAATAAGCTTTAATTTGTAAAGATAGTCTTAATTCAAGAGGAAAAGGCAGAATTAGTGGAATGGTTGTTGCTTATCTTGAGATATTGATCAATTGATTTTATTTGAATCTGGAAATGAAAGTATATACTCAAGGTTTTCTTTAACTTTAGCATCGCTCCAATCCCACCATTTCGAACCTTCCAATTCTGAAATTGTCTTTGTGTCAAATCTAAACCTAATAACACTAGCTGGATTGCCTCCTACAATTGCAAATGATGGGACATCCTTAACCACCACACTTCCAGCTGCGACGACAGCTCCGTTTCCAATTGTAACGCCAGAAAGAATTATGCAACTATGCCCTAGCCAGACATCATTACCAATTTGTACGTCTCCCTTGCTTTTTGTACTTCCCTTTAAATCATTTCCCCAAGTTGAACGGAAAATATTGAAAGGATAAGTGGTAACAGTATCCAGGCTGTGTTCACCGCCCAGTAAAATCTTCACATCTTCAGAAATCGAACAAAAATTTCCGATTATCAATTTGGTGTCATGGTTCCAAGCAAAAATAATTGGTTTTCCGTATGTGTGGCGTCCGATTCTAACAACACCTTTTTGCTTAAGAATCTCAAATTGAGCATGCCTGACAACTTCCCTTTTAAAAACAAACACAGAAGAGCCAATTAGGTGTTTAATCGTTTTTACAAAACCAAAGTCCTTTTTCATAATCCGATGATAAAGCATGTTACGATAAATTATATGAATGCTGCGTGCTCAATCATTGCTTCTAACTATGCACCTCAAGCTCGATATTTGATCGAAAGCCTCCGCACAACAAACCCCAATCTTAAATTCTTTCTATTGGTTACAGACGATGAAGCATTATCGGATCCCTTTTTTTTAGATATAGAAATCGTCATACCTCATGATCTAAATGTTGATCCCGCCACAATAAAACGAATGTCCCATCTGTACGATATGGTTGAGTTTGCTACAGCTCTAAAGCCGTATCTTCTTTCATACATTTTAGCTCTTCCTGACGGCTATGAAACTGTGACATTCCTCGATCCGGACATAGAAGTTTTCTCAAGTCTAGAATTAGGTATTGAGCTTGCAAAGTCCAATAGTGTGTCTTTAACTCCGCATCGCCTAAGGCCTACGTTTGAAACAAATTCTTATTTCGACGAAACAGAG
>Ga0164295_10005084_pt1 | contig 10422 bp, 10 predicted proteins | sample GEODES006metaG_FD_111798 | JGI IMG/M metagenome (GOLD analysis project Ga0164295, IMG submission 111798) | Oligotrophic lake water microbial communities from Sparkling Lake, Wisconsin, USA - GEODES006 metaG | ecosystem: Environmental > Aquatic > Freshwater > Lake | place: USA: Sparkling Lake...
AAGTCCGACGATTCGCAGATGGCGAATGACTACAGTCTCCACTAGCTATCAAAGCATGGCTTTAGTCCGTGTTGGATTTTTGCGTACCGAGTACAGTACCCCCCGTCCGGCCGTCCGGGACATTGGTGTCCGCATCGAGGACCATCGTCGACCTTGCTTGTTGCAATATTATCATTTACGAATTTTGGAGATCAGAGCAAGCGCACGACGCTCCCCGGCAGCCCGGCACCCAGCCGCCAGCGGCGGCGCGCGCGCCACACCCGCGCACGCGCACGTGCACCGAGGCCCTCATCTTACCCATGGGCCAGACCGGCAGCGCACGGGCACGGAGGCCGGGGGAGAGCGGGCAGCACACGTCACGCGACGAGCGACCACATTACCTGATCCGACGCATGACACGAGCGACTACGATAGCCACACCGACCAACGCGACAATGGTTCCCAAATGGATGCAAGGCAGCACCATTCGGCGCCGTTGCTCTACTCGTATGACCTGACTACAAGTAGCCTCGACGAGCGCTTCCCAACAGGCATCATCGTCGTTATCCACGACCTGGACGCCTGGATGCAGCCGTGTTGGTGCAACGTGCAGCACGTACATCTTCCAAGCCTGCTCGAATTGCGTCCTTAAGTAAGATTCACCGTGCCCTCCACGATCGTCTCCTGCATCTCGCGCCAGTTTCCGAGCCCAAGTCGTCGATTGTGATGCCTGAACGAAGATCTTATAGTCGAGCAATGCCTCCAACTCCGGTGACGCCAGCACGAACAGACCCTCGACAATGACCAGGTCAGCTGGCTCTATCTGACGGGTAAGATCTCGCTGCCGCGTATTGAAGTTGAACTCGTCCACTCTGGCAATCTTGCCACGGCGCAGCATTGCAATCGTATTGACCAACGCTTCTAAATCGAGCGCAGCCGGCTCATCCCAGTTGTACGTTCCGGATTCGACATCGAGTTGCGTCTCAAGGGCGTTTATGAGTGAAGGTCCAGCAGCTGCACTCATCATTGACCTCGAGGTTTTGAGCTGCTCGATGACTTGCTGTGCCCCTTTCGTGCCTCGTGCCTTGCAGAAGTCAGTGACGCTTGCAGGCACCGGTGCTCGATAGAACCAGTCCGCTGACACGACTGTCGCTGTTCGACCGCATCCTTCGAAACGCGTTTTGATGTCAAATGCGAATCGCGTTTTCCCCGCACCCGATGCGCCCGCGATGCCGATGACGAAAGGCGACATTTTGCAGTTCTGAAGTTGCTCCACAAAAGCGGAGGTGTGAAATGGCTGTTAATGTTTAGAGTGCTACCCCCCCCCCGTTTCTCAATACTCGTTTCGGTGGTGAGTAGCTCTTACTTTAGACACTTAAGTTCCGACACGTCTCCTCCACATGTGACGATGGTCCGGTCCACATGCCGTCGGCCCGGGGCCGGGCGGATCTCCGAGCCGGGGCCGCCGTCGTCGCAATCGGCGTCGGAAGCCCAGTTGCACGTCTCGGCGCAGATGGGCGGAGGAGGCGGGAAGCGCGGGCCTGCGAGTCGGCGCAGTCGGTCTGCCGTAGATGCAGTCTGCGGCGCCAGGCCACCGTCGTCGCAGAGGGAGTCGGAGGTGTAGAGACGCGCCCGCTGGCGCGCCCCCCGAAAGGAACGCAAAAGAAGTCACTCGACGCCGCCGTCGCGTGACGACGGCGGCGTCGAGAGACGACAGTGTCGTGGCGTAGTCGTGGCGCACGGCAGCTTGCCAGCCGCCAGGAGGCGCGCTTACATGTAGACTATAGTGTAACCGGGGGTGGGGAAGGATACCGGCCGCATACTCCATCTCTTTGATAGCATGCTGGCCCGCACCGGAGCCTCGAACCTGCGGTTCGCGAAGCGCCTCGCTGGGCGATGTGATGTTACCGTCCATTGCCCCTTCCTCTTCGTACATGTACTCGTCGTACGCTCGGTAAACGCTGAGGTCTCGTGTGGTGCCTTCAAACTGGCACCTGATTCGGGCATCTCCCGGGATCGTTGTAGATCGTTGATTTCGTTGTCTGAATCACTCGCTACCATGGAATCCGGAGCCCTCGGCTCTCGGACAGGAACCCTTGCATGCCGTCTGGAGGGTCCAGCATGAACGTTAACACGACAGACGCGACAACCGGTGCTACGGCACTTTTACTCGTGTAGGCCTGGCCCCTCACGGAGCACGGGGTGTGAAGGCTGAAAGAGGTTCTTAGCTGTTACACTTAGCGTGCGGAGACTCTGCGCGCATGCTTACCGGGACGGTGCTTGTCGTAACATTACGTGCATGTGATCGGGACCGGTCTACCGACTCGCATGGTAGGGCACGCAGGATTAGGTGTTATAGGTGTTGAGGAGCGCGTCGGACTGAGGTGTTGAGGAGCCTCCCGGGAGAACCGAAAAGTTATTATTTGCATGCGGTTGCAACTGCAAAACGTGCAAGAACTTTGCACAAGAACTTCTAGAAAGAAAAATTTTGAGCGGCGCATGACGTCGCCAAGATGAATACCACGCGGTGGAGCACTGACACTCGTACCGGAAATTCGGGCCCAACACTCCCACTATCGGCGCTCGACGGCGGACTGAGACACCTCCAATCCGCGAATACCCTACGGCAAAGCGCCTTTGTGCAGCGGCTCCGCACGGGCGCATCCATAAGCATCGGCGTGCTCGGCGCCAGCGTTGCTCAGCAGGGAGGGTGCCTCGACCAGCCCGGTGAGCGCTGCATGCTCTACAGCCGTAAAGGCTATTTTGTGCGGCTTCTGCGGTACATTAACGCGACATGGCCGCACCCATCGAACGCGCTGCACAATGGAGCCATCGATGCGACCCCAGCGCAAAGCTTCATGACGTGCCTGATGCCGCTGCTACCCGTGGCGCCGCCGCAGCTCCTGCTACTCGAATTTGGCTCAATGGCACGCTCTATCGATCTGCCCCGCACAGAGCTGCTCATCCGTCGGCTGCTTGCGCTGCCATCGCAGCCGCTCCTCCTCTTCGTGACCGTGCGCGAATGGTGCGCCTCGTCGCACATATGGTTCAACTCCAAGCGCAATGTGTCTGCCAAGACCCTCTTCTCGAAGCATACTTACGCTCAAGGCGCCGATACACTGTACGCGAAGGCCGAGGCGACCTTCGAGCGCTTCTGTTTGCACTATGACTTGAGCTGCGTCTCATACCACGGCGCCCTCGCGCGTGGCTTCTACGGCGGCTGGCCCGGCTTCGAGCTCGCGGCGATTGCAGCCGACTGCCTGCACCCTGCCAAGGGAAGGCATGGCGGGGCTTACATGACGCAACTGCTCGAGCATTGGACTCGGCGCGTCATGGCGGCTGCGGACAGCACCGTTACGAGCATGAGCGCCTCGCCCATGGGTGCGCGGGAACGTGCCGCAGCCTTGTCGCTGCGAATCATGCCAACGGAGCCGCCAACGGCACATCTCGCGCCGCGAGCGTTGCCCGCGCCGCTTCTGCCCGAGGCACGGCGAGCTCTTCGCATGCCCCGCCCTGAGATTGAACCGGACCGCTGCTGGGGATTTGGACCGTTGGGAGCGCATGGGAAGCACTACAGGTATGCGCGGCTGCAGTTGGTGCCCTGGCGAACTGCGTACTGCGCGACGGCCGATCTGCCATTTGAACGGTGTGAGTTCCGGTGTGATCGGGCATCATGCGCACAATTGTGTCCCGCCGTCCACCCTGGTAGGCCCTCGTATCTGGCGGCGGCGGCAGTGCCTCCCACTGTGAGCACCGCGACCGCACCTCACTCTACCTCTGCTCTCTCATTGCCGGTCTGGACTCACTGCCTGTATGCCCTCGGACAATCGAGTGTGCGCGGGCGGCGCCCGAAGAGGTCAGAGGGGGCACTCGCCCTGCGGCCCGGGGCCTCGATTGAGGTGCCTCTCGACATCTCACGCGCACACGCTGCCACCGGCGCTGTTGCTTGCGCGGAGCTCTCTTATCTGACCTCATATGAGCACATGGGCGTCGCGAGCGTCAGTTGCGTGCGCGGTTGTGCATGTGACTCGCGGCGCATCGATGCCCACAGGCCTCCGGACGCTCACGAGCGCAACGTGTCCTTGTTCAGCCAGCTGCGGCTAACCCTGCGGCTGAGTCGACGAGGGCGCACGCCGCCCATGCCGCCTCAGTCCACGACGACGACAGAGGAGGAGGAGGAGGAGGAGGCTGTGAGGGAGGTGGATACTGTGTGCTGGCTGCGCGTGCGCGTGCTGGACGACAGCTCGAGTGGTGGAGGGCACAAATTCAAGTTGCGACTGGCCACTGTGGCCGTCGGCGCGGCGTGCGCAGAGGGCGAGCAGAGTTCGAGAAGCACAGTACGTTCTTGATCGTTAACGACGGATGTCCGCGCCGCACGACGCGCATAAGCCATGACGACCCGGTTCCCGGTAATTTGTATAAAAAGCTCACCACTCAGGAATTGAGCAGTGTCCCACGGCCTTCTGAGGCACATGCAGTGTCGTCTACATATCAATTGGGGCCATGCATCCAATCGTGGCACTCGTAACAAGGAACAAGGTGTGATGTACCAACCGAAGCGCTTCGCAATCAGTCTCTCCGCAATCAGTCTCTATCCCTCCGCAATCAGTCTCTCAGTTGACGTGCGGAGCCGTCTCTCTCAGTTGACGTGCGGAGCCGTCGCTGGGACCGGACCGCGGCGCCCCCGGCGCGGGGCGCCGCGGTGTGTCGCGCGGGACAGTCCGCAGTATGCGATGATGCCTCGCGCGGGCGTTGCCGCACGTTCGAGACACTGGTGACTCACTGACGTGTCTCTCGGCAGTGAGTTGTGCACCGAGGCAGATTCTTTGACTTACGAGATTACAACTGCGAACTGACTCACGGCGCCGCCGAGAATTCGCGTCCACGTCGGCACGTGCATGTCCTAGTGCATGCATATGTTCACGGATCCGGCTCTTTAGTTGCCTCTCTTCCTGTGTCCTTGCTCTTTTCGCCCCTCAGGGCCGCCGCTAGCGTACAGGCCGCACGCGTGTCCGTCGACTCCACTCGCATCGCAGCACCGGAGAAACTAACATGCGAACGCGCAGCCCTCAGGCCGCCGTCGCTGCACCGCCGTCCTTCTTCTCATCCTCCTCGTCGCCGTAGTCGAGCATGCACTCCTCCTCGGCGTCACATCCCTCGCCCGCCGACGCCTTCTGGACGTCCCTCAGTTGCGTAACGGCAGACGCGAGCGCCTTGCCGCCAGGAAGCCACTTGGAGATTGTGTGGCGATGCTCCGAGACGACGGAGTAAACGCCGTCGATAAACCAGCGGATGATCGGCAGGCGAAGGACAGCCATGAGCCAGCCGAGGCCGACTGCGGTGTACGCGGTCAACACCGCCTCCGAGCCCTCTGCGACCCGTCCGCCGCTGATGACATGGAAGTGGGCCATTGCGTCCTCGAAAGCAACATTTCCGTTGGCGGCAGGCGAGTAAGAAGGGTCGCGGATGTTGACGAATTCGAGCCGGCTCCGCCTCCTATCGAACCAGCTGAGAATGGCCTTGTTGGTGAGGCACACCTGTACGGTCGATATGCTGAGCCGTATCAGCAGCGGCAGCCGAGGAAGCAAGAGAGCGGCGTTGCGAGCGCAGAGGCGGGATGGCAGGCTCGCTGGCGCACCATGCATTTCCCGTCATACAAGACTTTGGTTCGCGCATCCTCGATTGGCAGTGCAAAGGCAGCGGAGCGCACGGTGCTGCTGCGTTGCTGCGCCAATCGCGGCAGGGCGCTGGGCCCATGGAAGGCGCAGCATGCGGCGAGCAAGTGCAGCATCATGCGTGGTGATGAAGACTCTCGTGTCTTTGCAGACGCACCAGATTGCCGAGTAATTTGTCATGCGTCGACTCCCTCGCGCGGTCTCCAGAAGCAGCCATCGGCAGCTGTGAACTACATCTTCTGAGTTCGCGGGGAGAGGACCTTTGTCGCACCATTGCAAATAGAGTGGCGGCCTTTACTCTACGTGAACATGCGTCGTCGGTCCGTTCAATCCGACTCGCTCAACGTGTGCCCGATGTGCAAGAAGGTCGTAGAATACGGCCTCATGTGCGAGAGCTGCGCCTGTTGGTTCCATGCCAACGAGCAGTGCTGCGGTGACGCTCTCGCGACGGCATTCACCACGAGTGGACGCGACGCGTGGTGCTGCCTGAATTGCTACCCTCGGCAGGGCGAGACCCAGCCGGTGGACCCACTCAAGCTGCCCGCCACTAACATTGACCACGTCGATTGGCGCCGAGCCTTCCGCATCCTCACCGACTCGTGCGCTGGCTGCGGCCTCAAGGTGCGCACCGACCACAGTGCTCTGCGCTGCGGGCGGTGCGAGCTCGCGTACCACGCGGTCGATCGGTGCACCGGCCTGAGCGAGCGCGAGATCGCGACGCATCTGGAGGCGGCGGCCGCCGCGGACGATGCCGCTGCGAACAACGGCGCCGCCGCCACCGCCCGCAGCACGTGGTGGTGCCCGACGTGCATGGTACATGAGACTGGCGCGGCCATCGATGATGCGCTCGTGATGGCGGACTGCACCGGCGGCCAGGAGGCACACGCGATCCCGCTGCTCAATGAGGTCGACCCGGAGGCCAACCGCGCCCTGCCTGTCGAGGAGCAGGTGCAGGCGGGCGGCTTTGAGTACGCGAAGCAGGTGACGTGGCGCCACCCGAACGCCATCAAGCAGTTCACGACGCTCTCTCACGCCAATTGGGGCGGCCGGTGCATCGACGCGGAGGCCACGTCGTGGCTACCCGGCAACGAGGAGTCCAAGGGCCAGCCGATCCGGCGGGAAGGTGGTGGCGAGGGCGCCGCGTACAATCGGCAGGGGCAGCTGCTCTTCGCGCGCGATTGCATCTTTGAGTGCAACGAATCTTCCTCCTGCGGCCCCGACTGCCCGAACCGCGTCGTGGGGCGTGGCGTGTGGGCGCCGCTGCAAGTGGTCAAGACCGTTGGTCGTGGATGGGGCGTGCGCTGCCGCCAGCGACTCGCAGCGGGCAGCTTCGTATGTGAGTACACTGGTACGATGCTCCTCGACACGGATGCGGCCGCGGCCGGGCCGGCATTCAAGTGCTCACCACGGCACGCGCCCCTCTTCCCCACAGGTACGATGCTCCTCGACACGGATGCGGACGCGGCCGGGCTCGAAGTGGACGACTCATACCTATTCAACCTCGACGGCGAGGACAAGGGGCAGGTGAGCAAGCGGCGGCGCACTGGTGCCGCCGCCTCGGGCACCTCAGCGATCGCCGCGCAGACCTCGAAGAACCCTGAGCTTGCGGTGGATGCGTCGCGTATCGGCTCGGTCGCACGCTTCCTGAACCACTGCTGCGAGCCGAACCTGTTCGTGCAGGTGCGCTCAGCGGAGGAGGAGGTGTGAGTGCGTCTGAGTCTGAGTGTGTCTGATCACCTCCTTGATGGCCTCCCTCTCAGTCTGTCTTCATCGAGTACTCGTGCCGCGTGCACCGCATCGCGCTCTTCGCCGCGCGCGACATCCTGCCGTACGAGGAGCTCACATACGACTATGGCTACGTCGTCGGCTCCGTCGAGGGTAAGACACTAAAGTGCCTGTGCGGCGCGCCCTCGTGCCGCGGGTACCTCTTCTGACACGCAAGCATGCGATCACATCTCCCCTCCGCGAGAGACCGAAGTGAACTGTAGGACGTACTAATAAACTACGTAGGAGTAGTAGCGGCGGAGTACACGACTGTGCCGGTTCCAACGTTCTCGCATACACTTACTTCTACAAACACTGCCGCGGACTGAGGGCGACGTACGATTATGACGCAGGGTCACAGGGGCTTAGCTCCTCAGCAGCAGCAGCAGGTCCCGCGGGTCGCTGATACGGCGTTCCTTTGCCCACGGATTGGCCAGCCCTCTGCTTCGCCATCCGATCGTACATGATGAGGCTACCCGCCACCGCCACATTGTAGCTCGCATAATTCTCGGATTCTAGCGAGACAGTCGCGTGGCATGCACGTAGCACGGAGGTCGGCAGCCCCGCATCTTCCGAGCCCAAGATATAGACGGCGTCAAGCGGATGGTCGAAAGACGAGAGGGGTGTGCCGCCAAACTCAACGGCGACCCATTGCGCGCCACGCGGCGCAAAGGTCTGTGCAAAGGCGTTCCAATCGTCCAGCTCAAAGAAAGGCACCCTCGTGATCGCATTCACCGTGTCCGTTGGCTGGTGCTTGTACCGCGTGCCGATGGTAAATAGGAAGCTCGAGCCGAGCTGATACGCCGAACGCCAGAGCGTTCCCAGATTCGCCTGGTTCTTGGCGTTGATCACGCCGATGCCAAAGTAGCCCGCTTTGGGGATCTTGCCAGACGGCTGCGCAGCTTGGTCAGCGCGCGCGGCATCGAAACTCGGAGCAGTGCGTCGGAACAACTTGACGTCGATGCGCCGAGCCACACGCGAGCCATCAGCCGCAGTGGACTTCAGAGGCAGCTCAACATCTTTCGCATGCGCCAGGTCTTCAGCATGCGGAGAGGTGACTTCGCGCAGCACGGGCAGCCACGAGCCCGTGCTGGCTTCCGATTCATAGATGCATGCAAAGAAGTGCCGCAAATCCACTCCATCGTCCACGAGAGCTCGCAGCACCTCAGTGCCGCGCGCAACGTTGGGATCAGCCGGTTGCAATTGGGTCAGTCTGCCTTGCGCGAGCGTGCCGCCATCGTACATGTAGCGCACGAGCACTGGATCTAGATCCACCCTCGGCGAGATCGGGTTCCCTGGCAGTTGCTGCGATAGATCCATTCGGCACGAGACCGGCCCATGTGGCAGAAGATGTCTGATGACGCCATACATGCTTACGGCTGCCGTGGTAGGCGAGGAGAAACACATCAAGACCACGAGAAGGGTCATCATATTTCGTGTCGCATTCCTCGCAAGCATTCATGTGAACGTTACATGTAACACGACAGACGCAACAGCCGGTGCTACGGCACTGTTACTGAACATTATGTGAACGTGACACGACAGACGCTTTCAAATGCGCGTGCATGCGTCCCCTGAGTAACGGAAACTCGCCCGTGCCTGGCCGTTCGCAGATGGACGATGTTGAGGTCCATTATCAGCGTAGCATCGCTGCTCGCGACCGCGACCGCGCAGGTTCCCGGGTGCAACGACCCGAGAGCGGACAATTACGACCCGAGCACGTCACTTGGCCGCAGAGACCTTTGCGAGTACGAGGGCTGCAACGACAGCACCGCTACCAACTTCAACGCGCTGGCAACTTGTGCGATACACCTCTCTCCATGCCTATCTCTCCTCTTGCAACTCAAACAAGACGCACTGCCTCGTGTCAGAATCTCTCAAACCCCTGCCCATGTCCCACCACCTTCGCAGACAACGACGGAACCTGCGTCTTTCCTCGCGTCGGATGCGTTGACACCACTGCCTCGAATTACTTCGGCGGCCTGTACGGGTTCAGCTGCGCAGAAACTCCACCGCCAGCGGTGCCGCCTGCCTTTGTGAGACCACCGCCACCGTGCCCGAGCCCACCTCCGTCACCACCGCCCTCGCCTCCGCCCTCGCCTCCGCCTTCGCCTCCGCCACCCTCGCCTCCGCCACCCTCACCCCCTCCATCGCCGCCGCCCTTCCCTCCGCCACCCTCACCCCCGCCGCCCTCGCCTCCGCCTCCCTCGCCTCCGCCGGGCCCACCAAAGCCACCACCTTCGCCGCCGCTGCCGTTGGCACCTCCGCCATCGATATCACCGAGGCCACCTCCAGTGCCACCCAAACCACCGCCGTTACCGCCAGGACCACCCTCACCACCAGAGCTACCGCCGTTCTTGCCGCCCTCGCCGCCACCACCCTCGCCGCCTCCATCGCCTCCGCCGACTCCGCCACCGAGCCCTCTCCCCTCGCCGCCGCCGCCATCGCCGCCGCCGCCCTCACCACCACCATCACCTCCGCCCTCACCTCCGCCCCAGCCGCCACCGTCTCCGCCGCCTACACCGCCGCCCTCGCCACCACCGCCCTCACCTCCGCCTAGCCCACCACCCTCGCCATCACCACCTTCGCCCCCTCCTAAGCCCCCACCGTCGATGCCGCCGCCCTCGCCGCCACCGATTCCACCACCGTCACCACCTCCGCCCTCGCCCCCTCCCACGCCGCCGCCCTCGCCGCCACCACCCTCGCCGCCACCGAGTCCACCGCCGTCGCCACCGCCACCCTCGCCGCCGCCCTTCCCTCCTCCCTTCCCGCCACCCACGCCCCCTCCTCCCTCGCCGCCGCCTTCGAGGCCGCCAGGATATTTCATCCCTCGGCCGCCGCCGAGACCGCCGCCCTCGCCGCCCCCGCCCTCGCCGCCACCGAGGCCGCCGCCCTCTCCGCCGCCACCGTCGCCGCCGCCCTCGCCACCGCCCCCACCGCCGCCTCCATCGCCGCCGCCAGCGCGGCCGCCCGCCGCGCCGGCGCAGAGTGCGGCCCCCGGGCG
>Ga0164295_10005085_pt1 | contig 10418 bp, 3 predicted proteins | sample GEODES006metaG_FD_111798 | JGI IMG/M metagenome (GOLD analysis project Ga0164295, IMG submission 111798) | Oligotrophic lake water microbial communities from Sparkling Lake, Wisconsin, USA - GEODES006 metaG | ecosystem: Environmental > Aquatic > Freshwater > Lake | place: USA: Sparkling Lake...
AGATCTCGAGCAGCTTAATTGCCTCCTCTCTGGTTCTAGTTGGGTTTAGAGTCGGTTTCTGGGCCTGTTATCACGTGGCAATACCAGGAGCTGTCAATACCAGGGACGAATGCACTCGGTCATAGGTGGAACGTCGGATTTAGTTGGGTGGGTAGTCCACCCGACCGTGATGGTTAACCCTGGAAGAGCGACGGTGAAACCTCCTCTCTGCTCGATGCAGGGAGAGGCATGAAACCGTACCGTTGGTACGAAAGGTTACTCCTTAGGGCGGGGCCGGTAAATACCGCCCCGCCTAGGAGGACAATCCAGTATCAGCGTCGGGCGCAGCCCGGCTTTTCATCGTGCGCGTATCGCCACGGGCGGCACGGACTTGAAGTCTGGATGGTTACCCTCATTACCGATGTACTGATGTCTAATGCGATTAATCGAAGTCGAGTGCGCAATGATCCCATTTGACTTTTGACCGTTAGAATCAGTGTTACATAATGCCATGATAACTAGAGTATGACTAAAAAGACACATTGGCCCGGGCACTCAATGCTCTGTGGACCAAGGGGACCCCCGGGCACTGATAACCGGGTTTTTAGGCTCTTACTTCGTATACGGGACATCTCCTAGCAAACCTGTCGTAATAAAAGGCTGCGCCAAGCGGAAGCACTCACGTAGTCGCCGCTATAGCAATGGCGCTGTTTTTACGAAGATTGGTTGTAGAGAGATTAGTGGAACTAGTTATTAGTTAGGAAGTTACGCTATCCCCTTTGTGGACCCGGCACCCTCACCCATCACTCGTGGTGGAGTGGTCGGGGGGCAGTCAGGGCCCCAACCTGGGTTGGCCATAATCTTCCTAACTAATAATAACCTAAGTGAACCTAGTTCCACGTACCGTATGCAATTCCATAGAAGTATTGATTGGTCCTCGCAGAAAGAGGGATGTGGATAACCTGCGGTGGGCTGTGAGAAGCTGAATAGTATTCTCTGCCGCAGTTATGGCTCTTGACAAGACTCAAGAGTACGTTTATCCATATCACCTGATCACAGTCTGTGTCTAAGGGACTACAGCCCAGGCAATGATCGGGAAAAATTTCCGACAGCCTCTATGTCCTTCTTTCTTCTTTCTTTTTTGCGCGCGCAGAGATTTCCCCTCGAATCTCCGGCCTTTGACATCTTTTATTCTTTGTTGAAATGGAGAAACCAAAATGGTTGATCCACGAGGAATTTCACAATTAATTCAAAGTATCAAATTAGCAACATCTTTAGATCCATTTCTACAAGTGTTGATTTGATTCCAGCATTGATTACGACCTTCTCCTTTTCCTTTTGCGACATAACTCTCTGAGTCTTTGTCCTAAGCAAATCGAATTTCAAGGAGACAGATCCATTTTGAATATTGAACGTCACCAGCACCAAGCTAGTGATCAGAGTTCAGTACAAATATTTAAAGTTCTATCATCGCAATGACTGAACCTTCGAATGTATGCATTCGTAATGACACGGAAGTTAGTATTTACTGCCCGCATTTTTTCCCTGATGGTATACCTGCAGGCACGAGGATCCAACTGGAGGATTATCCTTTTGCAACAGTGAACCCAGCTCTTTCCGTCGAAAAAGCTGCGGAACGTGAATCCTGGTGCATTTTGAACGCCAGGGAATTTTTCCTGAAGCAGACGACATCTGCTCCTGGCCTCGCTTGGACTTTATTCCATGAGGAAATGAAAGACGAAACGAAGAAGGAATGGGAACCGACTTTCGATCATCTCTCTTATACAAGGAACAAAAATCTGCAAGGCAGCGAACTGACAGAGGCAAAAGCTGCCTTCCTGACAGCTTTAAATCATGACGTCAACAAGGCTTGGTTACCTAATGGTACGATGGATGCAGAACGTTTGACGACTTGTATCACAATTTCGAAAACGGCACTCAAGGAGGCAAAAATCTCCAATGAGCGCCGTCTCTTCATCGAGGAAACCAGACTTCTCATGCAATTTCGCATCGACGCTGGTGGCGATGATCCTTTGATCCGATTGTCGGCCCAGGACCTCACTGAACGCCGTCTTAAGCAGGAAGAATTAGAAACTCTTCAACTGGCGCTGGATATCGCAGAGTATCAGTCGGAGCTCGACGATAAATACATCGCCAAGATTGCTCAGGCGGCGTTGATGGACACCAAGATCGAGGAACTTAAATCCAAAATTGCGGCGATTCAAGGTGAGGGTTCGCGAACCGTCACAGCAGGTGGTGGAGGAACATCACATGGTTCCTCCTCCTCTGCGTCGGCTATAGGCTTGGGAGGGGCGGGCAGGACTCCCGCGTCAACATCACTCATACCTTGGAACCCACTTAAGATAATTGGTGACAAGGATGAGCGCATCTGGCATGTCGCGGAATACAAGCTGGCTCTCGAGGCCATCTCAAACGGTTACTTTCGTAACCGTGCCGTCAGTGTGGCCATCCTCGCTGAGGTCACGTCTCTCACTGGTGATCTCCTGATCCACTTTGATGCTGTTCGAGCGATGGCTTTCCACATGAGTGCAGCTGACAGCCACTTGACTTCTTTTGGTCGACCTCCTGTCTTCGCATTGGTCGGAGATCCGTGCATACATTCTGTTGCAAGGGCTCTGAAGCTACCAGTCATGAAGAGCGGTGATCTCTTGACACGCTGGTACAATGGAGCTCTTGTCGAGCTTCACCACTTCAGTACTTCAACTGAACCAATGATAAAATGGGAGGCCGAAACGGTATTCCAGAGTGTGCGCAACATCCAGCTCTTGTTGACGTTCTGGGGCACGCACTTTGAAAACATCCTTGATGATCTTTTGGAGAACATCATGGACAAGGATGTTACCGCAAGGGCCCCACTACCTTGGTTGATCTCGCTGATTCAGAATCGATTCGTCGAGTACAATACCATTCTGCGAACACCGATGTACACAGCAGAACTGGCATCTCGTCCGGGATATCCTGCGAACTTGAAAACCTGTGCCAACACGGCACAGCTTCTTCACGTCACAATGCAGGACCTCAAAACACAAGCGTTGTCCGTACAACACATGCTTGTGTGGCAGCAGGAATACAAGGGCGCTATTATTCCAGTCAAGGCCACTCTGGTGTTGCACACACCACCTGGACCACCGGCGCTTCCTCCCAGCCCCCTCCACGTGGCTGAAGGAGCAGATGGAACCCCACGCATCAAGAAGCGCCCAGCCTCTCCCACGTCGATTGAAGAATACAGAAACCAGGCTACCGACATGCGAGCCAGAATCGTTGCCTTGGAGGACGGAATTCGAGAAGGTAGAGGTGGTGCATCCGGCGGTGACAAGCGAGGCGAACCTATGACCGCAGAGAAGAGAAAGCTCCTGGTCAAAGAGCTGCGTAAACTCCGCACAAACAAGCACCACATCTGTGTGTACAACGCGTGCTTTCTCACAAACGTGGATACCCATGACTGTCGCAATCGGGAAGTCACTTGCTTCTTGACACATTTTGACGACCTTAGTGAAATCAGTCGCCGTCGATTGGTCACGGAGTGGTCCAATTGTCAAGGGTTCCGCAATGGAACCTTACCTGTCGACATCTTGTCCGGGCCCAAACAGATTAAGGTCCTTGCGGCCCTCACGCAAGCGTGAGGACCGGGGGACGGTGTGCCTTCACCGTCAGACCCCATCGACTTGCAGTCGATGGCAACGGAAGTGAAGCAGCGGAACGGTGCGGCCCGTTCTGCTCGTGTTGACGATGTCCCCGCGCAGCTGGGTAGCTCTGGTGGTCCCACCAGTGCCCAGCCGTGGGGCATTTTCGCCACGGCGCGCCCGCCCCCAGAGATCGACAAGCAACACCAGCCCTTCCCAGGGTTGGCATTGTCATGTCCTTACCAGCCACATGCCACGACGTCAAGTGCATGTGTGTTGTCTCCAGACGCCCCATACTCTCCCACAAGGGGCAGTTCGACATTCAGCCCTACGGAAGCGCTGACTATCCTTACGTCTCTCGGCAGCGGAAATCGGTTAGCAGCAACAATTCGGGGTTTACTAGTCCCACCACCAGTCGTGAGCGATCAGGACCTGCGTAACCCGAAGTTGTGGGACAGGTTTCGTGCTAACCTGGCTCAGGAACGCTTGCGTCCTTTGAGCATCGGTGGTACCACCTTCTTGTCTACCTGCGACCAGTCCGTCATCGATGGCCTTCTGCCACATGCTCCATCTCACTTCGTGACACCAGCAATACGGTTGCCACCGACGCCATGCCCAACTGTCGTCCCGTTAGAACATGGCCCGGATGGCCGTGTAGGACGACAGCACACGAAACGCCGGCGGACCAATAAGCGTTTTGGCTACATTTCACGACCCTTGTCTGATCCTGTGATGCCCCGCTTCGCCGTGGCAATGCGTAACCCCAGCACTTCGGTGCTGGCGGACCAAGTTAAAGCTCGAGTGAGGGCCTTGACGGCCGTTGTCGATCGCATGTACCCCGACGCTGGCGTCTCCCAAGCAGCCATTGTGGACCTAGTGACTCGAGCCTTTGAGTCTGCGGACCACGTCTACGATGAAGAAGATGCTCTCGTGTGGGCTGAGGGATACTCGTTCCCTGCAGGCATCGGCGAACGAGATGCAGAAGGAATTCGTCTCGCCGGTGGATTTTCTGAATACACTCGCGCAATGCAAACTCGGATCAAGGCCACTGGTCGCGGCCTCAGCGTGGACAGTATCAACGCCGTAGTTCCCAGTGACGATCCAGACTACTTACGCCTTCTGGAGATGGTGGACGGCATCCCCATCCTAACGGCCGAAGATTTCGTCCCCAATCTTCGGCCGCCCCCACTGCGGGACAAATACGTCAAGCTCTCACCGTGCGTCAACAAGCTGATGGCTTCCCTGTACGACGCCGGTCTCATCTTCATCTTGCCCACGTCGGAGGCGATCAAGATCCCCGGCATCCATTTCTCTCAGACACATTGGACACGAAAGGTCGGCAAAGAGCAAGGCCGACCTCTTGGCGATGCCTCTGCCAAAGAAGGCGGCGGCTGTGCGCTCAACTCTGAGCGGGTCACGGAACTGGGTGAAGCAAGGTGGGGGTCCATCGTACACCCCACCGCTACCCAGTTAGCTGCCATGGCCCTTCGAGTCAGCGCTCGCTTGGCTGGCAGCGAACCCATGGTTCTCTGGAAGATGGATTTGAAGGGTGCTTTCACGCTCATGCTGATCGACCCAGACTCTGCCCAGCTTCTCGCCTTCGCTTTGACGTCAGATTCCGGAGGAGAAGATCTGACCATGGCCTACATCACCGGGATGTTTGGCTGGACCTGTATGCCTGCGGCATTTCAGGTCGTCACACGAGCAATTCAGCGCGCGGTCAGCTCTCGCTTAACAGGCGAATGCATGATGTACGTCGACGACCTGATGGGCTGCTGTGGACTCTCCGAGCTCCTTCACGACCAGAACCAGGCCCGTTGGGTATGCAATACTCTTCTGGGCCCGGGAGCAGTGGAGGAAAAGAAGACGTTCCAAGGCTCCATACTCGAATGGATTGGATGGTCATTCGATGCGACCCACCTTACCATTTCCATCGGGGAACGTAATTTTTTGCGAACCCTGCATGGGTACATGGCGGTCGATGAAGCGGCTCCTGTCACAGTACGTGAGATTCAGCGGCTAGCATCCTGGGCTTCTCGGTACGGCCTCGTCTGTCGTGCCCTTCGCCCCTTCACCATGGACTTATTCGGTGCCATCCGCGGGTACACGAACATGAATGCCCGCATCGATCTACCCGACGCAGCGCGTCGCGCAGTCATGATGTGGCGCTGTGCGCTGGTCACACTTGGATGCGCACCTCTGCGCTTTGCTCGCCCTTTGCACACCCTGGCGGAGCGCGAGCCCTCCATCTTGTTGGAGTATGACGCCTCTCTCACTGGCATAGGCATCCTCTTGTCTGAGCTTTCTCCAACGGGAGAGACCAAACTGATCCGGGCGATCAAGCTGCCAATCCCGTTCCCCCTGGGGGACGATTCCAGCTTTCAAAACACAGTCGAATTCATGGCTGTCGTCGTTGGCCTTGCCTGCTTGTGCGCTCTCGGCTACAGTGGTGTCGGGGTCAAGCTGGCGGGTGACAACACATCCTCGCTGGCTTGGGCCGCCACAGAACGGTTTCGAGCCGGTCGCAGCAGGCCGGCCGCTATTCTGTTCATGGCGTTGGCAGTCACTCATGACGTTGTGATTGCTGCTACCGAACACGTGCCTGGAAAGCGCAACGTCGTATGCGATGCGCTGTCTCGATCTGGCTCATATGAGGAATGTGGCTTCCAACGTGACCAGTGTTTTGAAATTGACAAACACCCTCTGATTACGAGGGTGTTATTAGCTTGCGACCCGTTGCAAGATCATAGTCTAGACGACTCCTTTTACTCGCTGTGGCACTCTGCCCAACAGTTGGTTGCTGAGTTGGTGCCGCCGGTTGGCCCTAGTCCGCACGCTGAGTGATACACCGATCACCCGTGACTGTTTGCTTTAAACCCGCCACCTTATGGGCGCGGCATCGGACCTGTGTCTTATGATAATCTAATAACAACCAAGTTTTATTAGCATATTTGACTTACTCAGTCAGCTCCTTTGAGCTGGCTAGACTTGTATTAGGGTACTTAATGACATTACCCGACAACACAAAACAGAGTCACCCGCAACATCACCTGCGGGTACAATGCATTTCGTTGATAGGACGCCGAATCTAACTACGACATACACCATTCCTCTGTCCGCCCGCCGTCTTTTTCTGTCAAACAGACCCGACGGCTTCCACCGACCGCCCAGCATTGGCGCGAGGCAAACGACCCCCGCCGCACGCGACGGTCCTGCGGCCCAGTTTCGGATTGAATGACCGGCAGTCAACGTTTCGCTCGTTACGGCCCATTACAACTTGGGCCGCGCCTGCACCCACAGTGGGGGCTGCGAGCGCTAACGATTGGGGCCGGGTCACTACCTTTTCTGAGCCTGGTGTCTCGTCAGCGATCACAACCGCGACCGAGAGGGCGGTACGGATACCTCGACAACCTTTTGTCGGGACAACAGCATTAGCGCCTGCGACCTATACCCCATCGGTTTTTTCCGCGGGCTACGGTACGCTACGCCCCGGCGCCAACTATGCCCCCGGGTGCTATGCTACCGCCGCCGCTGCGGGGGTAATGACCTCCCTCAATGAGCACGGACGGCTTCTCAGCGTCCTGCGCCCGGCTCCACCCCCAATTACGCCCATTGATTTGAGCTGTAAAGCAATGTGGACACGCATTCGCGCTATTGAAACACGGCAACGTGATATGACTACCAGCGTAGGGGGCACTATGTTCCCACTTACGACGGATGCTGAAATAATCAAAGGCTTGCCAGCCGGGCATGACCCCATATTCCAGCACAAGGGTACTCATCCCACGCCCCCGACATGGGGCGCGTCCATTGCTCACAAAGGCGATCGACCTGCCATGAAGCGAAAAATGGCAGCTACGGTTGCGGATGCGGTGGCCACCTTGCGAGCTTCCCAGGCGGGCCTAGGCACCGACTACAATTCCATTCGGAGTTGGCTCGGTGACTTCATGGTCACCACCAGCCTCGACAGCATGGTACCCTCAGTAAGTGCCAATACCGCGGACCAATACGATGTATCAGTACGTCAATACTTCGAGTTTTGTAGCCACGCGGGGGAAACCCCATGGCGCGACCCATTCCTGTTACATCTCTCCGACCCAGAGAAAGTCCTCTGGCTTACATGCTGGCTCCACTGGCAGACCGCCCGTGGCTCAAACCTGGCCCAGTCTTGCTCTGGGCTACGGAAATTCTTTGAAACTAACGGTCAACCCGTTGATTTTTTCGATGACCCGAAACTCAAGGAGGTGAAAGCATCCGCGCGTTTATCGGCAGCAGACTACCTGGCGTTACGCCAGCGTACTGAAAAATCGGTCGTTCCCGTCGAGTTTCTCTGGACGGTTATGCACCATTTCGGCCCCCGCGCTGACGATGATCGTTCGGCGTTCGACCAAGTGAAAGAAGTAGGCCTGGTGGCTATGGTTATGTATGAGTACGGCTACGGCCTACGCATCAGTAACTTGGCGGTCAGCGGAGGCCGCACTACTCATACATTGATAAGTGATCACGTCATCTTCCATTTTGAGAATCCCGACGACGTGAATGCACTTCCTCGCGCTATGTACGCTCACGAGCTGTGGCAGCATAAGGGGGAGCATTGGTGCACGACGGAATCCTTGATCTCCGTGACCATGACTCACCCGACGGGTAAGAATTGGGGCAGCCGCCGCCAACCCAAGAAAAGCCCGGTGGTAAACACCGTCCAGCGGACGGTTCCGGCGCCAGATTCGGATACGGAAATGCTAACGGGTGGATTCCAAGACCAGCTCACCGTTGCACTTTTCAATCACGCGGTGTCAGCTCAGCTACGCCCCGGCCAGTTTTTCTTCAGTGTTAACCGGGGACACCTCAACCCACGGTCTAAGAGCCTAAACAACCCCCTTGGCAACTACAAGTTCCAAGCTAGCGATTCCGCTGGGTTCGTCAAGTTTGCATCAGAGGCTCACGGTCTCCCACCGAGTCAATTCTCAACAACAAGCTGGCGTGCAACGTGCGCGACAGTTTTATCCTCCATGGGCGAAACGTACCTGAAGATGTTTGGAAACTGGTCTTCGGACGTTTACCTCCGTTACATACGGTCCGTGGGGAAACAAACATCTGCCGGGGATTTGCCAGGTATAAGCCTGAAGCGCATTGCCACACAAATCCCCATTGAAAGCCAGCGCGCGTTTGACGCCACTCGCTCATCCGCCGGCCAACCAGCGACGTTGCCAGCACAGGCTTTCACGTCTGCGGTCGCGGCCTTACCAGCTGGGTTTCGGGTCTTATTTGCCCCACCCACGCTCGGCGCGCAATTTCGTTACAAGCGGGGAGACTATGCTTCTGCTTCTTCCAGCATTCAGCAGCTCCCCCCAGAGTCTCATGACCGTTTAATTCTCATGATGCGTACCGATGAGTTACACCTTCACGGGATAACACATCGCAGCGCCCCCGACCTGTCCACACCGACCGCGCCAACAGATCGCGCCGAAATCCCTCGAGTCCCAGAACCACGGTTCTGCCAGGGACCACCTTTGCCTAGCTGGCCACGCCCCGCATTAGATCTATCGGGTGCAGGTTGGACACAGCTTCTCGCCACCCGTGCACGGGAGGCAGCAGAATGGACCACCTGGCTCCATCAGTCGCACTGGTGCACTACTCAGCCAGACAGCTCGATGATTGGAGCGTTACGCCCTTCCAACTACGAACAATGGGAACCTGTCTTCGACCTCGCCCGAGGCACGGTTCGGTTCCCGTTCGATGATCTTCCTAGGAGTTGTTGCATAACACACGACTCTACAGCGTATGCTCCGGGTGTGTGGTCACAGGGCCGTTACCCTTATACGCCCTGCGCCCCCCGTATTACGGGTTCCCAAGCACGCTTGTTTGAGGAGGAATATGGGCCTGACGTTAGGCCCGAAGATGATCCAGTCTTCAGTAACGCAGCTCCCCCCACGGAGACTGACGAATACTGGTGTTCGCAGTTTGCGGCCAACGAAACCGAGCTACCTGCCGGTCGACAACGTGACGAAACACCTGCTCGCTTTATCCGCGCCGGCAATTTTGGTGATAGCGACTCATGCATTCCTGGTGGGGAACGGGGTTTTGCCCGCCACATCCATGGTTTACTCAACTTCGAAGTGGCCGTCTGCGACGCCGCAGGTTGTGCACTGCGAGGACCAGACGATCTCCCCGTAGGATTCACCAGCGCCATCTGTCGCTGGAATGGGTCTGACCCCAACGTCTACCCAGTCGATGAGTGGCTACCCGAGGGGTGGTTCACCGATGCTGACTCTAACGACAGCCACCTATACGCCCCACTCCCAGCTACGCGGCTGGCAGCCATTGAATCCCAACACGTGCCGTGTTGGGACGATGGTCGGGGACGGAGGCACCGCAACGTGTCTCACCAACACGACGATGTGGCGCCAATCCAATTTGGCGACTGGTGCCTTCCAGTCAGCCTATGGGAAATGGGTCCCCCTATTCCCCCTCATGTTCTGCCTCAAATTCCACCGTACGCGACTCGTAACTGCCGAACCTCGGAACTTGGGGCAGGCGGAGCGGTTGGCCCTCCGCAAAGCCCCCCCAACAGAGATGGCCAGCGCCTCTCTGGGTGCCACGGCGACCTCCCACAACGTGGATGTCCTCCGTAAAAAGCCCGGTCATTATCAACGAGGCGTTTTTCGCTCGTTGGGACCGGACAGATTGTGTCACGCCCGGCACAATGTGGTTTGGTGTCAACCGTAACCAGGATGGCCAGTACCCCTTCATATCACAGCGGTGGGATGAGGTGATGCACCTAGTCAGCGACTGGGA
>Ga0164295_10005090_pt1 | contig 10416 bp, 9 predicted proteins | sample GEODES006metaG_FD_111798 | JGI IMG/M metagenome (GOLD analysis project Ga0164295, IMG submission 111798) | Oligotrophic lake water microbial communities from Sparkling Lake, Wisconsin, USA - GEODES006 metaG | ecosystem: Environmental > Aquatic > Freshwater > Lake | place: USA: Sparkling Lake...
AGAACCTGGACGACCACACCGCCGCAGCCGTGGGTGATCTGCTGGCGAGGCTGATCTCCCTACGACAACTGTCGGTATCGGTGGCGCGGGCATTGGCCGACGGGCGCCCGCAGGTCAATGAGGCCGCTCTGGTCAAGGACCTGGGCACCCGCTTCGAACAGGAATCGGTGCAACTGGCCGCCGATCTGCTCAGCTACGTCGACACCGATGCGCCGGGCCGGGCGGTGGTGGCGGATCTTGTTGAGGTGGCCGGCCTCCACGCGCCGATGTTCACGCTGCGCGGCGGGACGAATGAGGTGTTGCGCGGCATGGTGGCCAAGGGCATGGGAGTCCGATGACGGTCTTGAGCGGTGGCGTTTTCGGCAGCGCCGCCGACGATCTCACCGATCTCCGTGCTCTGGCGGACGACATCGGGGCCCGGTCCTTCGAGTCCCGGATCGGTCAGCGCGGTCTGCCGGATTCGTTCGATCGGATTGCGTGGGGGCATCTCGAGGAGGCCGGACTCACCAGGTTGGACAGCACCGTCGACTCAGGCGGCGGCCCGGCCGAGGTCGCGGTGGTGCTGCGGGCACTGGCCCGCCACGCAGTGAGCGTGCCCGCAGCTGAAACCGACGTGCTCGCCTGCTGGGTCGCCGGCCGTGCCGGCCTGGAGGTTCCACAGACCGGCCCACTGACGATCGCCACAACACTCGCGGCTGTGCCGTATGCGTCCGATGTGGCCGCCGTCGTGCTGGCACTGCCCGACGAGGGCGGACTTCGGGTGGCGGTCTGCGATCCGGCGGATCTCGCAATCACCAAGGGGCACAACGGCGGTGGCGAGCCCCGCGACGCGGTGGTCACGCGCCTGCCATCAGATACATTCGTCGCCGTCGAGGGCGCTGCGGCGGAGCTGGCGCGGCGCGGCGCCTGGGCGCGCTGCATGCAGGTCATCGGCGCACTCGACGCCGCCGTCGAGTTTTCAGTGGCGCACACCCGCGAACGCGAGCAATTCGGCCGTCCACTCAGTGCATTTCAGGTCGTGCAGCACTCACTGGCTGCGATGGCCGGCGACGTGGAACGGGCCCGTGCGGCCGCCAACCTCGCCGTGGTCGCCGCTGCCGACCACGGCTTCGACAGTCCGCAGGCTGACTACGCGGTCACGGTAGCCAAAGTGACGCTCGGTCGCGTCGTGCCCGCAGTAGTGACCTCCGCCCACCAACTGCACGCCGCTATCGGTGTGACGATCGAGCACCGGCTATGGCTCGCAACCCAGCGGGCGCGCAGTTGGATCGGCGAGTTCGGCGATACCCCGCACTATGCACGCCGCTTGGGCCGACTCGCGCTGGCCGCCGACGATCCATGGGACATGATCATCGGTAGCGCAGCCGGCGCAGGAACCTAGCTACCGGTCCAGTTCGGCGGGCGCTTCTCGGCGAAAGCGACCGCACCTTCCTTGGCGTCCTTCGAGGCGAACACCGGCATGATGATCTGGGCCTGTTCGCGCCACTGATCCTCCGGGCTCCAACTGCGCGACTCCACAATGACGCGCTTGGTTGCGGCGACTGCCAGCGGCCCGTTGACGGTGATTCGCTCGGCCAGTTCAATCGCCGCCTCCAGCGCGTGTCCCGGCTCGGCCAGCACGTTGACCAAACCGAGCTCGTGGGCCCGCTCGGCGGGCAGCGGATCACCGGTCAGTGCGAGTTCCATGGCGATCTGGTACGGGATGCGGGTCGGCAGGCGCAGCAGCCCGCCGCCGGCGGCCACCAGGCCGCGCTTCACCTCCGGGATGCCGAACGCGGAGTTGCGCGCGGCAACGATCAGGTCGGTCGCGAGTGCCAACTCCGTTCCACCGGCCAGGGCGTAACCCTCGACAGCGGCGATCACCGGCTTGACGGCAGGGCGCTCGGTGAAGCCCAGGCCGCGGCCTTTGACCGCGACGTTCTCGCCGCGGGCGAAAGCCTTGAGGTCCATGCCGGCGCAGAACGAGCCGCCCGCCCCGGTGACGATCCCCACCGAGAGGCCTGGGTCGGCGTCGAGCCGATCCGTGGCTTCCGCGAGGCCCTGACTCACCGCCGCATTAACCGCATTCTTGGCCTCGGGCCGGTTGATGGTGATGATCAGGATCCGGCCGCGCTGTTCGGTCAGGACCGCTTCTGCTGTGCTGGCTTGTTCGCTCACCCGGCGATCGTAGCGGGGGCACCGGCGGCGACGGCGGGGGTCCATAATGGCCGTTATGCCCAATGAGGACATCCACCCCGAACTGCGTCGTGCCGCGCGGTTCGTCCCGCGGTTCTCGATCCAACCCTGGGCGCTGCCGCTGGTGCGGAAACTCACCGACCTTGGCAAGCCCTCCGACGCCGGCGTCGACGTCCTGACACTCCCGTCGGGAGCGGGTGTCCGGTTGTATCGCCCGGCCAATGCCGCGGGCCCGACGCCGGCACTGCTCTGGATCCACGGCGGGGGCTACCTCTTCGGCACCGCCGCCCAGGACGACGGCGTGTGCCGGCAATACGTCGAACGTCTCGGCATCACGGTCGCGGCCGTCGACTACCGTCTGGCGCCGGAGCATCCCTATCCGATCCCGCTGGAGGACTGCTACAGCGTGCTGACGTGGCTGGCGCGACTGCCGGGGATTGATTCCGATCGGATCGCGATCGGTGGAGCAAGCGCCGGCGGCGGGCTGACCGCAGCGCTGGCGTTCCTGGCCCGCGACCGCGCCGAGGTGACACCGGTGCTGCAGATCCTGTCCTACCCGATGCTCGACGACCGCAGTGTCGATCCTTCGCTGGACGACACCGGCTTCCGGTTGTGGAATCCTGCGAGCAACCGCGTCGGCTGGCAGTCCTACCTCGGCGGTGCCGACCCCGCGGTGGCGGTCCCGGCCCGTCGCGATGATCTCGCCGGTCTGCCGCCGGCCTGGCTTGGGGTGGGAACCCTTGACCTCTTCCACCGCGAAGACCTCGCCTACGCGGAGCGTCTCGATGCGGCCGGCGTGCCGTGCGAGGTGCACGTGGTCCCCGGGGCCTTCCACGGCTTCGACCGGATCGCGGCGAAATCCTCTATCGCCCGTGCCTATTTCGACAGCCAGGCCACCAGTCTGCGGAAAGCGTTGAACTTATGACTCCGATCTCCGCCGTGCTCACCGAACAGCAGAGCGACCTGCGCGATGCGGTCGCCAACCTGATGGCCAAGCGCTCGCCCGAGGCAGCGGTGCGCCGACTCATGTCCGACGAATCCGGTTACGACACCGCGGTGTGGTCCGAGTTGGCGGCGATGGGACTGCTCGGTCTGACCATCCCCGAGGAGTTCGGCGGCGCGGGTGCCGATGCCACCGAACTGGCGGTGGTGGCCGAACAGATGGGCCGGGCGCTGTTGTGCGCGCCATACCTCTCGACGGCGGTGTTGACCCCGTATCTGCTTCTGGCGCTGGGTGATCCGGCCGAGTCCGCCGAGACACTGCCGCGGATCGCGGTGGGCGAGTTGCTTGCGACAGTTGCCTTCGCCGAAGGCGGTTCAGCGCGCCCGCCTGAGCACCCCACGACGTCGGCGACCGTTGACGGAGACGGGTGGCTACTGACCGGTGAGAAAACCTATGTGCTCGATGCGTCGATCGCGGACCGGTTCTACGTACAGGCTGACTGCACTTCGGGCGTCGCGATCTTCGCCGTCGAACGCACCGCTCCCGGATTGTCGATCACCCCGCTGACCACAGTTGACCCGACCCGCAAACAGGGTCGGCTGACCCTCGCCGACACCCCCGGCCGGTTGATCGGGACTATCGGGGTGGGCGGGCCGGCACTGGAACACGCACTCGATCGTGCGGCAGTGGCGTTGATCGCCGAACAGGCCGGCGGTGCCATGCACGCCATGCAGATGGCCACGGATTACGCCCGGGTCCGCCACCAGTTCGGCCGTGCCATCGGCAGCTTCCAGGCGGTCAAACACATGTGCGTCGATATGCTGCTGGAGGCGCAGTCGGCGCTATCGGCCGCACGCCACGTCGCTGCCGCCTTCGACGCCTGCGAGCCGGACCGGTTAGCCGATCTGGCTCTGGCCCAGGGGTACTGCTCAGATGCGTTCGTATTCGTCGCGGCAACCGGCATCCAGGTCCACGGCGGGATCGGTTTCACCTGGGAGCACCCGGCCCATCTCTACTTGCGGCGCGCCCGCACCGACGCGCAGGTTTTTGGTGACTCGAACTGGCACCGGGAGCGCTACGTTCGACTACGGGAGGAGAACTCATGACCGACGCGAGCGACGACGACGTCCGGGCCGAGGTGCGGCAGTGGCTGGCCGATAACTTCGATCCCACCCGCGACCGCGGCGAGTGGAGTCGGAAGGTGTTCGACGCAGGATGGTCGGCACCGAGTTGGGAGCCGGAGTGGGGTGGTCGCGGACTTAGCACTGCGCAATCACGCATCGTGGCAGCCGAATTCGGCGACGTCGGCGCGTACGGCACTGGAGCGGACCGCGCCGACATGCTGGCCTGCACCGTGCGCGATCTGGGCACAGAGGAACAGAAGCTGCGGTTGATCCCGCCATCGGTGCGCGGGGAGACTCGGTGGTGCCTGCTCTACAGCGAACCGGGCGCCGGTTCGGACCTTGCCGGACTGCGCACCCGCGCCGACCGCGACGGTGACGACTGGATCGTCAACGGGCAGAAGGTGTGGACATCGTTCGCCAAGACCGCCGACTACGGGCTACTGGTGGCCCGCACCAACTGGGACGTGCCCAAGCACAGGGGGATCAGTTTCTTCATCTTCCCCATGCGCCAACCCGGCGTGGAGATCCGGCCGATTCACCAGATCACCGGTGAGTCCGAGTTCAATGAGGTGTTCATCACCGACGCGCGAGTGCCGCACGCCAACCTGGTGGGCGAACCCGGCGGCGGCTGGGCCGTGTTGCAGTTGGCGCTGGCCTACGAACGCCGACTGATGGGCGATCTGGCACGCACCGCCAAATCCACTCGGGACCTCAAACCAGACGCCGACAGCCTGATCGGAATGGCCAGGGCAGCAGGCGTTCTCGGTAACGCCCACATCCGCCAGGAGATCGCCCGGGCCGAGTCTCTGGCGACAGTCAATCGGTGGAACACCCAACGTGCCAAGACCACGACCGATCCCACCGAGGCGGCCACCCTGATGGCGCTGGGCAAGATCGCGATGTCGCGAATCCTGCATGAGACGGCCCGGATCCAGACCGAGGTCGTTGGACCCGAGTCGATGCTCACCGGATCGGACAACCCAGTCGGGGACGCAGTGACCTTCCGCACCCTCAACGCCTACTTCACGTCGATCGGCGGCGGCACCGATCAGATCCAGCGCAATATCGTCGGGGAGCGCATTCTGGGGCTTCCGAAGGAACCCGAGCCTCACCGCGAGACCGCGTTCCGGGATCTGCCGCACTAATCAGCGGAAGTGCAGGACGTCGCTGCCCCAGGCCTCGCGGATCTTCGCGTCGGAGTCGTAGGCGATCCGGTCCTCGTGGTTAATGACCAGGCAGGCACGGTCTGCCTCCTGGTAGGGGCTCCACTCCGGGTCGCCGGGTAAGCCGATGGGCTTGGCGCTGGCCGCGAAGTTCACCCATCGACTGCGCATGCGCTTCGATACGGATTTGGCCGACTTGGTGCCGCCAAGTTTGAGGGTGACGTCCTTGGGTGCACCGAGAGTGCCCCAGACATACGGCAATTCGGTTGCATGCGCTGCGCCGACGAGCAATAACTTCATGATCGGGGTGGCGTAGTCGAAGCGGTAGAGATAGACCGGCGCGACCCGGCTGTGCCCCTCGGCAAGCCACACCGACGGCATCCGGAATCCCACATCACTGGCGATGCTCAATCCGCTGCCGCTGCCGCGATAGCGTGCGTAGGACGAGCTGAGTTCCTCCACTGTTGGCAGTGCCATATCGGGCTGCTCGGCGGCGATGTCATTGAACATCGAGGTGATCGCACGTGGAGTGATCGGCAGCAGCGGTGATCTCATGAGCCGGAACAGCGCGGCCTCGTGCTTATTGGTTCCGATGATCAACGGAACCGGATGGGTGCGACCCTCTCGGGCCGACTGCACCGGATAGTCATGCAGCAGATCACCGTCGACCACAGGCACGAAAGCGACCGTGCCCGGGCTGCGGAGCGGGATCTCGTCGAAAACCTGCTTTGTCGCCGCAATCAGCGAGCGAACATCAACGTGCGCCAACTGCCCGGCGTCAGCCGCAGTGATACCCAGATGGTCGAGCACCATGTGGGTGACCCGTTGGGCGCGGTCATGGGTGTACACCGATGTCGCCGGGGAACTCTGGGCGATGGCAGCGGCGAATAGTCCTTCGGCTTGCGGGACGGCGAGCAGGGCGGTCACGATGCCGGCGCCGGCGGACTCCCCGAACAGCGTCACCCTGGCTGGATCACCACCGAATGCGGCGATGTTGTCCCGGACCCAGCCCAGCGCGGCGAGGACGTCGCGCAGACCCACATTGGAGTCGAACTGCCGACGGCCGCTGCCCATGCCGGCAAGGTCGAGAAACCCGAAGACACCGAGTCGGTAATTCAGCGTCACGACGACGACGTCACCCTCGCTCGACAGTCTGCGCCCGTCGTAGAGCGGCTGACTGCTCGAACCGAGGACGTACGCGCCGCCATGCACCCACACCATCACCGGTTTGCCGTCGCCGGGTTTGGTACCCGACGGCGCCCAGATGTTCACACTCAGGCAGTCCTCGTCCTGGTCGGCTCCAAGGTCGAGCGGAAAAACCGGGACGGGGGGCTGCGGACACACGAACCCGTACCGGCCGCCATCGGCCACCTCGGTCCAGGGTTTCGGCGGCTGGGGTGCGCGAAATCTCAAGTCGCCGACAGGCGGTGCGCCGTAGCGGATGCCCTTCCAGGCCAATGCGCGGCTACCACTGATACCGCGAACGGGGCCATACGTGGTTTCGGCCACGGGGTCATCGGTCGTCATCGGGCTCGCACGGTCCTTTCCGGTCGACCCCCAGGTTACCGGCCGGCGAACTTTGACCGGAGAAACACGGCCCTAGAAGTGCAGTGCGCGCAGCCGCCAGTCCAGCACCTGACGATCCGCACCATCACCGACCGCGTACACCAGTGAGCGCAGGCTCAGCACGCCACCGCGGTCCCCGGGCAGCGGATTAGCCGCCTCGATGCGCAGATCGCTGTAGAGGGTGTCACCCTCATACACCGGGCCGATGTGGTCACATGATTGCCAGCTCAGGACAGTCGCCAGGTTGGGCAGCAGGCGGCTGGCCTGGGCAAGTGCGAGGCCGATGGTGTGGCCGCCGTACACCAGGCGGTTCTGTTCGGCGGGTCCGCTGTTTCGTGAATCATGATGTGTGGCAGCAATATTCAGGGTTATTCTGGCGAGTTCGGGCGCCGAGTTGACGATATCGCCGGTGCTCCGCAGCACCGAACCTGCGATATCGGGCTGGAAGTGCGGTCCGGGTACCCGTCGGCGGAAGGCGTCGACGTCCCAGTGTCGGGTCGGGTCGGCCTCCGGCACCGGGCCCGCGCCGATCTGCGATAGGTCGTCGTGATGCCCGGTGTCGCCGACACCGGGGCTGCACGGCAACATCGCGCAGCGATAGAAGTCAAGAACGAGCCGGCCGATGTGGTCGACGGTGGTCATCCGCAGCGCGACCAGTCCGGTCGGGGCGCGGCCCGGTTTGGCGCTGTTCTGCTTGAGTCCGACCACCTCGGTGCGGGTGAACAGGGCGTCGCCGATCATCGGAAACCGGTGGAAAATCAAGCCGCGATAGAACAGGTTGGCCTTGACCCGCTGTGTCACGAGCGTGGACTGGCCGATCGCGATATCGCACACCAGCGCAGGATGGGCCAGTTGCCCCGGCTCACCGAGAACGGCGTGTGACAGCTCAGCGTCGAGCGCCAGCCGCAACCGATCGCCGACGATCGCCTGATGGGCGGCGGCTATCCCGGGAGTGATCGTCATTGACGGCGCCGAATCGAAGACCTGCCCAACCACCAGATCATCGAAGTAGGGTCCATCGCTGCCGATATGGCCATGCAGAGTCACAGCAATCAGTGTGTCATTCGGCTATCTGCGGGTTAACATCTTCCACACTCTCAAGGAAGGGATCCAGGATGATTCACACACTGCGCGCGCCATTGACTGCCGGCACAGTTGCCGCCGTCACCGCGGCCGCCTTGATCAGCGCACCGGCCCACAATGCCGACCGGCTGCTCGCCGCACTGGCGGTGCCATCGAGCACCCTGGTCGCCCTGACGGCATGGCAGAACCCCATCGTGGCACTGCTCGAGTCCGGGGAGGTGGCCGAGAACTACGTCTTCGGCAGCTACTACAACGGCGGCGATGTCCCGACGCCGGGCGCCGGCGAGACCAACTGGCCCTACGCCGGATTCGACCAAACCGGCGGCCCTCTGCTGAACTACCTGCTCTACAACACGCCCGAGTTGGGTAACTACTTCTACGTGGGCTTCCTGGACAACTTCACCGCCGAGGCCTACCTTCCGGCCGTACAGCAATTCCAGCTCAACGTCGAGGACTACATCAGCGTCGTCCTGAGCGGACTGAATCTGGCAGCCAGGGACTTGGCGACGGGCGTGTGGGACCTGCCCGCGGCTGCCCTCAACGCCGTCCAGCTGGCGGTGGCGGGCCAATTACCCCAAGCCCTCACCGTGATCACCGACGCGATCATCGGCCCGATCGTCGCGGCGGCGCAAAGCGTGCTCGACGCCGGAAGCTACGTGGTGAGCAATGTTGTGACCAGGGCAGGTGCGGTGGTCGCTGCGCTGCCGCAGATTCTGACGACCTTCGCCGGGTCGGCGATTGGCGGCGCCTCAATTTTGGCGCAGCAGATCACCGCGATCACCACCGGCGTGGTGTCCAACCTGTCCACTCTGAACTTCGAGGGCGCCTGGAATGCCGCCGTCGACGGATTGCTGGGACCGTCCGGAATTCCCGGCACGTTGCTCAACCTGACTACCGGAGCGGGCGTGCAGACCGGTCCGATCGTCGACCCGCTGACCGACATTCCCGCCAACTTCGTACCCAGCTTCCGCACGGCGGTGCAGGCCGCGCAGTGGACGATCAGGGGTGCGCTCGAGGTCACGCCGACGACGGCCACGGCTCCGGCCCGGCGTGCGAAGGCGGCCACTGCGGACACCGCCGCAAAGGCGGCCACTGCGGACACCGCCGCACCGGACCGCAAAGCCGCCAAACGCGATCGTGCCTCCCGCACAGCCGCGAACCGGACGGGCAACTAGGCCTGCGAACGATCCTGGCCACTCACCTGCCCTTTCCGCAGCCTCATCCCCTGCGCGCCGGCGAAGAACTGCGTGCGGTCAGGGCCGCCGGGCCCATCCATCGGGTGCGCACCCCGGTCGGCGATGAGGCCTGGCTGGTCACCGGGTACGCCGAGGTCCGCGAACTGCTCGACGACGACCGCCTTGGCCGGTCGCACCGTTGCCCGGCCACCGCTCCGCGTAGCCGGGCGTCGGCCTTGTTCGGCGGTCCGATCGGCGACTATGACGCGGAATTCACCGGTCACGAGCGGATGCGCTCACTGCTGAATCCCCACTTCTCCGTCCGAAGCCTGCAGGCGTTGAAGCCGAAGGTGGAGGCACTCACCACAGACCTGCTGGACCAGTTGGCAGCGGCCGGCCCACCCGCGGATCTGCACACAAAACTCGCACTGCCACTGCCGGTCCTGGTCATCTGTGAACTGCTGGGCGTGCCCTACAGCGATCGCGACACATTTCAGGTCTGGGTCCATGCCTGCGCCTTCGAGGCGGATGCGGCTGAGTCAATGCAGGGCATGGCGGCGCTGATCGACTACGGCGTCAGCCTCGTCGCCGACAAGCGTCGCCGACCCGGAGACGACGTGATCTCATCGCTGTGCACCGAAGACGACCTTGAGGACACCGAAATCGCTGTTCTCGCAATGGCTCTGCTGTTCGCCGGTTTCGAGACGTCAGTGGTCCAGATCTGGCACCAGATCGCGCAGCTACTCAGCGAGCGGACCCAGTGGCAGGCTCTGCTGGAGGATCCGTCGTTGATTCCGAAGGCGACCGAGGAGTTGATGCGCGTGACAATGAACGCCAACCCCGGCATTCCCCGCTACGCGCGCGAGGACGTCGCCATCGCCGGCGTCACCATCACCGACGGCGATCTGGTGATCCTGGACCCCGGATCGGCCAACCACGACCCGGCGTTCTTCGCCCATCCCGACGTCGTCGACTTCACCCGCAAGGGGACGACTCCCATGTCATTCGGCTACGGCAGGCGGTACTGCCTGGGCGCGCCGCTGGCTCGTCTCGAGTTGAAATCAGTTCTTGCCCAGTTGATCCCACGTTTTCCGGATATGCGACTGACGGTCGATGCCGCCGAACTGAGCGTCAACATCGATTCGCTCGGATCCGGCCTGGGTGCGCTGCCCGTCACGTGGTAGGTG
>Ga0164295_10005092_pt1 | contig 10413 bp, 6 predicted proteins | sample GEODES006metaG_FD_111798 | JGI IMG/M metagenome (GOLD analysis project Ga0164295, IMG submission 111798) | Oligotrophic lake water microbial communities from Sparkling Lake, Wisconsin, USA - GEODES006 metaG | ecosystem: Environmental > Aquatic > Freshwater > Lake | place: USA: Sparkling Lake...
AAATGATTAAAAAATTACTCCTGAATAGCTAATCAAGTAATATTTAATTTAATTATTCATATAATAAATTTTTAAAATTTAAAAATAAAAAATTATTTTTATAATAAACTAAACAATATAATAAAAAATCATTGGTTAAAATCGTATAATTTTATTTAGTGAATTAAATATTTTAAACAATTTTATTTAATATTTTAAAATAAATAAAAATTAAAATTAAATTAATAAAATAAAATAAATTAAAATAAATTTTTAAAAATAATTATTTTATTTATTGTTTAAATTTGAAAATAAAAATTAATATAATTTTAAAATAAAATATAAATTTTTAAAAATACATTTTATGTAATTATAAAAGTAAAAATATTAATTGATTTTTAGAAATTAAATAATAAATTTTATTTTGTTAAATAAATGAATTTAAATTGTTAAGCTAAAAATCTTTTAATTAATTTTTATAATTTTATATTTGTAGTTATTTTAATCTTCTTCTAAAAATAAAACTCTAGAATTATTTAAATCTTATAAATAAAAAATGATAAATTTAATTAATATTTTTTATAAAAATTAAGTTTTAGCGTTAATGAAAATTACTAAATAATGAATAAAATTTGATTGCTAAATTTAATTTTAATTTAGATTAGAGTAGAATTTTACATTTTTATATACTTAGATTTATAATAGCGAGGAGAGAAAATTGCAAGATTAAAATTAGATTGACATTTACAACTAGATTTTGATATAAGTGGATATCGAGCATCTTAGTCAGTGGAGCAAACCTATCTTAAAGGAATATTCCTAAAAAGAGTCGATAAAATTAATGAAAAATTAGAAAAAGGGTTGGCTTACAGGTTGGTACGGCGTTCAAGATGACTCAGCAGATATAAAGAAAATTGAGTAGTTTTTTTAGGAGCTAACAGACGACACTTTGAAAGTTCAAATCACCTAAAAGCCCTCTGATTATATTTGGTTTAGTCTTAACTTCACCCTATAAGGGGGCTCAATTCAAATTAGTCAATAAAAAGACGATATTTTAGAAAGTGTTAAGATTAGCTATGCGGGATTAAAAGTTATTGTTAGCTAAAGAGAAGTTAATACCGAAGTATATCTTACTCTTTCTAAACTAAAACTAGACGTCATTGATAGTAAATAAACTTTATTTAGCTTCTAAAAACACATAAAAGATAAAAAACTTCCTAGATTAAAGCGACGAAATTTAAAATTTATTAACCTTCTATATTTCTTAAAAACCTCTAATGGTTTGTTTAATAAAATTCATTATTTATACTTAAAATTAAATTATTATCTAAAAATTAATTAAATCTAACCTAAATATAATAATTAAATGAAACTATTTTTTAAAACAAAAAAATTACTAAAGAAAAAATAATCAAGGTTCGATATATCAAAATTTATCACTAATTCTTGATATACTAAAAATAATAGTTATAGATTTTGAATGAGTTTTTTTTAATTTATTTAATTTTTGGCTGCAATTATAAAAGTTATTAAATTTGTTGATTTTTTACAAATATTTTAATTTTAAAGTATAGATTTTGTTAATAATTTTATTAGAAAGTGGGGGAAATTTAATTAGACTCTATGATTAATTTTGATTTATAACCGTGCATAATAGTGTATAACCATATTTTGGTGGAAAGACTTGGGCAGATCGTAGAATTAGAGGCCAGTGATTAGGTAAGACAGAAGGCCTAAGATACTTATGACAAATCAATTGAAGAACAACAAGTAAATCAATAATTTAAAGGAAAAACTAAGTAAAGCCTTGCTAGAACCTATTCTAATGAAGGTTCAAATACAGATTTCATCTCCTGTCATATATTTGCCGATATAATCTTAGCTAAATGCATCCTGGAGACTAAATTTAGGTACACTTTAGGTAAATTCAATTTAAAAATCATTCGATAAGAGTTAATTTCATGATGAGTTCTAGATTAAGCTTTTAAAATTATAAATGGACTACATCGAGGACAATTAATCAAAATTTACAGTCATAGACTAATTTGAAATCTAAACACAATTAAAAAAGATAAAACCCATCCATCAAGGTACAATCTTATTTTCTAGGCTAATAAAGTGATTTGATAGTAAATGCGAGACTTCCTAAATTTAATATTAATTTAAATAAATAAATTTATTAAAAACTTTTGAAAATTTCAGAGATTTTCCAAACGAATGAAAACGTGTCCACAATTGAATAGGTGACTAGACAGAGTATCGTAAACAAAGCCAAATTAATTGGACAACTCTACTTTCAATAAGCAGATTAGACATTTCAGAAATACCAAGCTATAATCACTCCTAGATATGTTTACTTCTTTAAAGATACAAAAGCAGTTAATCCAGAGAGCTATTATTATGTTAGATAGTGCACAATCGAAAAATAAGACACCATGCATAATCTAAACATTTATAATTTCAAAAACAGGTTTTACTTATCAATTATAAAATCATATTTCTCATATTAAAATTACTCTAGATTAATCAAAAATTTATTCAAATTATTCATATAAATCTTGATTATTAAATTTATAATTTTATTAAAAGCATAATTAAAGTTAGATTTTAATATATGAAGTATCTGTAAGATATTTTCCCAAAAAAAGTGGTGAATAATCTTTTAGATTCAGCATAGGGACGAATTTCATTTTTTAATTATGTTTTTAAAAAATTTGATTAAATATAGTTAAAAACTTTTTTGTTAAATAATAAATAAATTTGTATTATTGTATTTTTAATAAAGATATACTAATATAACAATCGGGTGGGATAAAGAAAATCAGGCTAAATAATGGGTGGATTTGATTAGCAAACTGACAGATCAGCCTAAAGCCCCTTAAAAAGAAGTTAAAATTGACCCTTTGTAAACTTAATTAGAGGCCTGTTTCTCGATTGAAAACATGTCTTTAAAAATGTTCAATCAAAAAAACGATGAGATAATTTATTTTGAAACAAAGTTTTTGAATTTTTAAATGAACTAAAGATGCTATGACCAGAAAATGAAAGTGGAGTTGGGCCAGTTGATTCTCCGAGATCAACTGAGAAACTATCTTTAAAAAGATTTAAACTATTTCATAACATCTGATAAAGATAATAAACTGTTGATTTCACTGGATATTTAGATTTTGGACAGAAAAAGTCCAGATTTCTAAAACTGTGAAATGAAAATAAACTCTAAATTTTAAAGTCTTTTTATAAATTTCAAAACCGAGACGGTGATTGAACTTATGGATTTTATAAAAATTGATTAAGTTTAAGAAATTAAGGTTGAGGGAAAGGTTTTCCCTGGATAAAACAGCTTTGATTAGTAAGAGAATTTTAAGAGTTAAAACAGTCATAACAGCAGTTAAATTTCGATATCGGGGATCAGCCTAATATAGAACAGCCTGATAAATAAAAAAGAGAATTAGATAGTAAAGACGGAGTTTAATCTAGAGCTTGCTTAAATTTAGGTGACATGCGTAAACAGACTGACCTATTTGCCCTAGGGATCCATCAAGATCAAAAACTCGATTATAAACTACTCTTAGCTGTAATTCTAGACGAATATCAACATAGAACTGGGAAATCTATAAATTATGGACTATTCCAATTACCCTCAGACCCTGATATATGAAGAGTAGTACCCTTTGATAAAATAAAGGGAGATATTTGGAGTAGAAGGAAAGGAGAACATTTTAACCGTGAAAGTCCAAATGTTCTAAAAAGAGTTAATGCTTAATGATGTAGGCATGAATGTCGAGGTCAATATAAATAACATATTGGTTGATTTCTTAATGCAGCCTGTGTTTAGATTTCTAGATCTTACAACCGGACAGATGCTTTAAAGTTTGGGCGATCAAAAGGAATTCATAATTACTAAGGAAGATGCCCTTTAAACTTTGGATTGCTTAAGTTTCATGAACATGCAAGTCAATTTGAATAACAGCGTGGTTTAGGTTAAATCCAGCCAACTGACCAAGGAAAGTCTCTAGCTAAGTTTCGGCCAAATCTAGATTACCAATCAAATAAACTAATCTTATGAAAGATGTGGCAAATCTGATTTTATATCCTGCATCTGGACTTAGAATTATTTCATACATCTTAACCATATGCAGCTTTAATTCAAAAGAAATAACTCTATAACTGATTTATCAGAGAAGTTCTACTTTTATATGTCGGTCGAAATGCCTATGTTTATACCTCAATATAAAATTGTATATCCTGACGTCACTTTTGATACCGGTATAATCATATAATGCAGGATCTTACCTATCATCTTAAAAATGTCCCATCTAGACTATCTGTCTATCATGAAAGTAAATTATATCAACATTTTATTTAGAACTATAACTATCTTTTTCAAATTAAAAACCAATTAATCATTATCATTAATAAAACTTTAATATTTATAATTTGGCTTAAAAATCATATATTCATAAATTTTTATATAAATACTTTAAAATAAATAGTGTGTTGATTAAATTATTTTTTAAAATAAAAATAGATAATTAAAATTTTAAGCGAATATTTTAAAATTATAAATGATTATATACAAAATATTTAAAATTTAGGTTTTCCCCTATAATAAATTTTTAAAAATTTATTAAAAATCTAATTTTTGTTTAAAATTTTGACACAATTGAATTTTCAATACATTTTAGACAATAAGAATTTATATTTAAAGCTCATATTTAAAATTGATTTAATTAAGATTAAATATTTAAATAATGTAAATTTAATAAGATTTTAATTTGAAAATATATTATAGTATATTTATTTAGGTCCTAAATTGTAATATAAGTTATGACGATCTTTTGGATAAGTATTTTATTTTTCAATACGAATAAAAAATGAGGAATGTTGAATTCGTGAGTATAGACTTTTAGCTTGATATTGACCTAATTTCTTTATTCATATTAGAAAATGACATCCCTCTGAGTAAAATACAATTTGAATATTTAAGGGTGGTTTTCAAGAAACTATTAGATAAGGTAAATCTATTTGTTTATAAAGAATCACATAGAGCTGATAGGCCAAGAGCTGGAAGGCACGCATTTTGTACTAGCGGAGGAAAAGCTATAAGAAAGTTCATTGATCGGAAATTTGAACGTAAATTAGGAGTATTTACTTAAGGATCGGCTATTTTACATAAAGAACAATTAGGTCAGTGAGTAAAGTAATTTTATCTAAGAGAAGAAATCAGTTATAAATTTGATAGGGAGGAAGGTTAATAGGAATAGGATTTCGTTCTGAAAATGGACATGTCTGAAAATGGAAATAAAGAAATCGATATAACTTTACAAAATTTCAACTTGGATTTGAAACTGAAGGTCCTGATGAAATTGTCGGGGTTTGGGGGCATGGACGATTCAGTTAATCCGCCTAATGCTTAAGAATATTACGACGGTCTCAATCTCCCCAAGATTTAAAAAGAAATCGTTTTATCTTAAAATAAAATGAATTTGAACGTGTAAATAAAGAATGTGATTATAATGATGGGCTCCAAATTGATAAACAATTGTCTTGCGATCAGAGGGGAAATAAAAATTAGTCTTGAAATGATGCCGCAGAACAGTTTTGAAGAGACACTACGGATAAAAGAAGATCGCAATCTAGATTTCGAGCAGTCGTACGAAATCAACAATATAATGAATCTGAAGATGTATCTGAGTGGTTTAGAGATCTTCATTTGTGATTAACAAGAGTTGAGAATGAAGGCCTTCTTCTAAGTCAAAAAGAGAAATCTGCTTATGCCCTTCGACCTATTCTTATCCCTCAATTAGTTCCTGAAACTCAGACAAGATGACCTTTTTTCAGTGAAAAACATTGTCAACTTAAACATCGATCCTGCCAGTCTGCAGATCAGTTTTACGAATATCGAAAATATTCAGAAGATAGTGGATTTGCAGTTTGAAAATGCAGAGGGTGTCAAGCCCAAGGAAACCCAGAACGACGTGAAATAGCAGAAGAAAGAAGAGGAGGCTTCCGAAGTAAAGAAAGTAAAGGGAGAAGTTAACTACGCCTTGACAGAGAACGCCATCACAGTCAAACTTCATAAACTGCAACTGGGAGTAATAAACGACTCAGTCGACGCAGTGCCCATTCTGCACTTCATTATAAAAGCGGACTTCGACAGCAAGATGTTCTTCCAATTTTCGGAAAGCCTGCTGCTACTCGACCTGAAACTCATGTACTTTAACCCTTAGAAATCCCGATGGGAACCAGTGATAGAACCCACTGGTTTGAAAGTGCATCTCCTGCAAAACGAATTCATCAACCCCAAATTCAAACTGGACGTGGAGTTAGACGGGCGATACTACAAACACCTCAATCTAAACATTTCGACCCAGTTCCTCAACGTTTTGACTCAGGGACTTAAAAGCCTCCCCAAACCCACGCTTTCAAAAGAGATATAGCACGAAGAAAGAGACTTTGAGTCCGTCATCAAAGTGAGTCCCTACAAAATACAGAACCTGACTGGATATAAACTTTTGATCACCAGACAGTTCTAGGAATCCTAAAAGCTCGAAGTTCAAAACCTGGACGATCCTAAGCAAACGGCTATTTACAGCTAATAAAAGATAAACTACTAAGTCGAGTCGCAATAAGAAGGTCTCGAACAATAGGTGGAAGAGAACGATCTATAAAACCAATATTTCATAAAATTCTGCATGCAGAACGAGTTGTTCGAGACCAAGTCTCTTTAGGAATTTAAGAGCATTAACTTAGACAGGGTCAAAGTCAAAAAGAACTTCATTCAAGACATAAATGGAAAACAACACTGCATAATATGTTCCGTAGATATCATTGAAGATAGAAAGCTACTAACCATCTCGTCCTCAATTGTCTTTAAGAATCTCACTTCTCAGGAGCTCAAGATACAATTCAGAAATACTCAGTCCCCCTCCTTGCATCTAGAGAAAGACCAGTTGGTCCCCGTCCCCATCAACCTCACCGGTGAAATCGTAGTTATAAGTCTACAAGACAGACTTTCAAAAGAGATCTAGCTCGAAAAAGTCATTTAGAACCAGGATTCTCATTATGAAATTTAGATTTAAGACTTTTTCTTTAATTTGAAAATATGCAAATAAAGCCAAGGATCGGGATACACTCAGGTGACTATAGAAGCCCCTTATTATATATAGAACTCCTTACCCACAGACATAGATTGCTAACTGATTTTAAAAACAGGTCTCTAAATTCCCAAATTCACCTTAAAGCCCTTAGAAACCTATGAAGAATATAAAGTAAGTCAGAAATAGAAGTTATATCTCAGCATTAAATTTATGAACTATAAACAAAGCATGGCCTTTTTGCTGGGGTCCATAAAATACATAGAAATAGAAGACGATAACAATAATAAAGGAAAGATACAAGTATTTTAGGAGTCCGATATTTATGGATGTCAAAAGTTTTAGTTCTATCTATCATCTTATTTACTTAACCAGTCTACAATTGACTTGAATTTCGAAACCAAACAGGAAAAGAACAATCAAACAAATCAGCTATGCGGCTTCAATATGTTTAACCAACTCAACATTTTGAATGAAGATGCTTATATCATTTTGGATCACCAGAATTTGAAATCCAAACCTGTAAAGATAACGGGCGTCAACCAGTAAACCCAGATTCAAACTTAGTAGGGCTTGCTCGAATTACAAGTCAAAATCAACATCATGCAACTAAACAGCTACATTCTTACAAAACAGATAGTTTTAAGTCCCAGGTATTCATAAATCAATAATTATAAATTTACTATTAAGATCAAATTTTTAATTTATCTAGATATATAATAGACAATTTAAGCGACTAAACCGTCTATTTGAGGCAATTTGAGACTAAGTAGTCTTTGCATTTCGAAAAAAAGAAACGTGAACCCTACTTTTGGTTCAGCTAGCCCAAAGATAAATAAAAACAAATCCAGATTTCGACGGATGAGTAAAACTGGTCAGGGGTAATCGACATTTACTCAATCGGGCAATTAAGCGTACTTTTGAGGAATAGATAAGACATTAATAAGACAAAGATTTTGAACGTGGAGCTCAAACTTATGGACGACATCATCTACATAATAATTTAAGACTCCAAAAAGGGGCAAGAGTCCTTTCTCATCTGCAATGAGACTGAATTGAATGTAAGCTATCATCAAGTGCAACTATTCCCAAATAGAATAAAGGGCATGGAATAGCAAGAGTTCGGGTGGGATGAGCCCAACAGTCCCAAAACAGTCCATCTGCAGTTTAATCTAATGGGCCGATACCATTACATCGTAATCAGTATGGAACAGATGAATCAAGTCCAGAATGTAGAGGACACTCAAATCTTCATACAAACTTAGTTATCCGGGCTCACCAAGAAAATACTGATACAAAAAAAGTAGTAGTTCATCAAGAAGCAGACTGAATACAATCTCGCCTAATTTCACACCGTTTATAATATAAACATTAAAAATCTGGGGATTTCTTTAATATAGAATTTTGAAGAGATAAATTCTAAAGAATTTCTATTCATGTTGATGAACAAACTAGAAATAAACTATTCTTTGACGAATCACCAGCAAGTGGTTCAAATGAGACTCAAATATTTCAATATCGACAATAATTACGAGTTCGCCACGCGATACCCAGTTTTAATTACCCCTCTAAAGCCGTTGAAGTCCCGAAAAGACGAAACTTGTTTCCTGAACATTTTACTCAGATAAAACACAGATGCCAAGCAATGCACGTTTTACGAATCGATCATATTTGATCTCGACCCAATTACAATAAGACTAGAAGACAACTTTTTAAACTATGTGGTGATATTTTCTAAAAACCTGAACAAGGCTCTTTAGCAAGATCAGTTCCATAAGGTGCAGGCTTTACAAGACAACTATTTCTGGCAAGAAAACGAATTGACGCAATAGTCTCTGCCCGTTTACATAGATGAGATAATTCTGTCTCCAATGCAGCTGAACATAACCCTTAATTGCAATTTCAACTCTTAAGATACGCAGCTGCAGTTCAACCCCATAATGGTCTTCCTAAAAGGGATAGGTTCCTCTATTATAAACATCGATGACGCTTCAATCGATTTGAAAGGCATCAAACTCTCGCATTGTTGCGATAACCTCGACGGAATCACCAACAAACTTATCATTAGATACAAGAGTGATTTTATTAGATAGATATTCTTGCTTCTCGGAAGTCTCGAACTAATTGGGAATCCTGTTGGGCTTTTTACTAATATCGGCACCGGATTGTAAGATCTTGTTTTGAAACCCAAGGAGGGCTTTGTTAAAGGTCCTTTGGAAGGCGGACTAGGAGTCATCAAGGGAGCTGGCTCATTGGTCAAAAATACCTTGGCTGGCGCTTTAAATTCCATGAGTAAGATAACTGGCGCTTTGGGAAATGGCTTTTCTTTAATGACATTAGATGATGAATATTCCAAATAGAGATAAAAATAAAAGGCAAAAAAAGCAAATAATGTAGGGCAAGGGCTCAAATACGCAGGAATTACATTGCTCTCAGGGGTTGGAAAAGGAATTGCAGGTGTATTCACAAAACCCATGGAAGGTATCAAAAAAGGCGGAGCTTTGGGGCTTTTGAAAGGAACTGCTTAGGGCATAGCTGGTCTTGTCATCAAACCAGTTACAGGGGTTCTAGATGCAGCCAGTAAGACCACCGAAGGCATCAAAAACTAAGCTTTAATGTATTTACTCTTAAAATATCCAAATAATATTTTCTATATAGATTATAATTTAAAATTTTAAATTTTTAGCGTATATTTTAAAATTTTGTTAAATTTTATTTAAATTATACTAATAATACATAAAATATTTTAAATTTTTAGGGGAGACGATAGACCTAATGATATTAGATAAAGTAAAAATTATAATTTTAGGAACGCCAAGAACATTTTACGGTCCAGAAAAATTTTATAAAAATTATTCAGAAGAAGATTCAAAGGCCTTTTAGATCCTTTAGAAAATGAGCCATAAAAAATATTGTGATAAAACTAGTTTTTTAGGTAAAATTTATAAATTAAGATTCACATTTGATTTAAAAGGGCAATTAACAAATAATTTTGATTATTACATTATAATATTTGATAAATTTAAATGTTCATGACTCCGATTAAAATTGGGAAATTAATTGTAGCGATTTAATCAGTTTTACTTAAATCCCAAATGGGATTATGATTCATTTTAAAGAAAAAGGCAATAAAGTAAATATTTTAATTCTTATAGAATCCTAAAAATATTTAAATTTTTGAAGATGATTAGGAAAAATAAAAAAAATTATTGTAAAAATTAGAAGAATTAAAAGAGATTTAATAGGATTTAATTTGATTTATAATAAGTTTTTTAAAAATTTAAAATCAATAATAATTTAAGAGTTATAAATATTTATTTTATTATTAAATATTTTA
>Ga0164295_10005096_pt1 | contig 10411 bp, 7 predicted proteins | sample GEODES006metaG_FD_111798 | JGI IMG/M metagenome (GOLD analysis project Ga0164295, IMG submission 111798) | Oligotrophic lake water microbial communities from Sparkling Lake, Wisconsin, USA - GEODES006 metaG | ecosystem: Environmental > Aquatic > Freshwater > Lake | place: USA: Sparkling Lake...
CGGGTGATACTTCATCAAACATCAAGAATCCAAAATTCCACCGCGCGAGCGGAAATCCAATCCATCATGGAATGACAACAGAGAATGGGCAGGGGCGGTTCTTAAGGGGCCAATCAAACATTCCAAATGATCCTGTTCTCTGGGTTTCTCAACAGGACGTCTGCGAACCACTCTGGTGGAAGGATCATCATCCCGATCTCGTCATCCTCGGCCTCTGGACCCGACCCAAGTACGACCCCATTCGCCGAGCTGCCCTTTCTGCTACACCCCATGTCATCGAACGCGCCGATAGCGACGGCATGCGCACTGCCTCCTGTGGATTTTTTACTTATGCAAAACGTCGCTTCGACTACTTCCGCGACTGCACCTACCACTGGCCATCTCTTCTCTCCATCCCTGCTTCAATTTTCTACTCTTTAGCCTCCATCCTCGCCACCCCCTGGATCGAATTCCGCTTAAAAAAAACTCTTAAACTCCTGCCCTCCATTCTTGTTGAAACCCCCCATGCCACCAATCTCTGGAAATCCCTCGCAGGCCGCCTGGGGGTCGATCCAGAGAAGATTCACTGTGTTCCTCACCCCATCCAAACCGATATCTTTATGTTCGACCCCTCTATCCGCAAAAAGAATCAAATCATCTCCGTTGGCCGCTGGGAATCTTACCAGAAGAACCTCCCCCTTCTTCTCAAAACCCTCCCTGCTTTTCTTGATAAAAATCCCTCCTGGAACTCACTTGTGATTGGCTCTGGACTTCCCGCTAAGTCTCCCCATCCCCAAATCACCTTTGTCTCCCCCCTTCCACCCCCCGATATCGCCCACCACATGCAAGAGTCCAAGATTTTTCTCTCGTCCTCAAGGTATGAAAGTTTTGGGTTGGCCGCGGCAGAGGCATATGCCTGCGGCTGTGCAACGCATAATCCAAAGTCACTTCGACAATTAACTAGTGTTACCAAATACAGCTCAGACAGTTTGTCTATTATCGATAAGTGCCACTGTTTCAACGGCATTCATCCCACGCGGATATTGAATCCAGAAATTATTGCAGAAACCCTCTTGAGAATGCATCCATTAGCATGATGAATAGCTTTTTTCAGTCGCAAATTTGCCTATCCGAAAATTTCCTATTTCGTACAGGTAAAACCAAACTTTCGAGTCTTTAGCAAAAATTCATCCTTTTTTTCTATAGGCACGAAAACAAAGTTATTGATATATTTCCCCTTACGCCTCCACTTTTCCTTCCAGCCACCGATATTATCCGGCTTTTGGTGAATTGCTGGATTAAAAAACTCCATACTAACGATCTCATCTTTATCTGCAAAGAACCCTACATATCCCTTGCTCTCAAACAACTCTTTGACGCTCTGAACAACTCCTTGGCAGTGCCGCCCCTCCATTTCGATCAATAGATTGCACCGGTTGCTGTCTATGGTTTCTGCTGCGCCCTCAAGCACTGCTTTTTCATGCCCCTCAACGTCGATCTTTATAAAGCCGACCTTACTCAAGCGATACGAGTCTAAAGTTTTTTTTGCTACCCAAGTAGACTGTATTGGGCTTCCGTCTGGGTCCATAAGGTTGTTTTCAGAAGCAATTGTGCTTCTTCCCAGATCGCGTAAAAGCATTCTCATCTCTGCCTTGCCCTCGCGATTGGATAGGGCAATTGTCTCGACTTGAATAGGCAGATGAAGGACTCGAGTCATTTCAATTAAGTCACGAACTCCTTCAATTCGTGGCTCAAAAGAAAAGATCCTGCTCGAAAAGGGAAGGAGGGCTAGCGTGTAGATCCCGCCAGATGCTCCAATATCAATTGAAACCAGATCAGGCCTGGCTAGCGCAGGCAACAAGCGAAGTTCATTCTCATGTTTTGTCGTTCTTTGGTGATTCCATAACTTTAGCTTCCAATAAAGCCATGGGCATGTTTTTAATATAAGTTTCAAAGATTTAATCATAAAACACTTTTGAGAGAAGTATTTAGATAATACGTTCGATGCAGCTTCTTAGAAAGTTTCGACTTTCTGGAATTGCAAAGATAATGGACACACTTAAGGCAATTGTCACGCATGCCAAGCTTCCCAACTCTGTGTTTGGACTCAAGGAATAGTCTCCTAACTTATTTTGAATCAATTGAAGTATGCAATAACTCCCCCCCAGAAGCCCAAGCCCCAGAATATAGTTCTTATACCACTTTTCTGCAGGAATTAACTTTGTTTTCCCTAGAAAGAAGATCGCAAGTGGAATTTGTAGCACCATTTCAGAGATAGAAAACAATGCTGCTACACGAATCGGTCCATATGGAAGGCCAATAAAGATTGCGGAAACAGTGAGAATCATATTTATAAAAGTCCACCGCATCATTTGTTTCATTTGACCACAGCTAACAAAGATCCAATAGATATGACATCCCAGAGGCTTACAGAATACCGCAAAACCAAACCACCAGAAAATCTTTTGTGCTGGGTCCCAGCCTGGTCCCAGGAGTAGATTGACAATTGGATTTGAGCAGGTGATTAGAAAAGCAGCAGCTGGCGCTGTAAGTCCCAAAAAGCTGACAAATAGTCCCATCGTTAGTTTTCTGAATTCAGTTTTGTTCTGATGAATTCTGCTGAATGAGGGAATCAATACGGACCCAATCGGCCCCATTACCTGATTGAGGGGCGCTAACATCAAGGCATATGCCCGAGAGTACTGCCCAAGCAGCTCCATTCCCCACACTTTCCCAATCAAAAGGTTGTCAATGTGCTTACAAACGGTGTTGGCAATTTCAACAAAGGTAAAAGCCCCTCCAAAAGAAAAGTATGATGAAGCTTCTTGGATCGAATCCACGCTTCTTTGCGGTCGCCATCCTGCAAACAACCAACTGCTTGCACACATAAGAAGCCCGGGAATAAATTGAAATGACATAAGGGCTAAGATCCCGCGCCCCTGGGTGGCAATGGCTACTGCAGCCAAAGCTCCGAACAAAAATGCCCCTGCCTCTTGTAAGGATAAAAAGCCAAATTGCATTCTTCTTCGGATTAATCCCTGGGGTACAGTACTGAGCGATTTAAAGAAGAACATGGTGGCAAAGATCCCGAAGATCCACTGATAGCGCGCATCCCCACTAATCTGCGAGGTCAGTAAGCCTGCTACTCCAATGCATAGGAGAAGAATCATTCCGATCCCTGCGCTTATGCGAAAAAGTGTATTGAGATCTTTCTCCTGGATCTGCTCTTTCTGAACTATGGCCATCGTAAGACCGAATTCTGACAAAAGACCTATAAAGGCAAATATGCTCGTTAGAAAAGCAACTAACCCAAAGTCCTCGGGAGTTACCAACCTTGCCAAAACAATAATGGATGCAATCTGCACAACTAGCTTTACGCCTTGTGATAAGAACATTTTGAGTCCGCCCTGAAGGGCAATTTGCCCAATTCCTTTAGTTGTGTGAGTTCCCATGGGTTCTGCTTTCAAAATAGTGGCTTTTTATCTTATGGAACGTTTGGTTGTTTTTGAGCTGTTTTCAGTTACAGATGGACTGATTACTACTCTCTGCTCAAGAGGCTGGAGTATTCCTCCTGATAGGTTTTTGCGATATGCGTCCAAGAAAAGCTTGATTCCGCATACTTTCGGATCCCGAGGCGACTTGCTTGCGGGAAGGATTGATCCAGAAGCTGGCATAAGGCGTTGCTCGCTTTTTCAATTGTTGCGTCCTTATCAAGGTAAGATGCGTGGTCTGCTCCATAAAATCGTGAGGCGGGTAAGTCGCTCACGAGAATTTGTTTCCCCATCGAAAGCCCCTCAAGCAATGCATTATTAGCCACCGCATCGAGAAGCGGCAGGAAGAGAGCCTTGCTACGATTGTATAGTTCTCGCAGCTCGAGATCAGAAATGCCGTTCATGAATATCGTGTTTGCGGTTTTTTTAAGCCCACATTGTTTTCGGTTTTCTGGATTCGTCACGAGACAAAACGTTTCTGGCCTTCCTCTTTTTAAAAAGTTGTTGGCAACAGCCTGCCAAAGCTTGAAATCCCGCCTCCAGTTTCCAAGCGTCAGAATGAGCGACGAGTCGCTTATATCGTTGCCGGGCGTAAAATATTTTGTGTCAACTCCATGTGGGATCACGCGAACGGACTGATTCTCGAAGAATTTTTGGTAACACTCAACCACATGTGGCGACATTGCGATGAGCCGATCTGCACGTTGGGCTGTTTCTATAAATGAAAGCCCCTGTGGGCTTGTGCGAAAGGAGGACAGCACCGTCTCAGGCTGGTGAAGAGTTAGCAGAACTTTGCCATTGAAAGAACGCTGGAAACCCCCATTCAAGAAACAGTTTTCGGGATATAAAAAATGAATGAGCCGTGGCTTTGCCCGACTCGATTCTTCAATCATGCGTTTTTCTGCTCTTCTCAGAATCTCTCTGCGCAGTCGACGCTTGAGGGGGCGCGGCAGAAGGCGCTCCCAAGGGAAGGAGACATATATTTTTCGAATTTCGTCCGGCAAATAGTCTAGGATCCTGTGGAATGCGGAATATTTCCCATGGTGGCCAAACGCAAACCCAAAAGCCCATACGTCCTGCTTCATACAGCAATATCACTCAATACTTTTCGATATAGCGATTGAAAGCGGTCGGCTGTTTGATCGGCCTTAAAAAGTTCCCGGTACCTCTTTTGGCCCACCTTTCCCAATTTTTCTGTTGTGGCTAAGGATCCCAACACAATTCTTAACTTTTGCACTAAACCCTTTATATCCCCACACTCTACAAAATATCCATCCTCACCATCCCTCACATAACTAGCCTGTCCACCGTTCCTCGTCGTAATCACGGGCAAACCTATCACCCTCGCCTCCTTTACTACATTGGGGCTGGTATCCGCTCGTGTGGGCAAAACCAAACACCAAGCACGCGACATCTCCCTCTGCACGAATTCTGCCGGCTGCTCCCCCAACCAATCGACAGTTCCTTCAGCCCGTTTTTGTAAAATGGACAGATACTTTGTCTTCGCTCGGCCAATGACTTTAAGCCGATACCCCTGCTTCTTGAGATTTCGAAATGCTTCAACGAGGTCCTCAATTCCTTTTCGCGCAACAATTGACCCAATAAAGATTGCATAAGGCTTCTCTTTTTCAGGATTCCACTTAACACTAAAGAAACTATTTCTGACCCCATACTCAACGATTTCGATTGGCTGGCTGCCTCTCCTCCTTCGCACGATTGCCGCACCCCAATTACTCTCTGTTGTAACTAGTTGGGCCTTTCGCAAGCACCAAATCTCCAGCAAGGCCTGAAAATACTCTCTCGGATGCATCCAGCTTTTCAAAATAAGTGCGCTCAGAATCCCTTGCATGGAGATCAAGTGGGGATATCTGCTTGTCACCGCTGCTAAGGCATATACATCTTCCGTTCCCCAACCATGAACGGCATCAGGCCGGACCTCTTGAAGGTACGCTTGAATTCGTCTCCGATCCTGAACAAAAAAAGATGACGCCCTACCTTGCTTTGTGGTGGGCAGGACATGAAAGAGCGCTCCATCATGAGAAAATGTCATCTCCTTTTCCACTTGGTCACTTAAAGTGATCCAGTGCATCTCAAGTCCTTGAATTTTAGAAAAAGCCTGAGGCAAATCCACCAGCCAAGAGGTGGAGTGCTGCCCTGGACGAAATTGAATCGGTGATCTTTTTAGCGTGTGGAGTGGAAAGTTACATAACATCGCAACGCGCATAAAATTAGCTTAAACGCTTGGAATAGCCCGACAAGCTGATCCGATTTACAACCCGCTCACCTCTGTTCTCACGAAAGACTTCCCCGTATTCTCGATCGCCGCTGGTAAATAGCATGCATCGTTCGCACAATCACCAATCCTTTCCCAAGAATCAAAAATTAAGCATTCATAATACAAAATCTTCTTACTCTCTTTCCACCGTCTCCTATGTGCGCTTAAAGTGGGCGTATGCATAACCTCACCGTTCAAAAGGTGTGCCTCGCCCTCATCACCCTCGGGTTCTTCATTGCCGCCCCGTGGATGACCAGCGAAACTATCGGTGGCAACTCTACTCCCCTAATCAGCTTTTTGGGTGTCGTCCTTCTCCTCATTGTCCTCTACCTCATTCGCGACCGCTGCTGGATGATTATCCCCTTCACTCTGCCCATTGAGGGCAACCTAAATTTTCTTCCTCTTAACTTCTCCATTCAAGAACTCTCAATTATCGCCGCTTCCATATACCTACTCTTCAGGATGATCTTTGGCCTGAACGTCGCGTGGCGACTCGGCCCTGCCTCGATCTGGGTCCCTCTACTTCTCCTTCTCTCCATTATTGTTTACCACTGGGTTGAATCCCGCGATATCGGTATTCGTATTCTCGGAGGCACAGGCTGGGGTGGCCGCAAATACTTCACCGTCTTGATGGCCTCTTTTGGAATGCTTCTGCTCAACTCCTTTCCTGGCATTACTTGGGCCGACCTTCAAAAAGTGCCCCTCCTATACTTTCTAGGAGCTTTCGTGGATATTGTTCCTGGAACGATTTCTACCTTTGTTCCTGCAACTGCCCCTTATATTTTTCGCGTCTACAGTGGGGTCAACCTCAATGAATATGGCTCCTCTTTGCGCGGAAACTTTGGCGGAGAAGGGGCAGTGACCCGCATCGGCCAATTATCTCTGGTTGGTAAGGCCATCGGCCTAGTCACACTCTGCTACATACCCCCGAAAACATGGTTAGCTCTCAATCGTCTTTGGGCCCTTCCTACAGTTCTGCTTGGGGGTATCCTATGCGCAGCCAGCGGTTTTCGCGGCACTGTCGTCGGGTACTCAGTCGCTTTCTTAGGGGCCCTATACACAACTCTGCGCTCTGGGGCACTTCTTCTCCTCCCGCTGCCAATTCTTGCAGGCCTTGTCATTGCCCTGACCCAGGGCACTGTTTTTAACTATCCACTCGCACTTCAGCGCGGCCTCTCCTTTCTGCCTGGTCAATGGGAAATTAAGGCCTCTCTCGAGGCAGGTGACTCCAGCAAGTGGCGCGAAAAAATGAAAACTCTTTTCTATAAAGAGTACTTTGAAAAAGCCCCAATCATCGGACAGGGCTATCACTACGACCCCAACTTGGCAAAAACTGCCACCGATATCTATTTAGCAATTGTCCAGCGGCAAGCCGAGGCTGGTGATGAATTTTCTGATGTCCGCAATTTTATCGAAATGCGCCAGCCCCACGAGGGAGTACTCCATGCCCTATTAGTATCAGGAGCACTAGGCATCTTTTTTTTCTCCGTCTTCTGCTTGGGATTCATTTTCTACGCTTGGAGAAGCGTAGTCCACACTCCACCCAACGATATTACGCCTATCCAAACATGGAGTTTTGCACTTTTGCTGACCCAGGTAGTTGGCTTTTTTCTGCTCTTTGGGGATTACACCGTTTTCCTGATCCAGGCTTGTCCGATCACAGCACTAATTTATCGCGCTGAAACCTTGCGCCGCGCCGCCCTAAAAGCCCGCCCTCCCCTCCCCCAAACTCAAACTACTTATCCCCCGGCAGTACTCTCACCTCAATTATAGGGCGTAATAAGGCCTCCTTCTCACGCTGGAACCTTCACCCCCTGCCCCGTACCCGCGTCGGAGCCGCAACCGCCGGGCAAAATCCTCCATTCCTCACCATCCCCTGTATTCCTTTAGCGTCCTTGGCATGAGTAATCTGAGCCCCAGTCCAACATCCAACATCAAAAATTCAACATTCTGCCCGGCCACGTGGTTCGCAGCCTCTTTGCATAAAACGCTTTTCGCTTATCGCTCTTTGGCAGATAAACCTCATAAGCCATATCCTCTGATCGATGCGCCCCGATCCATAGTCGCTTAACTCGATGCGCCAGCACCCAAACAGGCCGCAACACCTTAAAGTAAAGCGGGGCCGAGGCGTCCAGCCTCGCTCTCTCTTCTTTCGCCGTCAGACTCAGTCCTAAATTTTCTCCACTCTCCATAAAGGTCGATGTCGTCTTCCGAAGAGGCTTAACTTTCTTTCCGCTTTGCAAGACCCTCACAAACCACTCCGCATCCGATGCCGCTCGATAGCTTGTGTCAAAAAGCAGCCCCTCCTTCACTAGCTTTTCTCGGAAAAAGATTCCTGCCGTCAAAGCTCCAAAATGACACGTCCATGTATGAGCTAGCCCAGGTTTCACCATCTTTCGGTGACAAATTGCTTTTCCACCCGTCCCTACAATAATCACATCCCCCAGCACCACCTCCACGGAGGGATTATTCTGAAAAGACGCCCAAATCATGGACAGCACACCGGGAAGGTACTGTTCGTCACAGTTGAGATACGCACAGACCTTTCCTTTAGCTCTCTTCAGACCTCGGTTAATTGCGTCGTACATACCTCCATCTTGCTCGCTCACCATGATGCGCTGATAGCCGTTCCGATTCGGCCACTGTTGGGACATCTGTTTGGCAAAGTCCGCAAACCCCTTCGTCCCGCCATCCTGTACGATATGCTCCACTTCAACCCCCTCCTGATCCGCCACGGAAGCTATGCAACAGGCTAAGTGATCCAGTTGGCCAAAACTGGGCGTGATAATAGTAAAATCCATTACCTGACTTTATCCGCTTCGAAGAAAAATCGCCACTCCAACCCTCCGTCGTTGTAGCTTCCCTGGCCGTCCCCCAGAGAATAGTATCAAGGGGTGAGGCGGCTCCGGATTCTCCAAATTTTCAGCCGCTATATACATTTTGGCGGTGAGGAAAGTTTTGTAGATTCTTTTCGGAATGCCTCACTCCCTTTTCATGATGTAACTGATTATCAGGGCTCTTCTGAGGAACTTCTCGGTCGGTCATTCAGCAGCAAGCTCATGCTTCCGATTCGTGCATTTCACAGCAGTAGAGTCGCAAAAGAGCTGGGGCATTTGCAAAAAAATGGCTGTTTTGATCTGTGGGTGATTCACAATGTCCTCCCTGGCCTCTCCCCATCTGTATATCAAACTGCTTTTGATCTCAAAGTTCCTGTCGTTCACTATCTCCATAACTATCGGATGGGCTGTACCAACGGTTTTTTCCTGAACCACGGCCAACCGTGCGAGCGTTGTCTGGGCGGCAACTTCTGGCCCGCCGCCCTGACCGCCTGCTGGCGAAACAGCCGCCTCATCAGTGGTTTCATGGGACTCATTCTCCGCCGTGTCCGTTCGGTAGGAACTTTTCATAATGTAGCCGCATGGGTTGCCCTTAGTCAGGCTCAACGCTCGAAACACATAGCTATGGGTATCCCCCAGGATCGGATTCATGTCGTGCCTCACTTTTATGAGCCAAAAGGTGACTCGATTCCCCCTTGTTCGAACGGAAATGTGCTGTTCCTCGGTCGCCTTTCTCCGGAGAAGGGGGTCGACCACCTTTTGCGCGCATGGAAGCTAGTCCAATCGAAAGGGAAAAAATTAATCATTGCTGGGGACGGACCTGAAAAAGAGCGGCTTCAAAAGCAGGCCAGTCAGCTTGGATTGGCCGACGTCCAATTCGTCGGGTTCCTGGATCGTGAACAGCAACGTGCTGTTTGGGCCAAGACCGCTTTTTCTGTGATTCCTTCCATCTGGAGCGAGCCCTTTCCCCTCACCTTTTTGGAGTCTTGGACACAGGACAGAACCTTTGTGGCAAACCGCCTCGGCGCAATGGCCGAAGTCGTGATTGAGGGCAAAGACGGCATCTTGGCGGAACCCTTTTCTGCGGAATCTATGTCTTCTAAAATTCAGCAGCTGATTAACCAACCTGAACTTTGCACAATGATGGGTTCAGCTGGCAAGGGACGCATCCTAAATGAATTTAATCGCGCGCTTTGGCTTTCCCGTATCAACGCTGTTTATCAAAAAGCCTTATCCGTCTCATAGTAGCTCGCCTTTACCCCACATCTTCACTTCCCCCCCTTTCAATAACCCTTAGCATCTCCTTATGCCCTCCTCCCTTGTCCTGCTTCTCCTCATTTGCCCCTTATTGCAAACGGTACGCTCTGCCCCACCCCTAGTCCTGCCACTCAATCCCGCTTATCAGGATCAATATGGACTCTTTGGGGGATGGACCATGTCGTATGACGATGATCTCGTGCTCGATTCGTTGACCGCGTCTGCCAGCATGAATGTCCTCAAAAAGACCGAGGCCGCCATGGAAAATCTTCGCCGACTCACCGATCCTCTTTTTTGCGCAAAGCTCAGTGCTCCCGGCGGAATGCAGAGAAATCTTCTCCTCACCCTGTACTGGTTGGCCGAAGCCGATATGGCGGGTGCCGATGTGGAACAGGTCCTCCAAGAAATCTCCCGCCGCGGCCGCGACCAGGCCACCCCAGCCGACTCCACCATGGCTGAAGTCCTCCTCTTCAACTACCACACCGCTCGCCACCTTGGTGTTCTCAGCTTCTCCTGCCTCGTCAAACTCGGCCAAGGCCTCCCCCCATCCATCCCCGAGTCGGACAACAACC
>Ga0164295_10005097_pt1 | contig 10410 bp, 5 predicted proteins | sample GEODES006metaG_FD_111798 | JGI IMG/M metagenome (GOLD analysis project Ga0164295, IMG submission 111798) | Oligotrophic lake water microbial communities from Sparkling Lake, Wisconsin, USA - GEODES006 metaG | ecosystem: Environmental > Aquatic > Freshwater > Lake | place: USA: Sparkling Lake...
GACCGTAACCGCACGTCTCCCTTCCCTTATGGTGGACATCGCTTTGAGTTCAGAGCTGTAGGGTCATCACAGAACGTGTCCCTAGTCAACACTGTCCTCGCTACCATCACTGCGAATTCATTCAAAGAGTTCTCTGATGCCATCGAGCAAGGCAAGGCTCCGAAAGCAGTGGCTCAAGATGCTCTCCTTAGCTCCTGGAAGACCATCTTCAATGGTAATGGATATGACCCTGCGAATCAGGAGGCTCTGACAGCAGCTGGTCTATGGCGCATCGACAGCGGAGTGGATGCTATCTGTCGCTACACGGTCCCCAAGAACATCGCTTTGTTCGAAAGCATGAAGGTGCTGACATCTGAGGAGTGTCATGCACGACAGAATGTGATGCTCAACCACTACATCGGTACCGTCGAGATGGAAGCTCTCACCTTAGTAGACATGATTAACCAGCATATGATCCCTGCGGTGAAGTACGCTGAAGTAGGTCCTTTGTCTGACCTACAAGCAGCAGTAGTGACGTTGAAAGATGCTATCGCTAGCATCCACGCTGATGCTGATCTCGTCTCGAAGGCTAGTAAGTGTCGCGTATTGCGATTGGAGACGATGATCTCCATCCGTGAGGTATGTGATGCCGCTGAGGCTGTGGTGCCTGCAGACTCTTGGTCCCTCGCCACCTACAAGGAGCTGCTCTTCATTGACCAGCACATTGAGTAGACGATGACTATGATGGTGATGATGATAATGATGACTGTGATGATGATAGTACTGATGGTGATCCAGTGCTGAATGCAGCACTTGTTAGTTTTGTTTGCATAAAGTAGATATGTAATTTATGCGCATTAAGTTTATTAACTCTCAGTAAAGAAAGAAAGACATACAGACGGAGTAGAAGTAAGTTAGGCATGCAACACATACATAATGTATAACAGTGATATTCTAGAAAGAATCTCGTCCAAGCTTGGACTTGAGCTGTTGCATGCTCTTCTTGATCTGTCCGAAAGCAATGGATCCAGTGAAGGGATCATAGTATGGACCACTAGTGCTGGGGGACAGGAGCATAGTAGGAGTAGTCGTAGCGGCGGCATGGGATGATGTGGGAGTGTTCTTGTTCTTGTTATAGCTATAGCTACTATTGTGTGTTCTACAGTCCTCTCGCAGTGACTGTCTAATCCGACTGTTGATAGGGGTAGAGCTGTGGATGGACAATGAGTCCGATGATAGTGGTGAGGCTGTTGCTGTGGTTAGCGACATCATCATCGGATTGACCCGGAAACTAAGGACTTCCTTCGTCCGGAACAAACGATCATTCTTACTTCCTTGGCTTAGTAACAACAAGAAGTTAGATACTTTCAAGAAGGGTGGTTCAGTAGACTTGAACATGGGACAAGTGATGGCCGATAGGATTAAGAAGTCGAGGAATTGAGGGAAGGTGAGGAATAATTTGTGCTCGATGTCGATCAAGGTAAGCTCATAGTCTCTTTCTCCTTTTTCTCCTTCTGTGTGAGAGAGTGACTCAGAAAGGGTGATCAGATGACTCGATACTATGATCTTGGATGAGTCAAAGAATTGTTCTAGTGATGATTGCTTATGCTGCCTAGTATTGCTATCACCACCAGTAGCACGAGCATCATTGATGTTATTGTTTCTGAATAGGCTATGGAACACTTTCAACATCTGCAGTCGATTGAACAGCGAGGGTGACAGTTGGAAGTCGTGGAAGAAAGTGACCAGGCAACTGAAGGTCAGTCCTCCTACACCTCCTCCTCCTCCGATAAGAGAAGAAGAAGATGAGGTGGTGGCGATGTTACCCAACAGGGCAGTAGTACTACTACCAGTGCCATTGGAGTGGTGTTGATGTGACTTCAGAGCAGATGATGCATCCACATAAGCCACTAGGTTAGAAGGGAGGTAGGTTTCATACAACTGGTACAAGGCTTTCTTTTCCCGTTCCACAAGCTTCTTCACGCCTTCTCTCTCTATACTAGTGCAGTATGGTTGGGTATCTTTGAAGAGAATAGCATGTTTCCAGCTCTGCTGTTCATCCTCCTCCTCTCTTCTTAGCTCGAGGATGGATTGATCGACCATGCATCCTAACATCTCGATCAGTAATAGAAACCCGTTGACATGTTTATCTGTGTCCTTGTTCCTGTAGATGGTGCAGTTGCCGATACTCTTCTCTGCACAGAGCATGATGGTGAAGGTGAATCCATACAGAGACAGTTGCTTCACTCCCAGCAGAGACAAGGTCATATCTACATCAAGTAGCTGTAGGTACCGACCATCCACGAGTCCTAGTCGCTTCAAGCAGTGCTTCATCAGCTTCATCGACACGACGCCGTCACTGCGATGAGACATATTCTCTCTCTGTTCTTTTAACTTGCGGAACAATGTGATCAACTTGATAGCGAATAACTGGACACTGTCAGACTTGAGTGACGACAAGACAGTATCCAGGCTGATGGTCAGTTCACGCTTGAATGAGGATGAAGATCCATGTGTATCCCTTCTGTCCTCTGATAAGATTATCTGAGTGAATGCCTCAGAGATGCCACTAGTGACAGCATCTAGCTTCGATGACTTCACTTCACCCAAGGTGATATCGAGGGAGCTGCTGTGACCACCATCACCACTACCACTGTGGTGGTGGTTGCTGTTATTATATACCATATTAGTGCGCTTGTTCTTGCTGCTGCTGCTGCTGCTCTTCGACGACTGGAAGGAAGTGGTGGGAGTTGTTGTCGTATGCTGGGCGATCGGAGACAGGGGGCCATTGGTTGAGGTGCTCCGCGGGTTACTGCGACCAGCCAGGGCATCCAACAAAGGCTTTTCAAAGGGAGGAGGTGGAGGGGTAGGAGAAGGAGAGCGCAAGTCGGCTGTGAGGTCTAGGTCTGCATTATGAACATGAGCACATACATGATCATTTATCATCATTACTACATCTTAAGCTACGATCAATCTCATGTACCTTTCAGTGGACTCGTGAGCTGCTGCTGTGACGATTGACTAATTGGCTGCAATATTGTCTGTCATATTCGTAGTCATGGGAGTGGGAGGGATAGACCGACCAATCAATAATAGGTAGGAGGAGATGAATGATGAATGGAGGAATGGGAAGGCGTGGGGTTGTAGGTGTGGTCTCACTCACCTCCACTTGGTTCATCGCGTCTCGATACAGTCTTCCCGCTATGTCTATCGCCGTGATGGACTGGCTGGGATCTCTAGCTCTATTAATTGATTCCTACAGACAAATAACAAGCAAGCAATTTCATACGCAATCCAACTCCTCAGACAAATAATCAGGCAACAGACAGATAAAGATAGATAGAAAAAAGGTACGAACCATCATCGGCTCAATAGCAATCGATTCGCCCTGCTGTTGGTGGTGGTGATGCTGCTGGTGGTGAAGAAGAGGAGAGGCCATGCGAGAGGAGGAAGAGGGAAGAGGGACTCCTCTCTGCAGCTGCTGAACAGTCAATATCTCCGTGTAACAGTGAGCATCACTGCTGTCGGCACTCAGGTGTGGAGCATGGTCTATGTCGACCAGTTGGGTCACCATGTCGACGAGTTGGGTCTCCATGTTAGCCGACTCCCTCTCCAGAGCTTCCTTCTGCGCCAGCAATTCAGATATCTTCGCCTGCGCTAAGCTTGCGAGCCGAGCTGTTTTCTCCGCATTAGCTGCTCTCTCTGTCTCTCTTGCAGCAGCTTTCTGAGCAGCAATCAAGCTCGCTTTCTCCTTCGCAGCTAATTGCATCTCTTCGATTCTCATCGCTGCTACAGCTGCTGCCTTCTCATCAGCTTCGATTTTCGCAGCATGTTTCGCTAGCTTTTCCTCTGCTACTAGCCTGTCAGCTCTATCTTTGGCAGCAGCACTCATAGCACTTGCATGCTCCATCTTCGCTTTCATAAGAGCCCTCTCGGACTCTATCTTCTCCCTCTGCAAAGCCACCTCCTTCGCAGCTAGGCGATGGGCTTCTACTCGCAGCTTGCTCCTCTCCTCTTCTATCTGCTGAGACTTCTCTTTCGCGAGCCTCTTCTCCACCTCCCTCCTCTCCTTTGCAGCTTCTCGCTCAGCTGCCATCACGGCAGCTTTATCCTTAGCTGCTGATCGCTCGAGGGCTCTCTTGTCGTGCAGCAACTTATCTGTTTCCACGCGTAGAATCTGCCTCTCCTTCTCAATGCGCTCGGACTCCTTCTGCATCATCTCCTTCTGTGCTGAGAGTCGCTCGTCCTCCAGTCGAAAGAATTCCTGTTGGGTGATCATTCGCTCCATCTCTATGCGAGCCTTCTCACGTATCGTTGTCAACACAGTCTCAGCTAACAACTTCTCTTCATTAGCAAGTATACGAGCTGTTTCCTTCTCTAATTCCACGGACGCCTTGATCGCATCAGCCTCACACTTCTGCACTCTAGTCTTCTCCTCCGCTGCCTCCAGAGCTATCTTAGCAGCCTCCAATTCAGAGATAACTTTCAACGAAGCGTAATGATCATCTCGCTCCTTATTGATGCGTGCTTCCTTTTCAATCGAGATACGAAGCCCCTCCTTCTCAGCCTCAAGACTTATTTCCTTCGCGATTCGCTCTTGCTCCTCAATGATCCGGGCAGCTTCTTCATTGGCTCTCAAGATGATCAGTCGACTCTCCAACTCAGCATTCTCTCGCAACTTCGCTAACTCAGCCAGTAGAGCTTCCTGCTCCTCCTCGAAAAGCCTCTTGTTCTCTAGCTCTTCGATCTCGAATGTTCTCCTCACCGCCTCCTCCTCTGCCATGATACGACTGTCCTCTTCGGCATCACGAGCTCGACGAGACCTCAACTCCAACTCGAAAGCCTCTCTTGCAGCTACTTCATCAGACTTGACTCGTGCTATCCTCTCAGCCAGATATAAGTTACGAGTCAACTGTTGCTCCTCTGCAGTAGCTGTGGTGTTATTGTTATCATCATTGTGCAGAAGGGCTTCTTCTAGCTGTTCGGCTTCAAGGATCAACTTGTTCAGCTCCGTCTTTGCCCTTAATTCCGCAGCAGCTAATTCATCTGCTCTAATACTCTCAGCAAGTAAGCGTTCATTTTCAACTCTTTCCTTGAGTTCTTTGATTTCTAGCTCAGCTCTACTGCGAGCTTCCTGTAAATCCTTGTCAATCATGGCATGTGCGACTGCCTGTTCGTCCACAATCGCAGCAGCCCTTTGTTTCAACAACATCACCTCATCTTCCGCTTTCTGTCTCACTGCCACGATATCCGCTTCAGCCTTAGCTTGCGCTGCTATACGATCTTGGTCGGCTTTCTCTCTGGCCCATGCTATCTCTAAGTCTGTTTGCGCTTTCAAAGCAAGCAGATCTCTTTCAGCCTTTTCTTGTGCCGCACGAATTTCAAATTCTACTTGGGCTTTCGCAGCTATCCGATCCTGTTCTGCAAGCTGCTTTGCCATAGAAATCTCGACTTGAGCCTTTTCAATTGCAGCGAATCGTAGCTTTTCAGCCATTTCTCGTTCATGGTTAGCCTTTTCTCTCACTGCATTTATTTCCTTTTCTGTTTGAGCTTTTAATGAGAGCAGTTCATGGTTAGCTTTATCTCTTGCAGCTTTAATCTCCATTTCAACTTGTTCCATCGCAATTTTCTGTTCATACTCTGCTATTTCTTTCGCTTTGGCTATTTGATCAGCAGTTTCTTGAGCGGCAATTATTTGCAATTCCAGAGCTTTTCGCTCCTCTTCAAGCTTCGCTTCTTTCGCTGCAAGCCTATTCTCCTCTCTCTCTTGCGATGTCAGGAGCTCCGACTGAAGCTTTTCTTTCTCCGAAATCCGCTGCTGTTCGGCTAATTCATAGGATTTCGCTATCATGGAAGCATTTGCGCGTGCTTGACTGATCTGCTGCTCTAAGTTGTTTCGTTCCTCATCTAATTCAGCTTCACGCTCAGCAATCAGTTGCTTCTGAATTCGTATTTCTTTCTCAGCTTTCTCTATTTCAATCAGTCGATGTCTTTCGTTCTCCATTATCTCCGTTTCCGCTTTTTGCTTAACGAATGCTATCTCGTTGTCTGTTTGGGTCTTAAGCGACAGTAGTTCCTTCCTGGCTTTCTCTCTGGCATCTTCTATCTCCAATTCCACTTGTTCTAACGCTACTTTCCGCTCACGATCCGCGAGTTCCATCTCCTGTGCCATCTTTGCAGTAGACTGCTGTGCAGCTATGATTTCACATTCAAAAATTCTGCGGTCTTCTGCAAGCTTTGCTTCTATTTCTGTGAGTCTCTTTTGTTCCTTTTCTTGAGATAATTGGACTTCCAATTGCAACTTTTCTCTCTCTGCGATTCGTTCCTGTTCAGCCAGTTCTATCTCTTTGGCCATTGACTCTGCGATCGCTCTGGCTTGATTGGCTTGCAATTCCAAGATTTTACGCTCCTCTGCAAACTTTGCTTCTATTTCTGCTAGTCGTTTTTGCTCTTTTTCTTGAGATAATTGGACTTCCAATTGCAACTTTTCTCTCTCTGCGATTCGCTCCTGTTCAGCCAGTTCCATCTCTTTGACCATTGACTCTGCGATCGCTCTGGCTTCGGTCGCTTGAAATTCAAGAGAATTCCGCTCTTCTTCGAGCTGTGATGCTCTTTCTTGAAGAAGGACCCTATATTCGTTGTCTTGAGATAAACGAGCTTCCAATTGCAGCTTTTCTCTCTCTACGATTCGCTCCTGTTCAATCAGCTCCTTCGCTTTGACTATTTCCACAGTCATTACTCTGGCTTCTACAGCCTGTGACTCAAGACCTCTGCGTTCCTCTGCAAGCCTCAACTCTTCTCCTACACCCAGGTGTGTCAGCTCCTCATTCTCCATCACCACCACCATATTGTCATCGTCTTCATACTCCTTAACAACGCCTTCGTCACTACCAACAGTTGCTACCCTGTAGACATCCTTCTCATCTGGGACTGCCATCACAGCAGATGAGAGCAGAGACTCAACTTCATGTCGACTTGTTGCTGACATATCACCACTCTCTGAAGTCAGACTACTGTCCTCAATCGCAGAATCCTTAAGTACCACCACATCATCTTTTGTATCATGATACACTTTGTCGCTCTTCACCTCCTTTATTTCATCAATCTCTGATTCACTATCATTATCATCATCATTACCAAGCAGCTCCTTCAGAAGAGCCTTCGAGAATGCGATGCATTTACTCAGATGCTCAGCGCTCTCTCTCTCAGCGACATATGAGGACGATGATGAGGATGATGCCTCTCTAAGATCCCTCATATACCGCCTGCTCTTGCTCCTGAAGCTGACCAGGTAAGACTCAAAGAACTCTTGGTCATCGAGTTGCTGTTCCTTTAGGTTTTCAAAGAGCACTTCGATGACTGTGTCATTCTCTAGGAAGCGTATGAGGTACTCCATCACAGTGATGCATTGTAATACATGGTTGGGCTGAAGGATGCTTAATGCGTCCGTGAAGACCAATATGCATCTCGGATGAGAGGCGATGAGGATCAGTGACTCCTCTGTGAGAGCGATCTTCTTCAGTAGTTGGATGCACTTAGAGACCAGCTCCGCAGAGAACAGCTGTGATATGGTGGTGAGCAGAATGCCCATAATGGGATTAACCAGTGATGTAGACAGATCATCCCCAATATCATCGGCGAGGATACAGAGGATAGATATGGATGAGTAGCAGATAGATGGGTCATCGCTGGTCGTAATAAGATTGTTGAGGACATCCTTGAACATTATCTCCGAGAAGGATGATTGCTGCCGGTCTGTGACATCGGCATGCTTCAAAATCGCCTCATATAGCTGCATGCCTGCTCGCTGTACAGACTTATTGCGCACATTGGTCTCAAAAGCAATGTTGACATAGTTCAACAGCTGTCCCTGCCCAGGCTCGACTTTCGTACATTGTTCTTTGATACACTTGCGATCTGCGACCATAGTTATCAGCGCGAACAGATTGGCAACGATATCACCACTGCCCTCCCTCGCCATCCAGGTAGACAGGACACTCAGCAACGTATCGAAGTACAGCTCGAGCTCTCTGTTGGTCAGTCCGGAAGGAGTCAGCAAGTGACAATCTTGGAGGAACTGTAGCACTCTATCACCGCCACCGAGAGAACGATCGAATCACAGATAGATAGATAGATAGTTAGATAGATAAATACTCTAACATGATGACAATACTCTTACAGACATCTCATCCTCATCATCATGTTCTTCATCATTCATCACCATCGTCACTATCATAAACAATATTATCATCATCCTTATCACCAACATCATCATCTTCATCTTTATCAACAACAACAAAATCCTCATCATCGACTAAGATGATTGTTATGCAAAAGGAGATAGTTACCTGTTCACGATGGTCCCATTAGTAGAGTACCTTTGCAAGCAACCGAATAGTGCTCTCTTAATGCCCTCGCTATCATCGAGCATGAACACTGCCTCCGCGACGTCTGCATGTCTGAGGAACAGCTCTACTGATACCTCCTCCTTTAATCGATCACACAACGATAACAATCATAAGGGTACACAACAAGTCATCATATCATGGTCATCATCCTTTAGTAGAACTCTATTGTGGAAACAACACTTACATTAGCAGCCTGGTCCAAGTTACTCCATCCCACTGCTTGCCCATCCCCATGCTTTGCGACTGATTGATCTTGAGCAAGGACAAGATTGGACACCTTCTTCAGTCGCTCTTGCTTATCCTCCTCTTCATCATCATCATCATTGCTACCATCCTCCTCAACAATAGTCTCCAATGAGTCCGTAGGATCGACGATAGATTCAATCAGAGCCGGTGGCTGCTTCTGCATCGACCTTGTCTTCCCAACAGGAGGATCATCTGATCCGCCCAGGATGGCATTCAATAGGTTGATGCTCTCATCAACAAGTTGCTGAAAATAGTCGATAGCAGCCGAGTTGATGTCGATATTCCGGTGGTCACCCAGCATGAGGAGGTACCTCTCAGTCCTACTCCGGAACAACGTGCGGAAGTCTACGAAGTATTGCACTTCGTCCTCCCCCTGTTCGATGATGTTCTCAGAGGCGATGATGAGGGATGTCTCGTCCTCCATCAGCTTCACGAGGAACTCTAGGATGGTGATGCAGACCCCGAGGTGCTTGGGCTCCAACACGCCCAGAGCATCAGTGAAGACTAGTAGACACCTTGGATGAGCGGAGATGACGTAGAGAGACTCCACGGACAGGGCGATCTTCTCTAGCAGTTGGATGCACTTAGCGACCAGCTCTGCAGAGAACAGCTGTGATATGGTGGTCAGCAGCATACCAAGGATGCGATCCATCCACGTGGACAGCTTGTCACCCATCTTTTCAGCGAGGGTGCAAAGGATGGAGTAGGACGAGTAGCAGATTGAGGGGTCTTCGCTGGTCGTGCTTGCGAGGTTGTTGACCACTGCCTTGAAGATATCCCTAGCCATCTTCTTTTGGCTCTTGTCATTGGCATTGTTCAGTATCGCCTCGTACAGCTGCAAGCCAGCTCTCTGCACTGCTCGTTCATTGACATGGATCGAGAGGGCTTGGCTGATATAGCCCAGCAGACAGTTGTCTCCTTCCGTCTTTGCGCACTTGTTCTTCATGGACTTCCTGTCAGCCACCATAGCTAGCAGTTCGAATAGATTCACGACTATATCCACTTTGTCCATGTAAAGCGATAGTGGCTGGATGAGATGATCGAAGCGATTGTTGAGTTCTTCGCTACTGATGCCGCGGGAAGATAACACCTGAATATCTTGAAGCAGTTGAATGGACCGCAGATGAATGTTGGGGAACCGCTCAAACTTCTTCATACAGATGAAGATGGTCTCCTTCAGCACTGCATCGTTCATCGAGAAGATCACATCCGCTATGTTCGCCTTGTTGAGGAACTCCTCCACGTCTTCACCCTTATGCATGTTATATGTTACGTCAGTGTGGTTATACATACTGAGAAAGTGAATCAATCAACACACAAGAATAACACAATCAGTATGGTCATATGGTGACCGCAAAATAGTGGAATAATTATCATGTGACTGACACCATCAAATCGATTTATAAGCATCGCAGCCCGACACTACAGGTAGATAGGATATGTTTTGAGAGCATCTATCTACATCCATCTATACACAACTCTTCTCACTTTAAAATGCGTAACCAAGTTGTCCCATGTGACAGCAGCTGCTGCAGTGGATAGTCGTGTAGCCATCTTCTACTGCTGCTGTGCTTCAACGAACGAACAGTCACAGCAACAACCACAACTGCTGAGTAAATAAGATCATTTCTGTAATTGGTTAAGTTACAATCTATCACCAACAGCCCTCATAAAAAAAAAACGAACAAATTAACTGGCATCGAGGACTCTCTATAAAGCGCAAATTAAATGTAGTTGTGAGTAAACTTACGTAACGGTTTACATAACTGCTTGCCAC
>Ga0164295_10005098_pt1 | contig 10410 bp, 9 predicted proteins | sample GEODES006metaG_FD_111798 | JGI IMG/M metagenome (GOLD analysis project Ga0164295, IMG submission 111798) | Oligotrophic lake water microbial communities from Sparkling Lake, Wisconsin, USA - GEODES006 metaG | ecosystem: Environmental > Aquatic > Freshwater > Lake | place: USA: Sparkling Lake...
AGGCCGCTCGCCAAAGGCCGCTCGGCTCATGAAATGCAGCGGCACGCGATCATAGAGCGGCTTGAGCCACCAAACCACCAGACCAAAAACACTGGGCCAATCATGCAAGCAGATTCCCAGCACCACCCAAACGGGCAGCACCGTCGCTGCCCAAAGCGCGAGAATGCGACCATAATCTCGGCGCACAAGCGCGCAGCCAAGATCCACGGCTTCCCAAGGCTGACGCGGACGCAAAACGATGGTCAAGTCTTCAAGCTTCATGGCGCTCCCTTCCGCAGAAAACCAGGTAAGCAATCGTCGCAGACCACATGCAGGCACCAAAGGTGTATTTGATCCAGGGTTCCATCGGCGTGGCGGACCAGAAGCCCTCCAGAATCGCGGCAAAAGCCGTCATCAAAGCGGCGCCGGTGATGAGGATCATGGCTTTTCTTCCCCCTAAAACAAGAGCCGTCTTGCGATCATAAGCCCCCGGCTTGACCAAGCTCAATCCCAAACGCAGGCCCGCGGTGCCGCTGATCACAATGCCCAGCAATTCGGGTGCCCCGTGCCCCACGACAAAGCAATAAAACGTCTGGGGGTTGCAGGCATGATTCACATAAGCCGTGGCTGCGCCAATGTGTGCCCCATTAAAAAGCAGGATCACCAGACTGCCGACCCCACCCAGCAAGCCACCCGCAAAAGTGCGTAGATTGATGCTGACATTATTCCAAATGTAGAAGGCAAACATGCCAAAGTCTGAACCATACTCCTCACGCATGAACTCCCGCGGATTCGTTCCCTCTCCATACATGCCTTCCATGCTCATCATACCCTCAGTGCCGAGCAGACTCATGGTCCACTGTGGATCGAAAGGCGTGATGATGACAAAGGCCAAAAATGGCAACCAAAAGACCGCACTGCAAAACCAAAACAGCCGTGACTCAGCCCGCAGCGCGCGCGGAAAATCTTGCGTCATCAACTGCCAGAGCCGTTCCCAACCACCAGAAGAACGGCGCTCTAAAAGCCTAAAACCAGAAATGGCCAACACATTCAAGCGCTCCACCAAGACACGGCCAAACATGCGGTGCTGTGCCAGACTCAGATCATGACAGATCTGCCGAAAAAGTGTGGGCAGTTCATCGACATTTGGCGCGGGCTTCCCCTTCTCCACTTGTTCGATCATGCTTTCCAGGCGTTGCCAGGAGGGACCGTGATCATTCTCAAATTGCTTCGGAGTCATGCTGATGAATCAAGTGCTATCGCCCCCGACCGCCTCCCCCGGCTTGCAACCAGAGTGCCATGCGCACCGTGTCTAAGAGCCCGCCCATACCTCGACGCTTCGTCAGTGGTTCTAAAACATCACTCAGCTCCATTTTACGAGCATCCGACCAGCGGGGTGAACGCTCTAAAAACTGCAGCATCGCCGCCTGCTCCTCACGGTTGAGCGGCAACGGCGGCGGCATGGGATCCGCATTGACCTTCATTGCCATGCCATCGTGCTGCGGTTTGTCTGCATAAACCACCACGGTATCGGCCACGAGATCACCCAGCCTTTGAAAGCGACTTGTGCACAGACAGCAAGTCAGGCCGAAAAGGTAGCCTCCAGGCATGAAATCGACCACCCGCAGGATATTGCGAATCATCGACTGCGGCAGCCGCACGGGGCCGCCGCTGACACTCACCACCTTGAGCCCCATGTGCCGCTGACCAGGCGTCGCAGCCTTTCCTGACATTTCGAAAAACACATTGTAAAACCAGTTTAACAGAAACAGGGCCAGCAAGAGCAGTCCCTGTCCCACTTGATCACCGATCAGCCAGTGGCTGAGAAGGTTGATCGCTAGGCTAACGATCAACATCATCGCCCCAAAAATCAGCACATCCAACAGCCAAGCCACGCTGCGAACCGCAGGCCCAGCGACGCGCAGGTGAATCTGAACCCCATCAGCGAGTTCTACAGATTCTAAAGTATCGGCAAGCGCAGTAGGCATGAAAAGAAGGCAATCAGATCAGGAAAGGAAGCGCCCGTGATTCGTTTTGACAATCGACAACTGCATCAGTTACGATTGTTTTTCTGATCCAACCCTGAATCAAACCTAAAAAGATCCACGCTATGGAAAGCAATCCCTACTCAGCTCCCGCTGCCAATCTTTTTGGTAGCACCAGTGACACATCCATAGAGTCCGTCTCCGCTGGAGTCATTCATCAACTCAAGCGCACCAAGCCCTGGGTGAGGTTCTTTGGCGTCATGATGTGGATTGCTGTTGCCCTCATGTTACTTGCCGCGCTGGCGATGATTCTTGGCGGCACAGCGATGGGGACGATGATGCAAAAAACCAATCCTGGAATGCCTACTGGATTCATGGCTGGCATGGGCGCACTTTATATTTTCATTGCGGCTCTCTACATCTATCCAGCCATCAAGATCTGGAAATACGGCACCTCCATCGGCAAGCTCGTCCAATCTGGCAGCAACTTTGACCTTGAAGAAGCCTTAAACCAACAGCGGGGCTTTTGGAAGTTTGTTGGCATCATGCTGATCCTTGTCATCGTTATGTATATCATCGGTATCGTGGTCATGGTCGGATTCGCCGTGACGGCCGCTGCCTCAGGCGGATTTCCAAAATAGCCTGACCAACCACGCCACAGCCCACCTCTTCCCCCATCCGAGCTTTCGGCCGGGGTGTTTCTTTTCGCAGGTGAACACTAACCGCGAATTTGACTCACAGGCGATTCCCTCCTATCCGAAGACTCAAGCAATCTTTCGTCACACGCCCACGTCTTATGTCCACTCCTGCCCACAATTACACCGAAGACAGCATCAAGTCCCTCGACTGGCGGGAGCACATCCGGCTCCGCCCTGGAATGTACATCGGCAAACTCGGAGACGGCTCACAGCCTGAGGATGGTATTTATGTCCTGCTCAAGGAAGTCATCGACAACTGCATCGACGAACATGTCATGGGTTTCGGAAAGCTGATCGAAGTCGAGATCACGGAAGATCAACAAGTCACTGTCCGCGATTACGGTCGCGGCGTGCCTCTTGGGAAGCTACTCGAATGCTCCGCTCAGATCAATACAGGAGCCAAATACGACAGCGAGGTCTTCAAGCGTTCCGTCGGTCTGAACGGCGTCGGCATTAAGGCCGTCAACGCGCTTAGTTCCTTCTTTGAGATTCAGGCCTACCGTGAGAAACAGACGCGCTCCATTGAGTTCAGCCAAGGTTTGGTTAAATATGACATGGGTAAACCCAAGTCCTGTGAGGACGCGGACGGCACTCGCATCTGCTTCCGGCCTGATCCGGAAAGCTTCAGTGAAGATCTGCATTACAAGCTGGATTATGTGCGGGAAATGCTGCGTTTCTACTCCTGGCTCAACCCAGGACTTGTCCTGAAACTCAATGGCGAGACCTTTAAATCCAAAGATGGCCTGCGCGATCTGATCGCCGCAAAGATTGCTGAGCAGCCGCTGTATCCCGTCATTCATCTCGACGGCACCGATGTCGAGGTAGCCTTCACCCACGGCACAGGCTATGGCGAAGAGTTCTACACCTTCGTCAATGGCCAGCACACCACTCAGGGCGGCACGCATATGGCAGCTTTCCGCGAGGCCATTGTTCAGGAATGCCGCGATTTCTTTAAAAAGCAGTTCGAGCCAAGCGACGTCCGCACCGGCATCATCGCCGCCGTTTCCGTCAAGGTCCAAGAGCCCATCTTCGAAAGCCAAACGAAGACCAAGCTTGGCTCGACGCAAATGGAGCCCAAGGGGCGAAACCTGCGCTCCCACATCATCAACACGGTGGTGAAGGAACTGGACAACTACCTGCATAAGAATGCTGAGATTGCCAAATCACTTCAGGAGAAAATCCTCTCCAACGAGAAAGAGCGCAAAGAGATTAGCGGCATCCAGAAAGCGGCCCGTGAATCGGCGCGTAAGGCCAAGGTCCACAATAAAAAGCTCCGTGACTGCCGCATCCACTTCGATACCAAAGATAAACAGCGTGAGGAAAGCACTCTCTTCATCACCGAGGGCGACAGCGCCTCTGGCAGTATCACGAAGAGCCGAGATGTGAACACCCAAGGCGTCTTCTCCCTGCGCGGAAAACCCCTCAACTGCTTTGGTCTCAGCCGGAAGATCGTTTATGAGAACGAGGAATTTTACCTCCTGGCCAATGCCCTGCAGATTGACGAAAACATCGAGGAACTGCGCTACAATAAAATCGTTCTAGCCACGGATGCCGATGTGGACGGCATGCACATCCGTCTGCTCATCATGACGTATTTCCTGCAGTTCTTTCCCGAGATCGTCCGTGCAGGCCATCTCTACATCCTCCAAACGCCACTCTTCCGTGTGCGCAATAAGAAAGAAACCTTCTACTGCTACAGCGACGAAGACCGTCAGCGCGCCATGCACAAGTGTGGCAAGAACGCCGAGATCACCCGCTTTAAAGGTCTGGGTGAAATCTCACCGGATGAGTTCAAGCACTTCATCGGACCCAAAATGCGCCTGATCCGTATCGAGATGCCCCTTCAGCACAGCAGCGATGAAGAGCACAACAAGCACCACAGCAGCATCAAAGAAATTTTGACCCGTTACATGGGCAAAAACACCCCAGATCGCCAAATGTTCATCGTGGACAATCTGCGCATTGAAAAGGAACTCGACTTCACGGAAGAAGACAAAGCGTTAGCCGCAGCAGCCTAGCTTCATCCTTCATCCTTCTAGCTTCACTACTCCTGACCATGTTCCGCCCACTCACAGCCCTCATCACTCTCCTCGCGATCTCTTCCGTGAGTGCGCAGGACAGTCAATCCGGCACCTCCACCGTCCTTTCACCCACGGTGAAGCCTTGGGATCAGCGCTACGTGGATCTGGAAGCCGGCTATCTCTGGAAAGTCGGCGGCAGCACCACTCAGGATTACGGCATGCTTCCCGTGATGCTGACCTATCGCGGTCCACGCGTCATCGGTTACGACTTCGCCGGCGGCTCTAAGCTGATGGTGCGCAATCGACTTTCCCTCCTAGCACAGTGGGTCGAAACCGGTCCTGAAAATCATTACATCGGCCTCATGGGCGCACCGAGTATCGAGTGGTGGAATGCCGCCGGCACTTGGTCCCTCTTTGGCGGCATTGGTGGCGGTATTGGCCTGATCGACTCCCAAGGCGTCGTCGGCGGACAAGGCCGTGACCTGACCCTCAATTGGTTCGGCACCCTCGGCGTCGCTCACGCCATCAATGACCACCTGCAAATCCGTGTTGGTGCCATGTTCCAGCATCTTTCCAATGGCGGTGCCACGGATCCTAACCCTGGAGTCAATTCACTCGGGTTCACCACGGGCATGTCTTGGTCATTCTGAGAAGCCTCTATGTTTAGCATTGTCGAAGCCATCCGCGAACGTGCCGAGCCAGAGGCCATCGCGCTGCTTCAAAAAGAACGCTCCCTCAGTTACCAGGACCTGTTTCGGCAAAGTGACGCCATCGCCGAAACGCTGAGATCCGTTCTTCACCTTGGCCCAGGCCGGACGGATCGACTCCGCCTTGGCGTGCATTTCCCGAGCTGCCTCGACTATGTGCCACTCGCGCTGGCTACCCTTTCCGCTGGAGGCTGCTTCGTTCCGATCCCTGATGAGCTCGCCGAAGAAGAGCGTCACGAACTGCTGAAACGCACCTCATTGGATGCCATCCTCGTCATCGAATCTGCCGCTTCCTGGGTTCCCACAGAAGCCCTGAAAGTGGGCAACTTCGAGCTCAATGGCCAGACTGTTTTCATCTATCGACTGCCTGAATCCGAGACCGCTTTTCCGCGCAGCGTCTTTGAAGCCTTAAACCCAGCTTTCATCCGCTTCAGCTCGGGCACCACCGGGAAATCCAAAGGTGTTCTTCTCTCTCATTCCTCCCTCCTAGAGCGCATCACCGCGGCTAATGCTGGACTGCAAATCGGACCAGGAGATCGGGTCCTCTGGGTGCTACCCATGGCCCATCACTTCGCTGTCTCCATCGTGCTCTACCTTTATCATGGAGCCACCACGATCATCGAGGAAACTCACCTTGGAGAGGACCTGCTTCGTGCGGGATCGGAGCAAAAAGCCACCGTCATGTATGGCAGCCCTGTGCATTACCGGCAACTCGTCGAAGCACCTGATGTCGCCCAATGGACGACCCTTCGACTAGCCGTCGCCACCGCCGCAGCGCTGGATGCCGCGACGGCTCAGAAATTCCATGCCCGCTTTGGCCGTGACCTTGTTCAGGGACTGGGCATCATCGAGCTAGGACTGCCCATCCTGAATCTTACGGGTGCTCAGGAAGCTCCCGAAGCCCTCGGCGTGCCTCTGCCCGCTTACGAAGTCCTTTTGAAAGAGGCAACCGGCCGTGAGCCAAACATCGGTCAGCCTGGTGAGATTTGCCTGAAAGGTCCAGGCATGTGTGATGCCTACCTCGATCCCTGGTTACCACGCAGCGCCATCGTTGATCGCGAAGGCTGGTTTGCTACGGGAGATCTCGGGAAAAGGGATGCCGATGGCCGAATCTTCATCTGTGGACGGAAGAAAGCCGTCATCAATGTCGGCGGCATGAAAGTCTTCCCAGAGGAAGTCGAAGCCGTGCTCGATTCCCATCCGAAAATTCAGCGTTCCATCGTCGAAGCCCGGCTACATCCGCTTTATGGCGAGGTCCCCGTCGCCCGCTACATTCCCAGCCAAGAAGATGCCCCCACCACGATGGAGATTCGCACCCATTGCCGCACCCGACTCGCCGGCTATAAAATCCCCCTTATTTTCAGTGTCGTCACCGAGCTACCCCTCACTGCCAGTGGCAAATTGAGGCGCGTTTAAATTTTAGAGGTCCGTTCTGCAACTAAGTAAGCAAGAGCTGTAACAGAGCCAGGAGTAGGACCATGGTCCAATAGCTGAAGGACTCCTTTCAGTGCCTAATGATGGCATTGATGAAAAAGTCGATTCCAAGTCAGCTAGCCAAACCGATTTGCGGTTCAACCGCTTCCGTCTCTTGGGTTAGTCTGGGGAATCTTCTTTCGAGATCTTCGCGGGGATTTTCAATCTCTCTGAAGCAGGCTCAATCATGTCCTCAGTGAACAAAGCACCCCACACCTCATTGCTATGAAACTCCCAGACGCACCCTCAGACCATACTTCTCATATCAGCGGTCAGCGTAAGTCTACCGATCATCTTTGTAATGCTAAAGAAGCCGCAGAAATTCTCCGAGCCCCACTGCCGACCATTTATTACCTCACCAAGAACAACAAGCTGCCAGCCATCCGCATTGGTGGCAGGTGGCGCTTCCGCCGCAGCGACCTAAAGGCCATGGTGGATACTCCTTCCATGTTCAGCAAAAAGAAGCGTCTTGGACCATCCGCCCTATTGGATAATCGGGATCTTGCCAAGAGCATCGCCAAGGCCATTTCCAATGCCCAAGCTTCTCAGGCAATGCCTGGATCTCAAGCGCTGAGCGTCTGTGTGGTCATCGTCTCACCCACCTCAAACGGCGGCTTCGAAGTGTTACCCTTAGATCGCGTGGAACCCATGCTAAACGCATCTTTACACGGGACCGATTAACCACGAATCAGGCAGTGTCAGAAGCTCAACCCGCCTACCTGCCTACTCTTTCACGCGTTCAAGTTGGGCACCTAGCCCAGCTAACTTATCATCCAGGTGCTCATAACCACGATCAATGTGATAGAGGCGATTCACATCGGTGCGGCCTTCCGCGATGAGACCCGCAAGAACGAGGGCTGCCGAAGCGCGCAAATCGCTCGCCATGACAGGAGCACCCTTCATGCGCTCGCCACCACGAATGCGGGCGGTCGCGTTTTGTAGGCCGATGTTGGCTCCCATACGCTTCATTTCGGCGATGTGCATGAAGCGCTGAGGAAAGATGGTCTCCGTGATCGTGCTGACATCGGAGATGGCGCAGGCCAGAGCACAAAACTGAGCCTGCATGTCAGTGGGGAATCCCGGATAACAAAGAGTCGTAAGATCAAAACCCTTGGCCTTGGGGTTCGGGGCGATGCTGATACTGTCCTTACCAATCTCAATGGGGAAGCCGCATTTCTTCAGTACATCGGTGATGGCCTTCATATGTTCCGGCACGACACGCTTCAACGTGATGCCGTCACCAATCATAGCGCCCGCACAGAGGAACGTGCCCGCCTCGATCCGATCTGGGATGACGGTATGCTCCGCACCATGCAGCTCTTTCACCCCTTCGATAGTGATCCGGTTCGTGCCAGCGCCCTCGATTTTAGCTCCCATTTTGATCAGGAAGTTAGCCAGATCCTCCACTTCAGGCTCTGCGGCGGCCCCTTCGATGATCGTCGTGCCTCTAGCTAAAGTGGCAGCCATCATGACGTTATCCGTGCCTAAGACGGTCGATCCATGCTTGCCCATGAGATTCATCGGTCCGCCTTTAAAACCCTTTTTGGCATTCACCGAAATATCTCCACCCTCAACGGTGATCACGGCACCAAGAGCCTCCAGCCCTTTGAGATGCAAGTCCACGGGACGATCTCCAATCACGCAGCCGCCAGGAAGGGAGACGACACATTTTTTCAACCGACCCGTGAGTGGCCCTAGCACGCAAATGGAAGCACGCATTTTCCGAACCAAATCGTAAGGTGCCACGGACTTGATCTTTTCAGCTTTGACGACGACCACGCCACTAGCGCGCTCGACCTCCGCCCCCAGTTCACCGAGAATACGCACCATGTAATTCGTATCACTCAGATCAGGGACACGGCGGATGGTGCAAGTATCCTTCGTCAGCAAAGTCGCTGCAAGAATAGGCAAGGAAGAGTTTTTTGAGCCGCTGATATTGACTCGACCTTTGAGGGCCGCGCCGCCGTGAACGATGAGTTTTTCCATGATGCTCTTCCTTGTGCGTCGGAGAGACGCCCATGGCAAGTGAGAAGATTCTCAAGTCGTCAGTCGTCGGCCAATGAGAATGACTGCAAAACAAACAACCATGGCAACTAAGACAAAAGTCAAAAAACCAGACAACGGTTCTGGATGCCTCCCGCCATTCTCCAAACGTTCCATTTCTTGGAGTTGCGTAGCGTCCATGATCTCCTGCCTCGTTTGCGCGAGCAGTAGCCATGGGGGAGTCGCCCTCTTTGAGGCAGCCTCTATCGCGGGGGGAATCGACATGCTGTTTGAAAATCACCCTCGGGGCCTTCTGACTGCATCGACCACCGTGAATAGTTTTTACAGAAAGAGAAACCCCGAGGGCTTCTTCTAATTATCGGATTACTCTGCCAACGTTACAAAGAAGGTAACGAACGCCTTCAAGCGCCAGAGAAAGCATCGGCCAATGGACTCACTTCATCCAACCCCTCATCCTCGGGAGTCGCGCCAGACTCAGCGATGACAAAGCGCTCAATCCCAGCCAAGTCCGCCAGCAATCGTGCGTTTAGAAATCCGCATTCGGTGGCCTTATCGGCCACTTCTCTGCCCTGATCGTGACCGACTTCCAAGACGATCAAACCATTGGGTGAAAGGTGCTTTTTGACCTCAATCAGGAATCGACGAATGATCTCCATGCCATCCGGACCGCCATCCAGAGCTAGAGCGGGATCACGCCGCACCTCACGACTCAAAGTGCTGATTTCAGCCGATGGAATGTAGGGTAGATTCGCCGTGACCAGATCAAAGCCGCCTGTCACTTTTTCAAACAGGTCACTTCGCACCAACTTGACTTGATGCAAGCCAAGGCGGGAAGCGTTCATGCGGGCCAGATCCAACGCCTCTTCAGAAATATCTGACAATAAAACACGGCAGTCCTTCCAGGCCGTCGCCAGAGTTAAACCGATGCAACCAGAGCCCGTAGCCACATCAAGCAGGCTGCAAGGCTGAGCCATTCGCCCAGCCTTCACCTCACGAATCATCCAGTCCACCAAATACTCCGTTTCTGGTCGAGGGATCAAAGCTCGATGATCACTGATGAGTTCATTGCCCAGAAAGTCCACGGTTCCCAATAAATGCTGCAATGGCTCCCCATCGGCTCGACGTCGTGTCAAATCACGCAGCTTCGCGAGATTCGACTCCTGCAAAAGCTCGCCAAAGCGAAGATACAAATCCAATCGGCGACAACCCAAGACATGCGCCAGTAAATGCTCCATGTTGAGCCGAGCCTCTTCGACTCCGTGCTTCTCCAAGTAGCCAGCGCCAGCGGTGAGGGTTTCGAGGAGAAGTTTCATGGAGGTCGGAGGTCTGTCGCTAATTTTAAGGAGAAATTTCTCTGGCTTCGTGATCATCGAACCTAACATTTTGCCAATTTCTGGGCACATCATTACCAATTGCGTGTGTTCTGCCAAAGATAGATAGTCACATTCTAATGCAAAATCCAGAGCCATGTCGGTTTCAGAGTTCTCACCATCACAATCGGTCAACTTGGAAATAAAGTGTGCCTCATAACGGCGCTTAGCCC
>Ga0164295_10005099_pt1 | contig 10409 bp, 13 predicted proteins | sample GEODES006metaG_FD_111798 | JGI IMG/M metagenome (GOLD analysis project Ga0164295, IMG submission 111798) | Oligotrophic lake water microbial communities from Sparkling Lake, Wisconsin, USA - GEODES006 metaG | ecosystem: Environmental > Aquatic > Freshwater > Lake | place: USA: Sparkling Lake...
AGTCATGTCACCCATCGATGAACAGTCATATCACCCATCGATCAACAGTCATCTCACCCATCGATCAACAGTCATATCACCCATCGATCAACAGACATATCACCCATCGATCAACAGTCATCTCACCCATCGATCAATCGATCAACAGTCACGTCAACCATTGATCAGCAACTCCTTCACAAAGAAGTCGAACACCTTGTCAGCTCTCGTAGCGTCAACCTGAGCGAACAACCGACCACACAATAGCATAGCTTAGAATGTTTCGCATTTTCAGCAGTCGATGATGAAGGTCAGTTTCTCATGTACCTACCTTCAGAGTGCGCCTCACTCCATTCGCAGTGAGGGATCCGTTCCGGTAAGCCTCCCTGCATCACAGCACAACACATAGGGTTGATTGGTTGGTTGGTTGTGCAAGTGATACTGTACGTACCTCGTGATTGCGTCTTTAGCAGCTAGGTAATGTAGTGGCATGATGGGCACGGAGGAGCACAGGCTGAGCTCCATGTCTGACAACAGATCACCGCCTAACGACACACACGAGATGGACAAGAGGAAACAAGGCGGGATGACATGATTACCTATCGATCGATAATGATGATGATGATGATGATGATGATGATGATGATGATGTGTCTGCAAAGCGATGAAATGACCCACAGTCCCATCAAGCAAGGCATGTCAGCACCTGGTGCCTTAGATAGATCCGCGAGGAGGATGTCTTGATCACCATCAGCATCATCGTCACGGGAGGAAGACGATTTGACTTCTGCGGGGGTGAGCTTTCGCTGCTGCCGCCCCGAGGGATAACTGGTTGCTGTCAGGGAAGAGGTAGGGTTCTGAACAGCTGCTGCTCCTACTGCTACTACTTTCCGGCCTCTACCAGCAGGTAGGACGCTATGGTTAGAGAAGGGGATGGGGTGACTAATGGCAGCAGTGTCCGACTCGCTGTTGTCGCCCCCACTGCGACGTCTTCGGGACGAGCTCGACAGCCTAGCAGTGGATAAACTACTACTACTACTACCCACTTCACTGCTGGGTAGCTGAGGGTTAGCTTGAGGGTTCGCAGTATCTAACCCTAACCCTAACCCTTCGCTGAATTCGTCGGCACCGAACAGGTAGGGCGCCGACTCGCGGTGTCTCTTGGCCTTCAGGTCTTTCTCGCGACTCCTCTTCAACGCCTCATAGTCCCGCGCTTCCTCCAGGGTGCGGATCCCTGGGAGGGTTAGGGTTAGGATGGAGAGGAGGGTAAGCACAGTGATTGAAGCAACCCCAGAACAGTCTGACGTACATTGTAAGCTACGTTACAACAACACTTCATGGAAGCAGATAGCTTTACCTGCAGAACGGTATGCGCAGTACAGCTCCACTTGGGCACGCAGTTTCCGGGCCCGAAGCAGCCCCTCGACCAGCGCGTCGTGCTCGTCCTTCGAGTGGAAGCGGGCGAACACTCTGAGCTTGCCCACCAGCTCGCGCTCCTCGCGGGACCTCTTCCGGTCCTGTAGCTGTTGCTGCTTGCAGTCCACCAAGCCTTACAGCAGTTGGTTCGAGGAGTAACGGTTAGGGTGATGATGTGAATACGCGGACTTGATACTACCACTGCACTGCCCTCACGATGATACTACCAGTCCACATGATGATGATACTACCAGTCCTCACGATGATGATGTCTTACCTCTCTCGATGGCAAAGTCCTTGCGCTCCCTCCGCTCCTCCAGTCGGCGGTTGTAGATCCTGATCACCTGAAAAGAGAGTACGTAACGTACGATGGAGCAGTGACTGCCTTTCCCTGATCTACTCCATCGATGTCGATATCAAGTAGTATCTGTCTATCTATCAGTCTGTCTCACCCACCTGCAGCTTCAGCTCTCGCTCGGAGGGGTGCTCGTCCAGTCCGAACTCCATATCCGACAGCATGCGCTCGGCGTCGTTGTCGAACTCGTTGTCGAAGTCTCCCCGAAGGGGTATGAAGCCGGCGAGCTCATGTCCGGGCAGCTTGGCCTGCTTCTCCTTCAGTTCCTGCTTGTCCTTTGCGCCTAACCCTCCCCCGGTGCGGCAGTGATGATCCCTCCCTAGAAGTAGAAGTAGTGAAACAATCAACCAGCAGCTAGTATATGACGGTCGTGGTCCCACATCTGATGCCTCTCACAAGCAGCGAGAATGCATGATGCCTCTCACAATGAGCGCAGCGAGCTAACCTGCATCTCTGACCACCGATTCCCCCAAGGAGTAACCGGGGCGAACAGGGATGCGATTTGGTCCCTCCTCCTCCTCCTCCTCCTCCTCCTGCAGTGCAGGTGCGACACACTGCTGCAGGTCTCCGTTGACATCGAGGTACTGCTGGGGCAAGCAGTAGCCGTGCAATCCCAAGTAGAGCTCCCAATAGTGATCCTCCAACTGCTTAGCGGTCTTGCCTGACAGAACAGACAGTAGCGGTGAGTGCATCTATCCATCATCCGGTGATTGCATTCATCATCGAGTGAGTGCATCCATCATCCAACCATAAACCGTCCGTTGGGTACAGTGAGCGAGGCATTAGTGAGGCAACGCGAGACAAGCAAGGCATTAGTGGGTCGTCTTATAGGGTGTGTGAACAACACTATAAGGACAACACTATAAGGCAAAGCAGCTAGCTGTCTTGTCTCACTTGGGATGAAATCGTCTGAGATTACTTTCCAGTTACCAATCCCGCATCGCTCTATGCCTGTTAAAAGTTGTTGCTTATTATCGATCAATGATCTATGATGACAACCATGCACCAGTCAGTGAGCATACCATCTAATAAAGCCAACTCCTCGCTGACAGTCCAGTCTTTGCTGAAGAGAGGTATCTCCAAACAGGTCGCGACGATGTACTTGTGGTCGCTGCGGTGGTGGGCTTCGGGGACGTCTACTCCAGACAAGAAGCAATCGCCGCAGAGGAATACGCTGCTGCTAGGGCTGCACTCAGCGCAATGCACGAAGAAGCTTCTGGAGACATCTCGGTCGCAATAGACACATATGTAGCTGCTGCTGCTGCATCGACTCACCATGATTCACTGACTGTCAAAAAGTCGGTAAACTTAAATAAAGATTTGAAACCAGGGTTTCCATTTCCCATTAAATTAACCGTCGTCTTCTACTAAAACCCAAAAACCCGCAGCTCAGGTCCTAAAACCGTTTCTTCTTTTCACGCAGTGAACAAATGCAGCAACAATGAGGACACATTAAGTTCATCTGTGCATATTTTATGCCCATGTTATCATGGCAGCAGCTACTATTCAGTCGGCAAAGGTAGAATAGCGACCAACCACCCCTCCCTACTTAAGGCTTGCTCGATACAGTAAGGTAACTTCACAGTATCGATGAACAAATATGAGGTGCTGGGTATCGTTGGAGAGGGGGCCTATGGAGTTGTCCTCAAGTGCCGCAACAAGGAGACTGCGGAGATAGTGGCGATCAAGAAGTTCAAGGAGTCCGATGATGACGAGATCCTGCGGAAAACAACTTTGCGGGAAGTGAAGATATTGAGGATGTTACGCCACAACAATATCGTTAGTCTGAAAGAAGCCTTCAAGAGAAAGGCTAAGCTGTACTTAGTGTTCGAGTATGTCGAAAAGAATCTGTTGGAGGTGCTTGAGGAGGAACCGTCTGGATTGGATCCCGAAGTCGTGCGTACTTACATTTTCCAACTCGGTAGGACACATGTTCGAATCTCCTTTACTCACTAACCAGTGATATGACTCTGCACTGTCTCTCTTGTTTCATGTTCTATGTATCACTGTATTATGTTGTTCTAGTGCAAGCCATCCATTGGTGCCATAGCAACTCGGTGATTCATCGTGACATCAAACCAGAGAATCTGCTCATCAACGTTCGCTCGAAAACGTTGAAGCTGTGCGACTTCGGCTTCGCGAGGGTTATCTCGAAGTCCTCCGACGAGCTCACAGACTACGTCGCGACCAGATGGTATCGAGGTAGGTGAGATCATCTAACTCATCATCGATCGATTCCATGCGATGACTCTATCTCATCATCGAACAAACAGCACCGGAGCTGCTGCTGGGCTCCACCAACTACACCTTCGGGGTGGACATGTGGGCCATCGGCTGCATCATGGGAGAGATCAGCGACGGACAGCCCATATTTCCCGGTGACTCGGAGATCGACCAGTTATACATAATCCAGCGGGTGATGGGTCCGCTGACCAACGAGCACCAGGAAATGTTCATGACCAACCCCAGGTAGAGTAGAGTAGAGTAGTGTTTGGTGATGCGTATGGTGATCGAGCATTTTCATTGTGCAGATTCGCAGGGCTGAAGTTCCCCGACATGTCTAAGCCCGAGACCCTGCAGAAGCGATACGTGGGCAAGCTGTCCAAGAGGGCTTTGGGGCTGATGGTGAGTGAGTGAGCTGAGCTGAGCTGACCCTATCTATCTATCTCTTGCTAGCTGTCTTGATGCTGTGAGACTTAATGCTATGCTGCTATGCTATGCTTATGGACATACAGCGATCGCTTCTAGTGATGGAGGCTTCCGATCGACTGAGCGCGGAGGCGTGTCTAGGAGACCTCTACTTTGAACACTTGGACCACACACACCGCTCAGCTGCTATGGTCCCGGCAAGCAAGTTCCAACTCAGTGGGGCTCCAGTCCAGCAACAGCAACAGATGGCCAATGCTAGCCACAGCGGCAGCAATCCAAATAATAGTCCCGGGGGGGTGCACTGGCCTCAGATCCCTGTCAAGTTCAACGCCACTGGCACCGCTGCAGCTGGCGGTGGGGACATGGACTGGCATCAACAAGGCGGGGCAGGCATGAACAAGCCCGGTGCCGCCCAGATACCGAATATTAACCCCGGTGGAGGGATCGCTATGACAGCAGCACAAACAGCAGGTATGAATAAATGGGAGACCGCAGGAGGGTTAGGGTTGGGTTAGACAGCAGGAGAAGTATCACTACCCCCGCCAGCTGTCCTCTATTTACCGTGTCTGCCATGTCTATAGCTACACAGAAGAAGGACCAGGCATCGCCCCGCATGCAGCAGCAGATGAACATGAACACCCAGATGAACATGAACACCCAGTATCACATGCAGAGTGTACAGCAGCAGCAGTATGCTTCTGCACAGCAGCAGCAAATATTCTACGGCGACCCGTCGGCGACCTCAGCGACAGGGTTAGCTTACGGACAGCAGCAGGTCCACTCGGAAGTACCAGGTGAGCAACAACCAATGCTGACAACACTGACCCTAGCTCTAGCCCTAACACACTCGCAGAACAATGATCGGACTTCTAACGACTGAGTCATATCGCCTGTCCTACTGCTCTGATATACAATCAGATGGAGCTCCGAACAGTCGTCAGAAGAGCAGGAAAGGCAGGGACGGCAACGCGAACGACGCTGTGTACGAGGCCACGAAGGAAAATGTTTCGAATCCTATCCTTAAGGCGGACCCCCCTATCCACTCTACAGCTCTCAACAGTAACAGCAACAGCAGGGACCGTGAGCGGGCTCGGGAGCTGGAGAGAGAGGCTGAGAGAGAGAGGGAACGGCAGCGAGAGAAAGAGATCCGGGCTTTCCGAGAATTCAGCACCAAACTGCCGATAAAGCAACCGAGACGGTCGTTCGGCCAGGACCCGGATGCGGGTAGGGACTGGAACTACCCGACCCCAGGCGGCACTCCTACTCTAGGGCCGCTGGGTGCTGTGCCGGGAATGAGTCTGATGCCCAGCACTTCGTTCAATAGTCGAGATAAAGACGGCTTACTTACTCAGGTTATCAGTAGCGCAGAGGCAGGCAGCTTCAGCAACTTATCGGTGAATCCCAATTTGATCATCGGTGCAGGAGGGGGTCCGCAGAACATGCAGCAGCCCCACCCGACTACTATCACTGTAGACTCTCCGGCCTTGAACTACAGTAGCCCGCTGCTGCATCAACCCGGTACCAGTCACGGGAGGAAGACTCCCCGAGCAGCGGCACTCACGATGCCTCCATTGGAGGGGGTCAATATTGTCAGCAGTCTAAACGGAATGCAGACTCCCAACGGAATGCAGACTCCCAACGGAGGGGGCAGCAGACTGCGGGTCGCCAGCCGCCCTCAGCCGCAGCAGATCTCTAACCCCAACCCTCTCATAGGTCATGCCATCTCTAACCCCAACCCTCTCATAGGTCATGCCAACGCCTATGCGAACAGTAACGGCATTGCAGCGATGGATGGCAGTAGCAGCATCTCATCCCAACAGCAGCAGCAGCATTACGGAGCGTTGAATGCATTGCCGAACATACTGAATGCTAACTTCAGCAATCTGTCCATCAGCCAGCAGCAGCAGCACGGGATCATCACTCCTCAGTCACTTAACCCTAACCCTAACTACACTGGGACTGGGTACAGTGAGATAGACTACTCCTCGGCTCAGATGCACGGCAGCCATCCTCCGACTTACAGTCAGCCGCAGCCGCAGCAGCTCATCACGAATAGAGGGAGGATATTGACTGGTGGCGATAACAACCACGTAGGCATGCAGCAGGCCCAGACAGCAGCCACGGGGGCGGGTGTCAACAACAGCAATCATCTCAATCACGCATACATTGCTCCGGTCCATAGTATGAACAATCATCACAACTACCCTCAGTACCATAACAACATCAATAGCAACAACAATGCCTCTAACTCAAGCAGCAATGCGCATCGGAGTAGCAACATGGCAGGGGGGCGTAGCAATGTGAGTACATGCTGTCACCTGACATCTTCTTTCGTAGGTTATCTTATTTACTGTGATGTATGTTCATGCTTAGAAGCAGCACGCTCCCCCTATCGGCAGCCAGAAGCATCGGTGACCGTTAGATATGGGGAGTGAATGATTGAGTGAGTGTCTCTCTGTGCGACTACAATAGACCATCAAGTGTGGCAGTTATGTACACTACGTGATAGATAGATGGAGAGAAGGTGTTTGTCTCATGCTTTTGATTTGATTTGATTTGATTTGATGAGAACTAGTATACTAGTCTAACAGTAGTATATTTGATTTGATTTCATATGTATGCTTCTCTCGTCTGACAGCTGTATTGTAATGCAATTCAGTATCTCAATCCACTGTCACGGATATGATTAACGAAATTCATCAGACAGAGTAGAAGAGGGAAGTAAGTTGTGGATTAAGAGAAGAATGGATAGGGCTAAGATAGCTATGAGCACTGCTTAGTCAGAGAGAGAGAGAGATCGCTACTGTTTACTTACCTTACTGCAGTGTCGCGCGGTGATGAGCAGCAGAATGATCATGATTAAATAAAATTTTAATACAGACGGTACATGGATTACATGAAATACTTACTGTACTGCACATATAAAACAGTTATACTATTGGTACGTACTGTACGTACCGTCTTATACAGTACAGTACAGTAAGATGGCAGCAGCTAAGCAGCAAGTGCAGAAGATCTCGATGGTGGTGATCGGAGACACGGGTGTTGGTGAGTATAGTATAGTGGGGAGGGACTATACTGAGGAGTCACTACAATGCTGCTGCTCGCACGATATTTATACCTTATCTTACCATTCCTTACCGGTACCTTACTATGCTGTCAGGGAAGAGTTGCTTGTTGCTCCAGTTCGTAGACCGCAGGTACTGTAGGTCTTCAAGCTGTAGGCTTATACTTCTGCGGTACCGCACCAGCATGATGATCTTATGTACCGCCCACTGACATCTTGCCCTGACTGGTTCTTCCTTGTACAGGTTCAGTCCAGTGCATGACCTAACCATAGGTGAGATAGACAGACAGATGAATGAAGTCAGAAGTCGATGCTGACACACTCGCCATTCACATCCATCTCTCTGTCTATCTGTCTGTGTCTGTCTGTATTGGTGCTTTAGGAGTGGACTTCGGGTCGCGGATGATAGATTTGTGTGGGGAGAAGGTCAAGCTGCAGATCTGGGACACCGCCGGACAAGAGTCCTTCCGCAGTATCGCGAGGTCGTACTATCGCGATGCCGCCGGGGCGCTGTTGGTGTTCGATGTGACGAGGAGGTAAGGGACAGACAGTTACTGTAGGTGTAGGTAGGTGTAGAGTGATCGATCTGTAGCCTCCTTCCTTGTTGCGTTGTGATGGAGGGACTAAGTTATCTCTCTGCTCCGTTCCATCAATTTATCCATCACAGGGACACTTTCGCTCACCTCGGTCGATGGCTGGACGAAGCTCGCCTATTCGCTAGTCCCTCTATAGTGGTCACATTGGTAGGCAACAAGGCGGACGTGCAGAGTAAGCGACAGGTCGACCGGGCCGAGGCGCAGGCATTCGCGGATGATAATGGTCCTCACATTCACTGTTGATGTTGCTGTTCCCAGTGATTAGTAACTATGTGATTAGTAACTACATCGCTCGCTACTACCTTTCACATAGGCCTGAACTACGTGGAGGCTTCAGCTAAAAGCGCCGGTACGTACAGATCTACTGTAGCACCGCTCATCCCTCACCATGACCGTTACATCACATCACATTACACAGACGGGGTGGACGAGGCCTTCATGTCCACGTGCGAGAAGATCTGGGTGGACATGAAGAGGTCGGTACATGATGAGATGAACTGAGATGAGACTCTGCCACATTGATGATCCTATGCCTATTGTATAATGCATGTCCTAGTGGTGTTATACAGAGGAGGAATACTCAGCGAGACGAGGTAATGAATTTATTTCTCAATGCATGCATGCATGCAGCTACTGTTGCATGAGTGAGTGAGTTATCTTCCACGCCCCTGCTGCTTCTTCCTCAGAAGGACGCATCATTCCCTTTGGGATCATCTGGCGAGCGGCGGGTGCCCTACGGACGAAAAAAGTGTTGCTGACAGGAGTATTGACTGTACAGTACGTGTGTAGTACACTGCGATACTGTACGTGTGTACGTAGTTGATAGAATTACTGTACATGTGTACGTACACTAGTTGAGATAATGTACGTATGTACGTACACTAGTTGAAGATGGCGAAAGTTACATTGTTGCATCCCTACATCATCCTCCAGCGAATGAATTAAACATAGCACAGCAGTGATAATTCGTAGCAATGTCTACTTGCAGCAGTAACAACTCGCAGAGTTAGCTCCAGAAAGTTGTGAGAGAAGTTCTACTATTACTTCACAGTAGCGGAACAATCCGAACTTCGAAAAAGTGTTGCGCAAAATACAAAAACTTTTCAATTATCAGCCCTAGCTTGCGAACATGTACATCCAAAGCCGAATTCCCATCGATGCGATCGGATGTGAGGACCATCTATCACTGCTAGATCCAGCTGTTACTGATAAGGCTGACGTTACAGTGCAGGCTCAGTTCAGTTGCCCCCTCCTCACGGTGCAGGCAGTGGTCTCCACTCCTTATCCTGTAGTATGCTGTGACTCCAACAGTAGCCTGTCTTCATATTCTGCTGATGACTGTAGATACATCGATGATGATGACGATGACAAGCATTCAGTCGAGTACTTCAGCTTCACTTCATCCAGTGATGACAGGCAGCAGGAGAGCTCCTCTATGTCGTACAGCAACAAGAACACTAAGCGATACTCTAAGTCTCGTACGCAGCAGCACTCATATTCAAAGCGCGGGGACGACACGTGGTTGCACCATGCAGTTGTCAGAAGAGAGATTTATGCCAGAGGAACAATCGATGATGAGGGACAACTGATAGAGGGAGTGAGATCTAAGCATCATACTCTGAGCAGCATAGAAATGGTGGAGATCAGTTTGTCATTACGTGATTTCAGCCTCCATTACAACGATGACGCCTCAAATGGGGACGACTGCACTTCTACGGGCACCGGTGAGGAGACGAGTCGTCGTTTGATGGGCAGTGATGCTGTAGTGACGCCTACAGCAGAGGGACAGCAGCAGCAGCAGAAGAGGTCAGCCGCTGGTCGGGGATCGAGTAAGATCTTCCTGATTTTCGATGAGGTGAAAGAACTCGCCTCGTGCTTGAACTGCTACAGGTAGTGTAGCCTTCAACTGCAACAGCTGCTGTATGACATATGATGACTGTCTCCATAAAGTACCTGCCTGTTAGAGTATCTGATTAATCAACCTCAAAATGAGAACCACATCCTCCTGTCCACTAATACCACCACTATAGAGTTGCAATAGAACATAGTGATGCTACTGCATATACGCGCTCATCATCATCATCATCGATCGGTCCTGATCGATCTCAGTGTGTGTGACCTATCAGATGTTTGATTCTGTTCCTGATCTTGTTGAGCGGATGCTTTAGTCGTTCTTACCGGTGGGGGGTCACCATTCAGCCGAGAGGTAGAGATCTAGGCTCCTGCATGAAGACACTATCCACGTGGAAGCAGAAGAAGACACACAGGAAGGAGTACAACGCCTGGGTGCATGTCGACCGAGAGCCTTTCGTGTTTCCTGCTCTGCAGCTGAATTACTACTACAACA
>Ga0164295_10005100_pt1 | contig 10409 bp, 5 predicted proteins | sample GEODES006metaG_FD_111798 | JGI IMG/M metagenome (GOLD analysis project Ga0164295, IMG submission 111798) | Oligotrophic lake water microbial communities from Sparkling Lake, Wisconsin, USA - GEODES006 metaG | ecosystem: Environmental > Aquatic > Freshwater > Lake | place: USA: Sparkling Lake...
CACAAGCTTCATAACCGCAGAGAGCAATCTCTGCCCTCTCTTCACCAAGAGATCACGCGCCATTCACTCATCGCTCAACCTCTGAAAACCTTGTTGCCCGATGATTCAGCCATGGATATTTCTTCAGCGTTGAATAAATTCAGCCTCTTCGGCTCATCCCATCATCACGAACACGATCTTCATTACGAGGACCGCGTTCGCATCAGTCGCTCACGTCGAGCAATCGAATTGCAAGATCAAGAACTCATGCAGCTAGCACTCTTGCAAGAGCGTCAACACTCTGCCTAAAACTGGTGCTATCCTGAAACTACTTAGTCATGGGAGTGCAAGGAAAAGACCTGCAGGTCACACTGCAGGTCTTTTTTTCATCCCAGTCAATCCAGATACAAGTAAGATCGCCACATGAGCGCACTCTTCTCCCCGCTAAAACTCCGCGACACCGAATTCTCCAACCGCGTATGGGTCTCACCTATGTGCCAATACATGGCCACCGATGGACACGTCGGCCCCTGGCACAGCGCACACCTTGGCGCACTCGCACTCACCGCCACCGCCCTCCTCACCATTCCCATAACCTACATCCTCTTCACAATCTCAATACCAATGGCGATAGCAGTCATGCCGTATCAAGTGTGGGTTGCAATAGCTGCGACATTGAATTGGAGTATTAGAGGATTGAATTAGGTTCCCTTATCTCACTCAGACATTTAAACCCAACAGATGTACACAAGCTATGAAGAACGCCTCTCTCTGATCCAGCAATTTCACGAAGGATCAAATGCCTTCCTGGCAGAGATTCCACAAGCCGTCCTCAAATACGGAGAAGGATGGGATCTCACATCCATTGCCAGCTAAATTAAGAAGCAGAAATCCCACTTCCCGCTTTAAGGATTGGAAGAGTGCGAAGGATTTCTTCATGAAAACATTCTTCATATTTAGCTTACAGAAATAGATATAAATCAGTTCTCAAATCTGGCATCAAGATCATTCTCATTGCTGGCATCTATTTCTGCTGAAGTGCCCTGATTATCAGAGCTAGATTCAGATGCAATTTCACCACTAACGACAGTGAAATTCTGTGGGCTATAAGGACCGGAAAGATCTATTCGAACTGAGAGGTCTATCCACTGTGGCGAATCGACCTCTTGCCTTTTGACGTGTACACCCGGTTCTGTAAGCCGCATTCTCGTTGGGACAAACGCATAACTTTCGAGATCCTCATGCACAGCATTTGATTTACCTACAGAAGTTAATGGCAAGGTGCTAAATGCTGGGGCTTTCTTGTTTTGTTCACCAAATATTTCGAAGAAAAATCCGTTCCAATCATCATCAGATCCCCCTCCATAGGTCCAATCTAAGTCAGCCAAAGAATCATGGTGCAGGGATTTCACTGGAGTTGAGACGCGGGGAATGACATCTTCGCGAACAATCTTTGCGACCTTCTTGATTGTTTGCTCCCCTGCAATTGATTTGATATCGCCTAACATGAAGTGCTTATAAAATGCGCTCCTTGCACCATTTGATGCCTCAGGTAGATCTGAATCCAACATCTCAACTCTGAAACTTTCTGGGTCTAGTCCCATTTCTATTGAAGTTGCTTCAATCAAATTGTTTAGGGCTTCTGTTCGCCAACCTTTACGAACAACCTTCTCCAAAGTATTTCGCTCAAGCTGGTTTTGAATAGAACGTGGTCCAGAATGTGCCTTCGCGAATCGAACTGCAAGAGGGATCTGATCGACGTTTAATCCATCTGCTGGATCGGTGAGCCAAGCCTCATCCACTTTCCATGGCTCAATCAAAACTAAACTCAATAGTCGATACCAATCAACTGCTTGAGCATGAAGCGACTTCAATCGTTGAGTTTCATCACGCAAATGTGCAAGTGACTTTAAGTGCGCCTTAATCTTGTCTTGTGCAACATTTACGCGGCGCCTATAGCGCGACCAACCAGAGTAGTACGCAATCATGGCGCTCAAATATGTGAAAACAAAGAAGTAAGCCCCATAGAGAACTATTCTTAAATTTGAAATCTCTGCCAGAAGTTGAACCGTCCCAATGACAGGAAAGAATGCGCGAAGCAACAAAAATCCCCCAATGAGTAAAAACAGAGCTAAGAACGTATTTCGAATAGTCGAAGTAAACTTCTTTCTTTCCCGAATTAAGTCATCACTTGCAGGTATTTTGATGCTCTCCAAAATATCTTGAGAGATTTTGCGGTCAAATTCAACCTTGCTTGCTTGCGCTACAAGCTCCTGCCTTATATTCCACGTTAATGTCGAAGATCGCTCTTGTATCCAGCTCGAAAGAGACTCCTCGATAGCTGCAAGTTGAGTCAAATGGATTTTCAAATCATCAATTCTTGACATCGCTATCCTCGCTTTCTGTTTCTGTTGCTATTTCTTCTTCTACTAAATCCACTTCGGGTACAACTTCATCAACGATTACTGGTGTCTCTTCTTGTGGTTGTTCCGGTACGACAGCTTCAGAAACAGGGGTTGATTGCACGGTTTCTTCCACGCTACTAACAGGTTCAGGGACGAATTCAAGATTTTGAATTTCAGCTTTGATTCGCCCGATATCGCTTTGGACGGATTCAAGAAGTACTTTAGATTCAAGAAGATTGGTCCAACCAATACTTTTCACATCCGAAAGCAGAGGATTTTCAAATCCCTCCGGTGACATGACCGTAGGCGCCACCCATTCATCATTGACGTCGAAAACGACATCACGGAGTCGACCAAAGACGAGTCTGCGTTGTTCTTTTTCGGGGACTGAAATGCCTTCAGGACCATCCGAGCCATCTAGCATTGCAAATAAATACTTACGCTGATTAGCCCATAGTTCTGGGGTAGAGCGAACCAATGTTGAACTTTGCATTTTTGATTCGGGGCCTAACGCAGCCAGTCTGCGTTTGTTTAAATCGAAAATGGAGTTTGCAATCTCCTGATCTCTCTTATCTAGCGGGCGCTTTAAATCTATATTTGCATCTACTTCGGCATCGCCTTCTTCGCCTTGGAAAATCTTAGTAAACTTTCGGCTCACTGCACCTATGACTGACTCGAAAATCCAGATTGGAATCATAAGAGTTTTATTCCATGCAAATTTTGCGAACTCAACGAGTTGCCCGATTACGCCGATCTTCCTTCTTCCAGACTCATCATCTGACTTAAATGCGTTATAACTGAGAGCACCATCTCCTAGCTTAAAAATCATTGCACTCATATCTGATATCAAATTTGCAATTTGATCATCAGGTAATATCGCAATTCCTTCAGGTTGCAATCCGTATTCTGGTCTTAAATTATTGGATTCAGCATCAGCTGCTGCCATCAGCGCTTTCACTGACTGCGCTACTGCTAGCCCTTCGGTTAGAACCCCACGAGCAAATGTGCGCTGCAACCAAATCTGGCCTGGTACTCCGCTGCGATTGTGAGAAGTGATTTCAAAACTCCCCTTGGGGGTTCCCATCCAAAGCCCACCTACCGAGGCTATGTTTGCAATTGTTATTCCATACAGATTAGTTTCCTCGCGCACAAATGCGTCAATTCCCCAAGGAGACGTTCTGTCTTCTGGAGAGATGATTACGTTGTGAGTCCAGCGTGACTCAGTCAAGGAGCGATGTTTAACTTCCTCAATCCAGCTAGGAGCTATGATCATGTTTATACGCTGAACATCGGTTCCACTGGAAGTAGTGCCGGTGGTTCCTGTTTGCACTGGAACGCCAACATTAGTTAAACGATCGAGAGCGCTAATCACATAGTCCTGAATCGGATCTTCATCTTTTTGATCGACTAGAAGTCGAACTGCCAAAATCCGAAGTATCAATAATGGGTTTTGTGCCAGTTGTTGAAACAAATCTACTGAAACCACTTTTTGTCGCCCAAAAATCTGAGCTTCAATTGCAAGGTCATGAGATTTATTCAAATCATCCTTGGGCATTACCCATAAAGCTTGCCCAAGAATTCCTGACTGACTCCAACTTTTAGCCATTGCATGGAGCACCTGCCCACGCTCCCCAGATGGAAGAATGATGACAGATGCGGCCTTTGCCGGCCATGGATTTCTCGACATATTAGTTAAAAGAATCCAAGTCAATCATGTCTACTGCTTCCTTTAGCAAAATAAGACTAGACGTGATGTAGTTCGAGATTTCCCAGTTACGTTGCGAAGAATAAGGATTTCCAACCTTTACATATTCAGCAAACAAAGCATCGTAACTCGTGACTTGCTTATCGAAGAAAGAAATTAATGCGCTCTTTCTCTCTTGAGCCCCACCAGACTTTTCCCCAGCTCTATCCGATTTAGGTTCTGGAGCACCTTCTGGTTGAGTTCCATTTTGTACCCACTCAACTAATTCACTTGCTGAAGATTCATCTGTTTTTCCAAGTTCCATTAATCGGTGGTAAGGCGCGAGGGGGCCAAGTGGATCGGTTGGAGAAACATTGCAGAGAGCAAGTGCAATTGAAAGTGACTCAAGAACTGCTCCTAGATATTCCTTTTCAGGCGCATTTCCCGGATAAAGCAGTGGGGCTGGGAATGAAACCCAACCAAAGCGTGGTGACCAAACTTCAATTTTTGGACCTAATTCGCTACCTTTTTCAGCGCGATAGTAACCAAGCGCGGTTGAAACAAACCACCCTCTAACCATCTCGCTGATTTTCTCTGGATCAGCTGGAATAAATTCGCGCAGCGCGCGGCCACGGCGATATTTCCAAAATGCTGTCCGCTTTGCAGAACTATTTGCGGCGCTTTGCCATGAATTTGCAATCGGCTTCATGATTGAGTCATAAACAATTGGCTGCAAAGGATTATCTTGGAAAGTAAAGATGTCAATATTTTGTGCCTGCGTTTGTCCTAATGACTTAAGAGCGTCACTTAATCGCTTATCTTTAATTCCATAACTAGTAAGTACAGAGGTGAAGAGTGTTTCCATTGAACTACCTGGCTCAAATGGAACAGTGCTGAAGATTAACCGATTAGATTTTGCGTCAATCCCTGGATGAATGGAGGCTAAAATAGTTGGATTAATCTGGATAAGTGGCGCACTTCTCTTGAGAACTTCTGACATCTCTTGTGAAAACTTCTGACGGCGCGAAGTAAGTTGTGCTTGATCTGCCTTACCATCACCAAGATAGTCGCCAAGTGAAATCTTTAGATAGTTTCCAAATGCACTTCCATCTCGACCAAGCCATTTACGAGAGCGAACCAAATACTCTTCAACATCATCTGAAAATTCAAATCGTGCAGTGGTCGCTGCGCCAGAATTTGATGTTGTCTGTAGTAGGTGATCCGTAGGGACCCACTGAGATGCAGCACGAAACAGAGTAAATCCGACACGTGGTTCTCCATCAGGAATTACTTCGTCTCCCAGCATTGCCAAGAGAGCAATCTTGTCCATGTCATTGTTTGGGCCTGATCGCTCTGCTGTTGGAAGAGTTTCAGTAACTAAACGGACGAATTCATTAGGGAAATCTCTTACATCAACTAATAATGATTCGTTAGGTGGTGGCGTAAATCGAAGCGGTAAACTTGAAGTTAATGGATCCGGCCATGTGAAGAAGGGGTTATCGCGCCCATCTGCTAACTCTTTTGCGCTAACTCGCGCACCAAGGGCCTGCCAACCTGCGGATGCAGTTTCGCGTAAAGGTTTGATCAAATTCTTTCGGAGATCCTCAATAACATTGATAGCCATTCTTCGCAATTCAATTTCACATGCAAATTTATCAAGAGCGGCAGCTAATCGGTTTGCTGCTTCTTGAACATCTGGATGCGCGGCCTGCATTTTTGCCTGGCCACTGCGCGTCACCGCTTGGTGGATACTTCCTTGTAAACTTGAGAGCGTATGTGATTGTTCATTGATTTCGCTGTTAATCTCAGCAATAAAGAATTCTATTTCTTGCTCAAATTTCTCAAGCAATCGCACAGTTACCGGCAATCCCCATCGTGCAACGGATTTTGAAACATAGGCTTGGAAGTGTTTCCCAATCTCTGAAACCCAAATACGTGCAACTGAATAGCGTGATGCTTGTTCTTTTACAAGGAAATCACCGCGCTCAGCCTCCCAAAACGCCAATAAACGTGTCTGCCATGTGCCAGCTTCAAGTCCATCCTTTGGCATACCAGCACCAGCCTTGGCTAATGCGTCATTCTTAAACTGAGAAACTCGAGCAAGACGGTCGGTTGGGCGCAAAGCATCGATTATTTCGTTCGCTGGATTTCGTTCATTAAGTTTTGTGCCTTCAAGGAATTGAACCCAGGCATCTTCCACAGCTGCATTTAGCTTTTCAACATCAGTGCGGTTATCGGTGGCTGGAAGATTTCTGAGATGTTGACTCAGTAATCGTTCGATCACATCGCGGGACAAACGTTCCGAAGAATATTCACGGAAACGGTCGCGACCAAGAGATAACCTTGCAAATCCACCTGATAGGAATGGCGGGCGGTTATTTCCACTGGCGTGCAATGATCGATCGTAAAGCCCAGTCATATCCGGCAACGCAGTTGCAGAAGCTCCAGTTGAGTCAATGTTGTTCAGGTAATAGTTAAAGAACTCAGTTTGTGCAGCATCATCTGTGATCATCGCCGAAAGTGAACTTGCAACAGCGCTATAAACCTCATGTTGGCCGCCAAAATCAACGCCACCACTATTGCTTCGGCCAATGAGGAATGTATAACGGGCTCCTAATGTATAAGTCGATCCAGAAGAAGGCGTGATTCCCATTCCCTTGTAAAGCGAAACAGTGTTTCGTGAAGGCTGACCAATCCAGAGTCCTGACATAGCCTCAGAGATTGCACCTAATGCATTAGGTGCCGTTCCGTCATTTCCCTTTACAGATTCGAAAACTTCTGGTGTATAAAGCCAAGCCACAACTTTTTGTAGCCATTCAGAGGTATCTGATGATTTGATTGCTTCAATTACGTCGATAAATGCTCCAGCTCCTGAACCGCCTGCGATTGAAGAAACAACCACAACAGCAGGTGCATCCAGATCAGTTGACTTTGCTCCCAATAAGGAAGCTAATCGGCTGAGCTCTCCAGACCCTTGTCCGATTTGAATCAGTGAACTCTTGATGGCTTGCTGCACATCTTTTAGTCGAGCAACCGTGAGTGTCTTACCAATGGCGCGGAATTGCCCAGCTCCCTGTGAAACGGGAACGACCACAGCTGCTGGATTTGGAATCCATCCCGCGAAACGCTCCATGTCTTCTAGGTTTAATTTAATTTTTTCATGTGTCTGCCCAACCATCGCTGCAACTAAAGCTTCGTATGGAACGTTCTGCGGAACCATTCCTTTGTAGTCACTTCCTGGTAGGAACGGTGCAGGAAACTCAGGACCATCTTGAGCTACCGGAGTGTCAATATGAAGCATTTGCCATGCATCTGGCCAACCACCATCCCAGTCTGGAATCTCAACAAGGCGACGTTCAAGTGCAACGCGCAATGCACGTAGAGTCTTTCCACCTGATCCACCGATACCCACTAAAAGAAATGGACGTAACATTTTTTCTCCTTGATTTTTTGGTTAGTAATTTCCGCCGAATGGATCCGAATTCGTAGAACTTCCGCCTTGAGCAGGAGGAGGTGTAGTTCCAGCAAATGGATTTGCATCTGACGCTTGGGTTGTTGTGTTACCAGTTGAATAACTTGATCCGGACGTGCTCTGCGTTCCACCGCTTGCAAATGGATTCGTTTCCTCAGTTACTGGTGTTCTAGCTTCAGCTTTTCCGCCTTTTTTACGTTTCTTGTCTTTTGATGTCTTCCCTGAGTTATTGCCTTCTGTTGAACTATTTTTGGCATCTTCATTTTGAATGGCACCTTCAATGAGTTCAATATTATTTAAACCTGAGTTAGTTCCGATCTGTGCATTTCGGTCCGTAGCTTGTGATGTGCGACTGGCATCATGGCGAATAAATGAAACAGCCGTTGCTTTATACGTTCCACCATTATTTGCCTTATCGCGTATCTCACTTTCAGGAACGGCCACATACCAAGCTGAAGCGATATCTACTCCAACTCGGCCTTCACGACCACCCTTTGTTATGCCGCCAAGGGAAGAAATTAGGCGCGTTCCCTCTGATGCTGTTGCAATCACTACTGGGTCGCCAAATGGATTACGTGATGCTCTGCCCTTAATTTCTACAGTTCCTGAATTAATTCCATCACTCCATGAATCAGTTATAGAGCGAAGTCTTTCAGCAGACTGTGTGTGCCAGTCATACTCACGCCTTTGAGCTCCCGGTCCCATACCTTCGGCTGTTTTTCCATCACGTCTTGATATCGTGCCAGCAGAATTTAGAGTGACAGGAACCATGACTCGTTGAATTCCTTCTCCCCAGAGTATTCGTGAATTGCGATACCCAAAGAAATAGAGAATTCCTAGAGGTAAAGCGACACCAAGTAAAATTAATCCGATCAAAATTAACCAACGTACGAGTTCATTGACTTTCACTTTCGAGTCAAAGTCAACCGCAATATTCTGCTCAATTGGATCAAGTCCACTGATATTCGTTTTAAAGCTAGCCGGGATAACACCTGAAGACTGACCGTCTGACTGAATTTTATTTGAAACTGAATACTTGATTTCTTTCGTAGTGCCTTTTGCTATTTCAATACAGCCTGTTCCTGCTTCATTCCAAACAAAATTACTAATGCGAGAAGGCTTAGGATCAATGGTTATTTGAGGGCTCTGCAAACAAACTTGCCCATCTGCAACATTTGAACCCTTCAAAACCAGAATTCCAGTGGCTTTTCCTGAGGTTCCAGAAAGTGTCGAGAGAACTACGCCGCTGCCCTGGATATGTGGGTACTCGGGTGGTAAACCAACTCGAGCCTCAATTTGCAGTGTAAGTGGAGTTAGTTTTATTCCACTCTTACTTGTTAATGTTAGTGAAATATCAAATTGTGCTTGTGATACACCCTTTGGTGGTTGGAAGCTTCCGCTAAAAGATCCACTGACTGGGTCCAAAGTTAAGGGAACTTCTGAGTCAACACCTTTTGCATTATTAAATGATGTAACCCGCAATGAATTAGAACCATAAATTGTCAAGTTTGCAAACTGCCCGTTTGCATCAAGTATTTGACCCTTAATGTCTGTTGGTTTACCAACGGTGACTGATGTTGCATTCACCTTCATTGTTAAACCGCTATACAAGAAGACGTCAGCCTCTGTGTGCATTGTATTTTGAATAGACCACTTACCTTGCTGTGAATTTCCTGAAACAGGAACACGGACTAAATAAGCACCAGCAACCAACTTTGGCTTTATTCCAGAAGTCGGTGAAGAGATGACTTTTCCAGTTGGGTCTTGTAGAACCCAATTCTTGGAAGAAACCAATAAATCAAAATAAGCAATACCTGGATCAAATATAAATTGGGCTGGGTTATCTCCAAATATTGATGTTGGCGAACCGTTATTTGATCGGGCGATTACGCGAGCAAATTGAAGTGAAAGTTGAAGTGAATCGGAAGCGACTAACTCTGCACCTGCTGCCTGAGATGGAGAGATTGCACCACCACAGCTATATCTTGTTGCAGATGAACCAAAAATTCTTCCATCTACCTCGGATGCTCCTTCCACAATTGGCTGCAAGAAAGTCATCTGGGCATTAAGTACATCGTGAGCGTCTGGATTTTTCTTCTTTAAATCATTCATAAATGCTTCATCACGAAGTAACACGCCAATGATATTTACGCCAGAATTTCGGAGTTGAAGAATTTGTGCATCACCAATTGAACCCGCCCCAGTACCTGGATCGGTACCACAAATTCTCTGCAAAGACTCTTGCTCTGCATCAAAGGAGGTACTTGAGAGTCCCAAATCAATCCCACCATCAGTAAGCCACACGACAACCTGACACGATGAGCTATTGCCATTTCTTGCTTTTGCAAGTGCTGCATTTGCACCTTGTAAGCCGGCTTCCCAATTCGTATTTCCCTCTCCCGTGAGGGTTGGAATTGTTTTTCTGAACCAATTTGATTCAGTAGTTGCATTTTCTGAAGTTAATTCTGACCAACCCTTGAGCGAACGGTATTCTGAACCGAAAGTTCCGACGGCATAGCGAACTTGTATAGAATTGTTAGTTGGAGCTAATTGCTCTAGGGAGGAGGCAAGAACTTCAGATCGCAAGTTTTGCGGATCTGTTTCTTTTAGGCTTCCTGATCCATCAACTAGGTAAAAAACCTCAAGCTTACGTTTTGAATTTACACAATCACCAATCTCCTTTACTGCACGCTGACCAATTTCTGTCAGTGAGGTCGGGAACGCTGAAGCTTGATCTGGAGGTGTGACCAATGCCGCAAGAGTTATTGCGCAAGCAGTTATGAGTTTGAGGAACTTTTTCACGGCGCAACGCTCGCGGCAATAATTGAAGCAATGTTCCACATGTGAACGATTCCTATGACAAAGCTCA
>Ga0164295_10005103_pt1 | contig 10406 bp, 27 predicted proteins | sample GEODES006metaG_FD_111798 | JGI IMG/M metagenome (GOLD analysis project Ga0164295, IMG submission 111798) | Oligotrophic lake water microbial communities from Sparkling Lake, Wisconsin, USA - GEODES006 metaG | ecosystem: Environmental > Aquatic > Freshwater > Lake | place: USA: Sparkling Lake...
ACCCCAACCCCAACCCCAACCCCGATAAAATAATTGAAAATATAATTTTTAATTTATTTATAAACTTCGATTTATACTTAATTATATTATTTTTATAATCATTTAAAACAGTCATATATATGTTAATATCTATTCTATCTTATTAGAATTTGGTATTCCTTTAAGAAATTAGAATTTTCAACATGAATTTTCTTTGATAAATTTGCAGATAAAAATATAAAAAAATTCATTTGGCGTTAAACCTATAATTTAGATTTATCATATGGAAAACTCTTTAAGTTTTTAGAGTTTTAGATTAATTTATCAATTTTACTCTGATTGTAATATATTGGAATTTTTGATTTTGATGATCTTGAAATAAGGAATAATTTTGATGTAATCTCAATCAAATTGGTTTTATTATTGAATAAAATATTGATTTCATTTCAGATTGTATCATTGGGAAAAAGTGATTCAAATAAAAGAATCGCTTCTTTGTTACTGGATTCATAAAACTAATAATTTTAATTAATCGTTTTCCATTCATTCCAATTAAAGTTATCATCTTCATAGATTTGTTTTGAATTTCATATTTATAATATTATTTCTATCTTTAACTATTTATTCGGATAGATTCTTTAAATGCAAATATTATTGAACAAACTAGAATAGGAAACTATTGAATTATGCAGTTCTTATATCTAACTTATAAAAAGTAATTTAGTCTTTAATGGAATTTTCTTGCATAATTCAAATATTTAATAAATGCTATTTTTATTTTATGAGAACTTATAAGTTTGCGATTTTTAATTTTGTAGTTCATAAGTATAGAAACAAAAATATAAGAAAACAAATATTTTCTAATCTCCATTGATTATAAAAAGGGAGTATTAGATAGAAAATATTTTAATGGTTTCGATGTTTAGAATATTATAATAAATTAATTTAAGATATATATTTAGCTATAGAATAAAACAGAAATTGTTTTTGATATCGATAAATTTCATGAAAATTGGATTAAATAAATCTAAGATTAAACTCAAAAAGAGTTTTAATTAGAAAGATTAATATATTTGAAATAAATAATAAAAGCGATGGAACAAAAAAGACAGCGACTGTACTCGGAAATGCCTTATTCAGAATTCAAAGTGCTTTTCCCAGATATGACACCGTAATTAAAGTAAGGTTTTTAAATAGACCCGTGTAAGCTTGTAATTTGGAGGATATGCCTTTACTAATACTGCCCCCGCAGATCGAACTCATGCGCGAGGTCTATGAATCGAATACTGTGAAGATCCACTTGAGCAAAAACGAGAAAAGACAGCGCCGGTTTACGGAGACGCTGGGGGAGAAGCAGATTTTCAATCTTTTAAGCCAAAACTTAAGAAGATGATGCATTTTTTATAAGAAAAATTAACGCTACTAACATTATATTTTATAGTCTTTAGGGGAAGTATTTCCATTTGAATTATTATAATAATTAATGTCTTTGAAGGATTTTCAGATCCTGAGTAAACTGGGGGAAGGCGCATACTCTTCAGTGTACAAGGTGAGGCGAGTTCTGGACGGGCGGGAGTAAGAATAGTAAAGAAGGTACGCGTTAAAGAAAGTGAAACTGCAGGACCTGAACGAGAAGGAGAAGCAGAACGCGCTGAACGAGGTGCGCATCCTGGCGTCGATCCGTTCACCGTACGTGGTGTCGTACAAAGAGGTGTTCCTGACGGAGACGTCGTGCACGCTGTGGTACTTTACCCTGAGAAGCATCATCATGGAGTACTCGGACAACGGGGACCTGTTCCAGAAGATCCAGAAGCAGCAGGCGGCGAAGAAGCTGGTGCCGGAGGAGGAGATCTGGTCGATCTTCATCCAGATCGTGCAGGGGCTGGCGGTGCTGCACTCGATGAAGATCCTGCACCGCGACATCAAGTCGGCGAACGTGTTCCTGCACCAGGACGGCGCGGTGAAGCTGGGCGACATGAACGTGAGCAAGGTGGCCAAGAAAGGTTGGGAGCTAATTCAGGCCTGCTGAGCACGCAGACGGGCACGCCGTACTACGCCTCGCCGGAGGTCTGGAAGGACCAGGCCTACGACAGCAAGAGCGACATCTGGAGTCTGGGCTGCGTGCTCTACGAGATGTGCGCGCTGAAGCCGCCCTTCCGCGGCGAGGACATGGAGGACCTCTTCAAGAAGGTCACCAAGGGGTTCTCAATCAATCTTTTTTAAAAACAGTGTGTACCCCCGGATCCACTCGCAGTACTCGCAGGAGCTGGTGCAGATCGTGGCGCTGCTGCTGAAGGTGGACCCCGCGCAGCGGCCCAACTGCAACAAGATCCTCAAGATCATCTCGCAGAAGATGGACGACTCCAAGTTCATCAAGGTGGAGGAGAACACGCAGCTGCTGAGCACCATCATGATCCCCTCCAACCTGCACTTCCTGACCGAGCAGCTGCCCAAGGCCAACTACAACCAGCTCAACATCGTGAAGATCGACAAGAACGTCTTCTTCCAGAGCCTGAACGACGAGGGCAGCCAGCGCCTGCCGACCATCAAGGCCAGCAACATGTACGGCGAGCAGCTCATGAACAAGCTGCAGAAGGCGCAGAAGGAGGACACTCAAGTACAGTTACAATTAAGAAACAAAAGGTGGGCAACCTGCAGTCGATCTACGGCACCAGGAAGCACAAAAAAATACAGCGTCAACTGGAAAAGATCGCTTTGCCTCACCATTAGGATGAAGCAATGAATAACCACCCCGAGAAAAACAACCGGGTTTTAAGACAAAAACTACAGCCAATTCAACTATGACAATTTATAATATAAATTTTCGAAGATCTGCTGGGCGTTAATTATCAGAGACTTTCCTCGAGCCGCTGCACGACCCAGTGGATGTCCTGGCGCTCGCCCGGGTCGGCTCTGCGGCAGGTGTCGATCACGGCCTGCAGCTTGCCGCCGCCCGTCAGCGGCGTGCCCGCCACCACCCGCTTCATTATATCCTGCGGGTCCAGCCCCTCGTAAGGCACTTCGCGCGTCACGATCTCGTGCAGCAGCGTGCCGAAGGCGAATATATCTATTTTGTGCGAGTAGCTGCGCTTCTGGAACAGTTCCGGGCTCATGTAGCACGGCGTGCCGCAGAACTGCTTGCTCCCTTTGTTCAGGTCGCCCTGTGTTTAAGGAATTACGTAGTGCCGCGCCAGCCCGAAGTCGCACAGCTTGGTTTTGAAGTTGTCGTCCAGGAGCACGTTGTGCGACTTTATGTCGCGGTGCGCGATCTTGGACTCGTGCAGGAACTGAAGGCTCCGCGCAATCTGCAGCGCCATTTTAATCTATTCATTATTGCGCAACTTTTTACTCGTAGTTAACCTCCTTCTTACTCTGGTGCAGCAGCTGAAACAGGCTGCCGTTCGGCAGGTACTCCGTAACTATCGACAAATTAGGCGGCTTCGAAACGAAACCCATCAGCAGCACGATGTTGGGGTGTCGCAGCTTCGTCAGCATGTCGATCTGAAACTTAATACGACTTTAACACATTTATTTATAACGAAAATCTCCATACCTCGTTCTCGAACTCGTCCAGCAGGTCCTAGGTCACGTTGGGGTCGAAGATCTTCTTGATCGCGACGTCCGTGCCGCGGTAAGTGCCCTTGTACACCAAGCTGAACCCGCCTGGCGTTAAAAAAAGACCTTGACTGATAGTTTTATTGATGTTGAGCTCTTCGAAGCAGAGTTCGACCTTTAAGTCGCTCTTGTCTGAATCTGGCGGCATCTGCCGCTGCTCTTTTTTTTAAAGCTTGGGCTCCTGGTTTGCGTGGTCAGTATGACTGAACTGCTCCTTCTTGAAACTGGGCATGGTTTGCGACATGACGGGGTGGTCGAACCAGGAAGGCTCGTTGGAGCTGAAGAGCAAGTCCATCGTCTTTGGTTAAAATTTTCAATTATTTGTACTTCTCGCAGCTGCGGCTGTTTTTGGTTGGCCTGGTCGAGCAGGGGTTTGAAGCGTTCTTTTAACGGGTTGTTAGTGAGGTTCCAGATGTCGAGGCGCTGGCCCAAGGGGTGCAGCGCCTTGTCCAGTTGCTAGATGTTGTTCGAGCTCACGTCGAATATTTTGAGATTCGGCAGGTTGAGCACGTTGATGTCCAGTTGACTGATTTTGTTGCTCGAAAAATCGAGAATCACCAGGTGGGCCAGCTGGTAGACGGAGCTCGGCACGATTTGGATGAAGCGGTTGGAAAGTATCAGTTTAGAGTCGGAGGCTCTTTTGTTCCGTCGGATTATAAGAGATACGTCGTCCATTATTTAAATTATAAACGATTATGATTTTAGAGAGTCAGTGGCTCCACTCCAGCTTGATGTTGATCTTGTCGCTGTCGTTGACTTTGGGGATGATCTGCTGGTCGTAGTGGCCGTGGACCTTGTTGCCGTTGGCGAAGGCCCAGGTTCCTTGAATAAAGAAAGCACCTGCGCCGTTGGGCTGGTTGTGTTTGAAAAGTCCCTCGTAGGTGGTTTTGTTGGATAGGATCCACTTGCCCTCGATGATCTTGCCCTCGTAGTAGTCGCCGGTGTACTTTGGTTAAACGGGTACTCTGCTCTGGGTGTCGTAGTAGACGTAGGTGCCCTTGCCGTGCTTCTTGCCGTTCTTCCAGTTGCCGGAGTAGATGTCCTTGTTGGCGTAGGTGAACATGCCCTCGCCGTTTCGTTTTCCGTTCACGAAGTTGCCTGGTTTAAATAAAAGAACCGAAGTACTCGCCCTTGCCGCTGTAGAACATCTTGCCGATGCCGTGCTTCAGGTTCTTGGCCCACGCGCCTACTTGCGATTAGTACCTTCGTAGCGGTCCGGGGCCTCGCCCGTGCCGTAGGTGTATTTGCCCTTGCCCTGCCGAATGCCGTCGACGAACTCGCCGTCGTAGACGTCGCCGTTCGGGTACTGGGCCACGCCCTTTCCGGAGTAGCCGGCGGAGTAGTTCAAGGCTTCGCCCTTTTCGGTCGTGAGGGTGTATTTCTAATCTTCTGCCATTATTCAAATTACAATAAGATTGTATTTATTTATAAAACTGATGCGCAAGGCCAACATCGCCGTCTCAAACCAAGCGCCCGAGGCCATCGACCTGGGCTTCTGCCCAGTCTCGCAGACCACGGAGTACACCTTCGTTCTGGAGAACACTCAGAAGGAGACCGTCAAGTTCAGGTACAGCAGTAACGAAGTTTCCAGAGCAAGCTGTTCAAAATCCTGCCGCCGCAAGGTCAGATCGAGCCCAGACAGAAGGTGACCTTCTGCATCGAGTGGGTGCCGGTCGAAGCCATCGTATTAAATTATTAAAATCTAACGAAAGGTCTACGTGTCCACCGCGATCCTGAAGGTCTCGAACGAGGAGCCCTACCCGATCAAGATCTCGGGCATCGGCAAGTACCCCTACCTGGAGATCAACTGCAAGAAAATCGACTTCCAGCAGCTGCTGGTGGGCAAGCACAAAGTTCTGTTTTAAGGCAGTCGAAGGAGATAATCCTGAAGAACTCCTCGCAGGTGAAGGCGCACTTCCGGGTGCAGGAGATCGCCAACCACGAGCACCGCGACCAGATGTTCCAGATCGACGTCACGCAGGGCGAGATCCTGCCCAACCAGAGCTTCCAGATCATAATCACCTACAAGTACATCCACAAATTATTCTTATCGAAGGCCGCTGGTGCCGCAGCAGACCTCGGTGAGCCACTTCGAGATCTCCTACATCGGCGGCAACCCCTTCCGCATCCAGTGCATGGGCTACGCCGAGCCCTTCGACGTCTTCCTCTCGACCTGCTCCATCAACTACCAGGAGGTGCGGTACGCGTTTTAAGCCAGGCTGGGCCAGATGGTCAACCGCATGTTCACCATCAACAACAACTCCGAGCTGGCCACCAAGTTCGAGTTCTTCAACCAGCCCGGCAACGTCTTCAGCTTCTCGAAGACCAAGGGCACCGTGACCGCGAAGTCCAACACCCGCATCATCGTCTACTTCAGGCCCAACTACACGGTCAACTACTACGAGCGCGTCTACTGCATCGTCAGGAACCATCAGATACTGTACCAATAACTAACGCAGCTTCATCGACCTGCTGGGCACCTGCTACGACCTGCTGGCCAAGCCCCTCACGCTGCAGCAGCACCACGTGGACCTCTTCCGCACGCGCGTCATCGAGGGCCGGCTCTCCAAGGTCGAGTTCAAGTACCTCGAGAACTCGCTCGTCAACTCGCCGCTCTACAACACCTACAAGGAGTCCATCAAGCTGCGCGAGACCAAGAACTACGAGCAGAGCGACGTCGCCCTGCACAAGGAGCTCTTCCTCACGCTCAACAGCCAGTAGCGCCTGCTCTTCCTCTCTGAGGAGAACGTCGACTTCGGCTTCCAGCGCTTCATGACGCAGAGCCACTCCCGCGAGGTCGTGCTCACCAACAACCTGCCCGTCGGGCTTCAAATCTTCTGGACCATCCAGAAAGAGGACGTCGAGGCCAGCGACGAAAAACAGATCGTCTTCAACGTGACGCCCCAAAGCGCGCAGGTCAAGCCCAACGCCTCGCTCAAGTTCGAAGTCACCTTCAAGCCCACCAAAAACTCCTTCTACTTCTTCCAACAGCTTTAATTCTTCGCCATCAAGATGGACGCCCGGACGCCCGCCGACCAGGACGAGAAGAGCCGCTCCGCCACCAACTTCCTCGCCCGCACCAACAAGTCCCTCGACCTGCCCAGTATTATTACCACCATTCTATATTTTAACTTAAAATTCATAACCGCTTTTCAACAATCTCGACAACGCTTATAATTAGTGATGGAGGAGATGGTGCCGCCGATCAACGGCAGCCTTTTCTGCGTGGGCCACTCCTTCTCGGAGAACTGCCAGCCCTTCATCCCGATCATGTCGGTGCAGCCCTCGAACAAGGTGAACTTCAAGCCCTGCGCCGTCGGCGACTCCGTCTACCAAACCGTGGAGTTCGTGAACCAAACCGACACGCCCTCCTTCTTCAAGTTCAACATAGAGCTGGACCCGCAGGTCAAGGTCTTCCCGCAGACCGGCGTGGTCGAGGCCAAGAGCTTCTGCATCATCGTGCTCGAGTTCACACCCGTCAAGGACGGCTACTTCCACAAAGTGCTCAACGTCTCCCTGAACCACTCCCAGTCCAACCTGGTGCACGTCCACTGCTACGGGTACCTTTCAATCACCATTTAACCATTCAGCTACTGCTCAGGCCCCAGCCTCTCCGTGGCCAACAACGGCAAGATCTACTTCCCGCCCTCCTTCATCGGCGTCGTCTCCAAACAAAACATCAAAATCCAGAACACCTCCAAGATCCAGTGCCAGTACAACATCGACATCCCCGAACAGTACCAAGACGAGATCTACATCGAGCCCAAGGAGGGTATCCTCAAGGCCTAGGAAGTCAAGGTAGAACAATTCTTTTTTGACCTTTATTTAAGGCGCTCGAGTTCAGCTTCATTCCGCTCAAGAAAAAGAAGTACAAAATCCAGATCCCCATCCTGCTCAAACAGATGAGTCAGAAGGCCCTCGTCGGCTACTTCAAGCCCGGAAGCGCGACGGCCACCGAAGTCGCCTCCGGCAAGGTCTTCGAAACGCAATTCGAAATCATTGGCCAGGGCAGCGACGGCGCTTTGAACTTCAAGCCTCAGTTCCTCAACTTCGAAGACGTCAAAGTCAATTTCAACAAAAAGGTTCATATTCTAAATATTCAACCCCAGTTTAAAATATTTACATTGCAGTTTTAACTCTTAGGTCTACGTCACTTTGAAAAATTCCTCGAACTGCATGTTCAACGTCCAGCTTTATTTGAGGTCGAATGACAAGAAACTGCCTCTGAGCGCCTGGTTCGACCTCGACTTCCAAGAGGGCATCATCGCGGCCAACTCGCAAATTGACATCGGCGTCACGTTCAGTCCGACCGACGTCGCCGACCTGGACGCTGAACTGGTCTGCTGCACCAAGGAAAGACCGGTGAAAGGTAAAAAACCTAATCCAAATTCTAAATAAACAGGCACCTTCGCGACGGGCAGCGAGGAGTTCGCCCAGATAAAGTGCAAGATCCCGCTGAAGGCCAAAGGCTCCTACCCGCTGCTCAAAATCGTGGACGTCAGGAACGACTCGGTGTCGGTGGCGACCCTGTGGGAAAACATGTGCGTCAACCAGATAAACAAGACTCTGAGCACCAACCTGAACGAGGACGAAAAGAAATATCTGAACATAGGTAGCCTCCTGAAATCCCTAATTTTAAAGAAACCCTCAACTACCAAGAGGCGAACCAGCTGATGAAGAACCTGCAGAACTTCAGCTGGAACTTCGGCTGCCTGCCGATCCAGACGAATATCAAGCCGCGGGCGATCATCATTACGATCCAAAACGTGGGCGGGACCGACCTGGACTGGAACTTCAAGCTGCCGAGCGACTCCCAGATCGACGTGGAGCCCTGGGCCGACCCCGGGGAGCCCACCGAGGAGGAGGCCTTCGAAAAGGCGATTCTGGAGAAGAAGATTTTCGAGATCCGACCGAAGAGCGGCTCCTTGAAGCCCAACGAGCTGTCCGACATCCAGATCATCTACAACCCTCAGAACCAGAAGGACGAAATGGGCAACAGCGGGCCCCAGAAGCACTTTCTGCAGGTGGTGCTCCAGATCCTGAACGGCAAGCCCCTGGTCATCCACCTCAAAGGCATGACCGTGGCTTTGATGAAAGGTAAATGATTGAAGCGTTCTAACGCGCTAGGCATGCTCACGCTGAGAAAGAACACCTTCACGCTGCCGAACGTGCCCATCGGTCTGCTGCTGCCCCTGACCTTCCCGATCGAAATCAACAACGTGGGGACGGCCAATGTCAGCTACAAAATACAGACGCGGGAGATCACGCCCGGGTACAACTTGCAGAACAGGTTATTCTTAAACGCCAGGAACTTCAAGATCTTCGACGTCAAGAACCAGCAAGGCACCTTGAATCCCGGCGAGCGCCAGTATCTCTACTGCCTGTTCCGCCCGCTGGAGCAGAAGGTCTACGAGTTCCTGATAATCATCTCCGTGTTCGACCATTCGCAGCAGATCGACGAAATTGAAGTTCTATTCTGATTTAGGTCAACGTAAAGTGCGCCGGATACTTTATCAACCAGCAACAGGCCCTGCCAATCCAAGAGGAGCTGCCTTCGCAGAGGTCCCAGGTCTCCACAATCGGCAGCCAGGTAATTGTTTTAGAGAACATTGAATAATTTTTTAAAACTTGGCTTTGCTTGTAAAGACTAGATTTTGATCCGCAAATCCAATTTAGAATTCACTCTTATCTATTTAGGTCTGCTTTTCCCTGGAGGAGATTGATTTCGGGGAGGTCGATGTCAGTGAGACTGAGCACCGCATCCTCATCCTTTACAATTTGTCGGAAACCAACAAACTCAACTACAGTTTCAAAAACACAGGTCTGGTGTGCGGGGACGAACTGACGCTGGAACCAATCTCGGGGTCCCTGCCTCCTAAGCAGTTCATTGAGGTATTTGCTTCAAATTCGAGTTTTTCGACCTTTTTTCATTTTAACGAGACTATTTCTTTAAACGAGATTTAAATACTTATTTCAGATAAAACTGAGCCTGACGCCGAACATACTCCCTTCGATCTACGAGGGCGAGATCGAGTGTAAGATCGTCTGGAATACCAAAAACGACCGTAATTCGGATTAAAATAGAAAATAACCAGAAAGATCCAGTGGATGAAACTTTGTTCCTCAGAATAAAGAAAAAATCGAAGATGCAGGCGCAAGCGGTCGTACACTCGTATTTTCATTCAAAATTTGCTAATTTTAGGCTGGTTTACGAACCCTTGGAACACGATGATGACAAGCTGCATTTTGATATCTTGTTCAATAGGGTTATCCTGGACATTCTCAACGACCCTGACACGATCGACCAACTCTCGAAAGTGGACGATCAATACGTTTCGCTTTTCAATCAGCTCAAAGACTCCGATCAGGAGAAATCTGAAAATATTGAACTCAAGGACCTAGAAAATTACCTGTAATACTATTTATAATTTAAAAATCATGCCTATTATTAATATCGTTATTAAGTCCGCAACCTCCTAATTATGTCTTGCAGCAGCAGTTATTTTTGAATGATGAATTCGTCGAGCTAGTTGATAATATCTTTGAGAACACATTCTTTAATATGATTTAAGAAACTACCAGAAAAGAAACAGATCTTTTAAGAGTTAGTAAAACATTCTTAACACCCAATAAGATATGATATAATAATTCTAAAAATTAATTTTCTAAATTTAATAATATCTCATCTTCAACTCATTTTAGTTATCATAAAAATTCGCAACACAATTGAGCTTATCTTAATTTAAACCTTGCTAAGTTACTTCATAAATATAAAGTTTACACCGTAATCAATTCTTATAAACAAAATACAG
>Ga0164295_10005105_pt1 | contig 10404 bp, 6 predicted proteins | sample GEODES006metaG_FD_111798 | JGI IMG/M metagenome (GOLD analysis project Ga0164295, IMG submission 111798) | Oligotrophic lake water microbial communities from Sparkling Lake, Wisconsin, USA - GEODES006 metaG | ecosystem: Environmental > Aquatic > Freshwater > Lake | place: USA: Sparkling Lake...
CAGGTTATACAGGAGGATCGTTAACTGTAAAAGGTCAAACTGCCTGTGGCGTATTGGGTACCGCGAAAACACAAGCGTTAACGCATACAGCTTGTTTACCAACAACAAAAGTTGGCAATGCGATAACTGCTGCATTAGGAATGTTTGATGTAAACATTTTCCCGAATCCTACAAAGAGTGCATTTAATGTGAGGATAGTTTCAAATTCAAAAGAATCTTTTTCAGTAAGGGTTTTGGACATTCAAGGCAGGTTAATAAAATCGCAGGTATTATTTGCGAACGAAATCAATAATATCGGCAACGATTTAAAATCTGGCTTGTATATGTTTGAGGTTACGCAGGGTAAGGAAAAGAAGACGTTGAGGGTGGTGAAGTATTAAATGGTAATGGAAGCTGGTTAGTATTTCGTTCCGTTTTAGGCATTCAGCACCAAACGCCAAATGCACAAAACAAAAAAATATTTCCGCCATCTTTGTTTTTTTATAAAATATTTTATTAGCTTTGCCGCCCCAATCAGTTCTTTAATAAAGAATCTATCTCTTAAATGATGGATTTGGGAGTTTTAGCAATTGTTAAAACGTTATCACCAAAAAACAAAAAAAAATGGCAAAAGAAATCACCGGCTATGTGAAGCTCCAGTGTAAAGGAGGACAAGCCAACCCAGCGCCACCAATTGGTCCCGCGTTAGGTTCGAAGGGTTTGAACATCATGGAGTTCTGTAAGCAATTCAATGCAAGAACTCAAGACAAACCAGGAAAAGTATTACCTGTATTAATTACTGTTTACGCAGACAAATCTTTTGATTTTGAAATCAAAACTGCTCCAGCTCCAGTACAATTGATGGACGCAGCAAAGATTACTAGCGGAAGTAAAGAACCAAACCGTGTTAAGGTTGGTAAAGTTACTTGGGCGCAAATTGAAGAAATCGCAAAAGATAAAATGGCTGATCTAAACGCATTTACGTTAAAAAGCGCAATGAGCATGGTTGCAGGAACTGCACGTAGCATGGGCTTAAACGTAGAAGGTACAGCTCCTTGGGAAAATAACTAAATCGTCAACCATTCGGATTTAATTCCGGATATAAATTTTTTTAACAATGATTACTAAAAAAAGGAAAATAGCCAATGCTAAGGTTGACGCCGATAAAGCTTATACGCTTAAGGAAGCATCTTCTTTAGTTAAACAAATAAACACAACAAAATTTGATAGCTCAGTTGACTTACACGTTAAGTTGGGCGTTGATCCAAAAAAAGCAGACCAAGCCATTCGTGGAACGGTTTCTTTACCTCATGGTACTGGTAAAACCAAAAAAGTATTGGTTTTGTGTACACCAGATAAAGAAGCTGAAGCAAATGCTGCAGGTGCTGATTTTGTAGGATTAGACGAATTTATTACAAAAATTGAAAGCGGTTGGACAGATATCGACGTTATTGTTGCTACGCCATCAGTGATGCCAAAAATTGGTAAACTAGGTAAAGTATTAGGACCTCGTAACTTAATGCCAAATCCAAAAACAGGAACTGTAACCAATGATGTTGCTGGTGCTGTTAAAGATTTGAAAGGTGGTAAAATTGCCTTTAAAGTGGATAAAGTAGGAATCATTCACGCATCTATCGGGCGCGTAAGTTTTGCACCTGAAAAAATTGCTGAGAATTGCCAAGAATTTATCAACGCAATCATTAAATTAAAACCAGCCACTTCTAAAGGTTTGTACCTAAGAGGGGTAAGTATGGCTAGCTCAATGAGCCCAGGCATCATGGTCGACACAAAATCTGTTCTAAACTAAATCTCAACCGCTTGGGTTAAAGGCCCAGGGTAAAAATATTTGTTATGACAAAACAAGAAAAAAATGAGGTAATAGAATTGCTGAAAGGTAAATTCTCTCAATACAATAACTTTTACATTACCGACACAGAAAGTTTAACTGTAGCTCAGGTAGGTAAATTACGTAGCGTTTGTTTCGACAAGCAAGTTGAAATGAAAGTAGCTAAAAACACCCTAATTAAAAAAGCATTAGAAAGCTTGGATGCTGAAAAATATGCAGGTGTGTTCGATTCTTTGCATAAAGTAACTGCATTGATGTTTAGCGAAAATCCAAAAGATCCAGCTGTAATTTTAAGTGGTTTCCGTAAAGCAAACAACAAAGAAAAACCAGTTTTGAAAGCTGCGTTTATTAATGGTGATGTATTTGTTGGTGACAACCAATTGAAAGCATTAACGTTAATCAAAACTAAAAATGAATTAATAGGCGATTTGATTGGATTATTACAAGCTCCAATCCAACGTGTATTAGGCGCTTTGGAAAACAAAGACAATGCTCAAAAAGCTGAACCAGTTGCAGAAGTAGCACCAGTAGTTGAAGCTGCTCCAGTAGCAGAAGCTGCACCAGTAGTTGAAACGGCTCCAGTTGCAGAAACTCCAGTAGTTGAAGCTGTACCAGTTGCAGAAGCAGCTCCAGCAGTTGAAGAAACTCCAACTCCAGAAGCTCCAGCAGCATCAGAAGATGCAGCACCTGAAGCATAATTTAAAATAGTAATTAACCTGGCCGATGGTAAAATAAGGCAATAAACAATTTTTTTAAAACTCCGCCGGAGTCGAAAACAATGAAGGCGGAAAAAATTCAAACAAAATGGCAGAAATTAAAGCATTAGCAGAAACCTTAGTAGGTTTAACTGTAAAAGAAGTTCAAGAATTAGCTGAATTCTTAAAATCAGAGTACGGAATCGAACCAGCAGCAGCTGCAGTAGTAGTTAGCGCAGGTGGCGATGGTCCAGCAGCAGCAGAAGAAAAAACATCTTTCAATGTAATTCTTAAGAGTGGTGGTGCAAACAAATTAGCGGTTGTTAAATTGGTTAAAGAAATGACTGGTTTAGGACTTAAAGAAGCTAAAGATTTAGTAGATGGCGCTCCAAAACCTGTTAAAGAGGGTGTTGATAAAGCAACAGCAGAAGACATTAAAACTAAATTAACTGAAGCAGGTGCTGACGTTGAATTGACTTAATTCTTTTTAAGATAATTTTTAAAAAAGCTCCGAAATTTTCGGGGCTTTTTTAATTTTACAATACGTTTGGTGTTTATGGTTTGGCGTTTGGTCGTTGTTTGTGGTTTGTTGTTTATGGTTTGTTGTTTGATGACATCGGCAGACGAAAATGCCCAACCTATTGAACGTATTGAACTCATTGAACCTTTTGAACCTTATGCTTTTGTTTGGATGGCTCTTCGGAAAGTAACGAGATACCTAACTTCACAAACCTCACAAACCTCTCAAACCTCACAAACCTCTCAACCTTCCCAACCTTTTGAACTCATTGAACCCATTGAACCTTTTGAACATCTTTTTTTAAAATTGTACCAAAATGTCAAAAAAAAGTATTACAATAGATTTTTTTTCAAATTTATTGATTAACTTCGCCGTCCTTTAATTTAGGAAAGGTGGATTGTGTCCATACCCTAATGCCAAAGGCCTACACTAAAAAGATTTTATTTACATATGTCTGCAACAAAAACAACCACTGCAAATCGTTTCAATTTCGGAAAAGTTGAACTTATAGCAGAACAACCTGATTTACTGGGTATCCAGATTCAATCATTTAAAGATTTCTTTCAATTAGAAACAACCCCTGACAAACGTAATGTTGAAGGATTGTTTAGAGTGTTTAAAGAAAATTTCCCAATCACGGATACTAGAAATATATTCGTGTTGGAATTTTTAGATTATTTCGTAGATCCTCCACGTTATACCATCGAAGAGTGTATTGAAAGAGGATTGACCTACGCTGTTCCATTAAAAGCTAAACTTCGTTTGAGCTGTAATGATGAAGAACACGTAGATTTCCAAACTATCGTTCAGGATGTGTTTTTAGGAAACATTCCCTACATGACCCCAAGAGGTACTTTTGTTATCAATGGTGCTGAAAGGGTAGTAGTTAGTCAGCTTCATCGTTCTCCTGGTGTATTTTTTGGACAATCGGTTCACCCGAACGGAACTAAAATTTACTCTGCAAGGGTTATTCCTTTTAAAGGTGCTTGGATGGAATTTGCAACAGATATCAATAACGTAATGTTTGCGTATATCGATCGTAAAAAGAAATTCCCTGTAACCACATTATTGCGTTCAATCGGTTTCGAAACAGATAAAGACATCTTGGAACTTTTTGGAATGGCTGATGAAATTAAAGCAGATAAAAAAACACTTGAAAAACACATCGGTAAAAAATTAGCAGCTCGTGTACTTCGTACTTGGGTGGAAGATTTCGTAGATGAAGATACTGGTGAAGTGGTTTCTTTAGAACGTAATGAAGTTATTTTAGAAAGAGATATTGTTTTGGATGAAAGCAATATTTTAGAAATCGTAAAACTTCAAACCAAAAGCGTTTTCGTACAAAAAGAAGAAGTTAGTGGTGATTACGCAATAATCTACAATACACTAAATAAAGATACTTCTAATAGTGAGTTGGAAGCGGTTCAGCATATCTACAAGCAATTGCGTGGTGCTGATGCTCCGGATGATGAAACAGCAAGAGGTATTATCGACAAATTATTCTTTAGTGATAAGCGTTACGATTTAGGTGAAGTTGGTCGTTATAAAATCAACCGTCGTTTAGGTTTGAACTATCCTTTAGAAAAGAAAGTATTAACTAAAGAAGATATCATTTCAATCATTAAATACTTGGTATTATTGACCAACGGAAAAAGTGAAGTGGATGATATTGACCATTTAAGTAATCGTAGAGTTCGTACAGTAGGAGAGCAATTGTATGCTCAATTTGGTGTTGGTTTGGCACGTATGGCCAGAACAATCCGTGAGCGTATGAACGTTCGTGATAATGAAGTATTTACACCAGTTGATTTGATTAATGCAAGAACATTGTCTTCTGTTATCAACTCATTCTTCGGAACTTCTCAGTTATCACAATTCTTGGATCAAACCAATCCTTTAAGTGAAATCACCCATAAGCGCCGTATTTCGGCACTTGGACCCGGCGGTTTAAGTAGAGAAAGAGCTGGTTTTGAGGTAAGAGACGTGCATTATTCTCACTATGGTCGTTTATGTACGATTGAAACACCAGAAGGTCCAAACATTGGTTTGATTTCAACCCTTTGTGTACATGCCATGATCAACGAAATGGGTTTCATCGAAACACCTTATCGTAAAGTAGAGAATGGAAAAGTGGATATGAAAAAAATCACTTTCCTAAGTGCAGAAGAAGAAGATACCGCAAAAATTGCACAGGCAAACGTTGAATTAAACAGCAAAGGAGAATTCGTTGAAGACAGAATCAAATCTCGTCAAACAGGTGATTTCCCTATTTTAGATAAAGGTGAAGTGGAATATATGGACGTTGCGCCAAACCAAATTGTTGGTTTGAGTGCATCTTTAATTCCTTTCCTTGAGCATGATGATGCCAACCGTGCATTGATGGGATCAAACATGCAACGTCAGGCCGTTCCATTGGTTAAGCCTGAAGTTCCAATTGTAGGTACTGGTCTTGAAGCTAAAGCTGCTCGTGATGCTAGAATTCAAATTCATGCAGAAGGTGATGGTGTTGTAGAATACGTTGACGCAAACGAAATTCATGTTCGTTACAAGCGTTCTGAAACGCAACAATTGGTAAGTTTCGAAGATGATCTTAAAATTTATAAACTAACCAAATTCGTTCGTACCAACCAGGAAACTTGTATCAACTTACGTCCTGCTGTAACAAAAGGACAAAAAGTATCTGATGGAGATTTCTTAACAGAAGGATACGCAACGCGTGGTGGTGAAATCGCTCTAGGTCGTAACCTAAAAGTGGCATTCATGCCATGGAAAGGGTACAACTTCGAGGATGCGATTGTAATCAATGAAAAAGTAGTTAAAGAAGATTTATTTACCTCTTTACACATAAGCGAGTTTGAAACAGAAGTTCGTGATACTAAATTGGGAGAAGAAGAATTAACGCCAGATATTCCAAACGTTAGTGAAGAAGCGACTAAAGATTTAGACCAAAATGGTATCATCAGAATTGGTGCTTCAATCAAAGAAGGCGATATCATTATTGGAAAAATTACACCAAAAGGTGAAAGTGATCCAACACCAGAAGAGAAACTATTAAGAGCGATTTTTGGTGATAAAGCTGGAGATGCTAAAGATGCTTCGTTAAAAGCACCAAGTGGTACAGAAGGTGTTGTTATCAATAAAAAATTATTCCAACGCGCTAAAAAAGACAAGAATACCAAAGTAAGAGAAAAAGCTCAATTGGATAAAATTGAGAAAACACACGAGAAAAACGAAATCGATATTCTTGAACTTTTACAAAGTAAATTATTAACGCTTTTGAAGGATAAAACCAGTCAAAGTGTAAGCAACAATTTTGGAGAAGTATTGATTGGCAAAGGCGCTAAATTCAATGCGAAAAATATTTCTGGAATCGATTTCCAAAATGTAAATCCATTGGGATGGACAGGTGAAGCAGATACAGATGAATTAATCAACGTTTTGTTGCACAATTTTAGCATCAAGTACAATGAAGAATTGGGTAGATACAAAAGAGAGAAATTCAACATTTCTATTGGAGACGAATTGCCTGCAGGTGTATTGAAATTAGCTAAAGTTTATATCGCGGTTAAGCGTAAACTTAAAGTAGGGGATAAAATGGCGGGACGTCACGGTAACAAAGGTATCGTTGCTAAAATCGTTCGTCAAGAAGATATGCCATTCCTTGAAGACGGAACACCAGTTGATATTGTATTGAATCCACTAGGGGTACCTTCACGTATGAACCTTGGACAGATTTATGAAACTGCATTAGGATGGGCTGGTGAAAAATTAGGTATTCGTTTTGCAACACCAATCTTTGATGGTGCTTCTGTAGAAGAAATCGCAGAAAATATCGAAAAAGCTGGTTTACCTAAGTTCGGTCATACTTACTTATACGATGGAGAAACGGGAGATCGTTTCGATCAAAAAGCAACCGTAGGTATTATCTATATGATTAAGCTTCACCACATGGTTGATGATAAAATGCATGCTCGTTCAATCGGACCGTATAGTTTGATTACGCAACAACCTTTGGGTGGTAAAGCTCAATTCGGTGGTCAGCGTTTTGGAGAGATGGAGGTTTGGGCATTGGAGGCTTATGGTGCTTCAAACATCTTGCAAGAATTACTTACATTGAAATCAGATGATATCATTGGAAGAGCAAAAACTTACGAAGCTATTGTGAAAGGTGAAAACATTCCAAGAGCAGGTATCCCTGAATCATTCAATGTATTGGTTCATGAATTAAGAGGTTTAGGTTTGGACTTGAAGTTTGAGTAAGCGAAAAAGAATTTTAGTCCGCTTTTCAACTGAATTTAAAAACATTATCAAAACATTTTTTAAAATATGGCATTCAAAAAAGAAAATCGTCCGAGACCATCATTCTCAAAAATTACCATTGGTTTGGCATCTCCGGATAGTATCTTGGAAAGAAGTTACGGTGAAGTAATTAAACCCGAAACCATTAACTATAGAACATATAAGCCAGAAAGAGATGGTCTTTTCTGTGAGCGTATATTTGGACCTGTAAAAGATTACGAATGTGCTTGTGGAAAGTATAAGCGTATCCGTTACAAAGGCATTGTGTGTGATCGTTGTGGCGTAGAAGTTACAGAGAAGAAAGTTCGTCGTGAAAGAATGGGACACATCAAATTGGTGGTGCCTGTAGTTCATATTTGGTACTTCAAATCTTTGCCTAATAAAATTGGTTACCTTTTAGGAATGAGTTCTAAGAAATTAGAAACCATTATCTATTATGAAAGATTTGTGGTTATTCAACCAGGAATTAGAGCGGATAAAGATCAAAAATTTGGTGATCTTTTATCTGAAGAAGAATACTTGGACATTTTGGATGCATTGCCAAAAGAAAATCAAATGCTTCCTGATGAAGATCCAAATAAATTCATCGCTAAAATGGGCGCAGAAGCGGTTCATGCAATGTTAGGTTTATTAGATTTAGATCAATTGAGCTTTGATTTACGTAATTCAGCAGCAACAGAAACATCTCAACAACGTAAAGCAGATGCATTAAAGCGTTTGAGCGTTGTAGAAAGTTTCCGTGAAGCAAATACAAGAATTGTTAATCGTCCAGAATGGATGGTTATGCAATATATTCCAGTTATTCCACCAGAGTTAAGACCATTGGTTCCTTTGGATGGTGGCCGTTTTGCATCTTCTGATTTGAATGATTTATATCGTCGTGTTATTATTCGTAACAACCGTTTAAAGCGTTTATTAGAAATTAAAGCTCCAGAAGTAATCTTACGTAATGAAAAACGTATGCTTCAGGAGTCTATCGATTCATTATTTGACAATAGCCGTAAATCAAATGCTGTAAAAGCAGAAGGTGGAAGGGCATTGAAATCATTAAGTGATGTTTTGAAAGGTAAACAAGGTCGTTTCCGTCAAAACTTGTTGGGTAAGCGTGTGGATTATTCAGGTCGTTCGGTAATTGTGGTTGGTCCTGAAATGAAAATGCATGAGTGTGGTTTACCAAAAGATATGGCGGCTGAATTATTTAAGCCATTTATTATTAGAAAACTAATTGAAAGAGGTATCGTAAAAACGGTGAAGAGTGCACGTAAATTAGTAGATAAAAAAGAAGCAATTATTTGGGATATCCTTGAAAATATTTTGAAAGGACATCCGGTGATGTTGAACAGAGCCCCAACGCTACATAGATTGTCAATTCAAGCATTCCAGCCAAAATTGATTGAAGGTAAAGCGATTCATTTACATCCATTGGTAACTGCCGCGTTCAATGCGGATTTCGATGGAGATCAGATGGCGGTTCACGTTCCTTTAAGTAATGCTGCAATATTAGAGGCGCAATTGTTGATGTTATCATCACACAATATCTTGAACCCTCAAAATGGTACGCCAATTACCCTACCTTCTCAGGACATGGTTCTTGGATTGTATTACATCACAAAAGGAAAGAAAACAATTGGCGACGATATCGTAAAAGGTGAAGGAAAAGCATTTTATTCTGCTGATGAAGTAATTATTGCGTACAATGAAAAACAAATCGACCTTCATGCAAATATTAGAGTTAAAGCAAACTTTCGTAACCCAGATGGTTCATTAACATTCAAGTTGATTGAAACTACCGTTGGTCGTGTAATCTTTAACCAGTTTGTACCAAAAGAAGTAGGTTTCGTAAACGCATTGTTGACTAAAAAAGCATTAAGAGAAATCATTGGTGATATCATCAAATGGACAAACGTTCCTGCAACGGCTAAATTCTTGGATGACATTAAAACACTTGGTTTTAGAATGGCATTCCGTGGAGGATTATCGTTCAACATCAACGATTTGATTATCCCGGCGGTAAAAGAAGAATTGGTAGATAATGCACAAGTAGAAGTTGCGGAAGTTTGGGATAGTTACAATATGGGTTTAATCACCAACAATGAAAGATATAACCAAATCATTGATATTTGGAGTCGTGTGGATACAAAAGTTACTGAAACGTTGATTCGTGAATTGGCCATCGATAAACAAGGGTTTAACTCCGTTTATATGATGTTGGATTCTGGAGCTCGTGGTAGTAAACAACAAATTAAGCAGCTTGCAGGATTAAGGGGTTTGATGGCTAAACCAAGAAAATCAGGATCTTCAGGAAGTGAAATTATTGAGAACCCAATCTTGGCGAATTTTAAAGATGGATTGAGTGTATTGGAGTACTTCATTTCTACGCATGGTGCGCGTAAAGGTTTGGCGGATACGGCCTTGAAAACAGCTGATGCGGGTTATTTGACAAGAAGATTGGTTGACGTTGCTCAAGACGTAGTTATCAACGATGAAGATTGTGGTACATTACGTGGAATTGCAACTTCAGCATTGAAAGATAATGAAGATATCATTGAACCATTAAGCGATAGAATTGAAGGCCGTACTGCATTATATGATGTAATTGATCCAATAACTGAAGAAGTTTTGGTTTCAGCCGGAGAAGAAATCAGTACAGATGCAGCAAAGAAAATAGAAGATACAGGAATTGATACCGTCGAAATCCGTTCGGTTTTGACTTGCGAAAGTAAGCGTGGTGTTTGTGTAAGATGTTATGGTAGAAACTTAGCATCGGGTGCACTTGCTCAACGTGGAGATGCAGTTGGTATTATTGCCGCTCAATCTATTGGAGAGCCAGGTACTCAGCTTACGTTACGTACTTTCCACGTGGGTGGTGTTGCAGGTTCTGCTTCGGTAGAATCTACATTAACCGCTAAATTTGATGGTACACTTCAATTTGATGGATTACGTACAGTAAGTAGTGAAAAAAACAATGACGGTAAAAAAGTATCAGTAGTAATAGGTCGTACTGGTGAGATTAGAAATGTCGATGTAAAGTCTGATCGTTTATTAAACACCATGCACATTCCTTA
>Ga0164295_10005106_pt1 | contig 10403 bp, 5 predicted proteins | sample GEODES006metaG_FD_111798 | JGI IMG/M metagenome (GOLD analysis project Ga0164295, IMG submission 111798) | Oligotrophic lake water microbial communities from Sparkling Lake, Wisconsin, USA - GEODES006 metaG | ecosystem: Environmental > Aquatic > Freshwater > Lake | place: USA: Sparkling Lake...
GAATTGGAAGCGTTGATTGTAGCGATGAAGCGGGATTCGGTGGACGAGGTGATGGCGGCGGCTTCGAAGGCGGGGCTACGGACCGACATGGTAGAGCTGGCACCGACAGCATTGATCAATGCCTTTCGTTATAATTATCCTGAGATGACGACGTGCACGCTGCTTTTGGAGATTGGGGCGAGGTCGACCAACATTGTCATCGTGGAAGGAAAGAAAATGTTTTGTCGGGTGGTGCCGTTGGGCGGAGCGACGGTGACGCAGGCGATCGCGGCGGATTTGCAGGAGTCCTTTGCAGGAGCGGAGGTTTTGAAGAGGGCGAAGGGATTTGTGCATCCTGGAGGTTCGTATGAGGATCCGGCGGATGAACAGACAGCACGGATGAGTAAGTTAGCCCGTGGGGTGATGACCCGCCTTCATACAGAAGTGGAGAGATCAGTGACATTTTACCGAAGTCAGCAAGCGGGTAGTCGGCCAGCGCAGGTTTTATTGGCGGGCGGTGGAGCATGTCTTGGGCTGACTGAGTTGTTCTTTCGAGAGAAGCTAAAGGTACCGGTGGAATTCTTTCAGCCTTTTCGACGTGCGGCGTTGGGGCCGGGAGTGGTTCCGGCTGAGTTAGCTAAGACATTTCCCTCGTGGGCCATCTTGGTGGGGGCGGCGTTGCGTTCTTTGCCCGACAGTCCGTGTCGGATTAACATATTAGGGTCGGTACAAAAAGCGGCGGTGGCAAAGACGAAAGACCGGCCGGCGATAATTGCGGCAGGGGTGGGGGTAGGATTGCTTTTACTTCTTCCTGGGTTGCATGGGTTTTGGCAATCGGGACGGATTCAGGGGCTACTTTCTCCGCAGGTGGCAGAGGTGGAGGAGGTGGAAGCAGCTTTGGCCAAGGTGGACGCGGAGCAGAAAAAGGGAGTCGAGATATTGGGGTTGGCGGACAAGGCTTTGGGGTTGGAGGCAGAACGGATGCGGTGGCCGATTTTGTTGGCGGAGTTGCGTGCTAAAAGTTTGCCAGGAATGTGGGTGACGCAAATTGCTCTGGCTGGCAGTGAGGCTGTTTCTGAAGGGGAGGCGGGTGCGGTAGCGAAACCTGGGGTGCCGAAGATTGCAGTGCCAGTTTTAGAGTTGGGCGGGTTTTTCGAAACAAAATCAGAGGAAGCAGACTCCAAGGTGGTGGAAGACTTTCGGGTGGCTTTGGAGCAGGGCGGGGTCTTGCAAAAAGTGGAGACGACCCAGCGCGATACTCCTGAGAGGTCAGCTGATGGCAAGACCGAGCAGGTGGCCTTGAAGTTTAGGATGAGAGCGGAGTGGCCGGTCGGTGGGGTGATTAAGGTGGAGGCGGCAAAGAAGCCGGAGGCGAAATGAAAGGAAAACTAACGAAACCGCAGATGGTTGCCCTGGGGGCGGGCGTAGGTGTTCTTTTGCTTGGGTTGGTGCTGGGCTTTTTCGGGCTGGGGGCGCTAGGGGAAACGCAGACTCAAGCGCAATCGCTGGCGGATCGTAAACTAAAGCCTGAGGTGGCGGCGGTGCTAGCTAGGCCGGGAGGAGCGGGGGCGGCACGGAAAGAGGCGGTGGAATTGGGTAAGATCGCAGAGGATTTAGCGAAGGAGGAAGAGAAGGTGGTGGGAAGTTGGCGAGAGGGGTTGATCAAGGCTTCGGGGCAAGGTCAGGATTGGTCGACCGACCCGAACAAGTGGAAAGACAAGCTGATTGCGGTTCATGACCAACTACGAAAAAAATCTGGGAAGAAGGGGGATAACAGCAAAGTAATTTTAGCGGATGATTTTTATTTAGGGCTGCAGGAGTATAAGCAGAAGAGCCCGACGGCTAGTCAGATTCCTAGTTTAGCTTTGCAACTTTCGGTGGCGGAGAAGTTGGTGGAGATTTTGATGGAGGCCAAAGGAGCGGCGAAAGAGGCCTATCCGACTCAGTGTATTTTGCAGGGCTTGGAGGGGCCAGCGGTGAAGGGGGGGGAGGTGGCGAAGCCTGAGGCGGGCAAGGCCAAGGTGGGTGGGGTGGATGGGGGAGGTATGGTTCGAGAAAGCTACCGATTAGAGATGGAGTGTTCGCCAGAAGTATTTTATGGGTTTGTCGGCCGATTATCGCAAGATCCTTGGCTGTTTGTGGTGATGGACCTTAGCTTGGAAAATGAGCAGAAGGAGTTTCTCAAACGAAGTGAAGTGGCGAAAAAGTTTGAAGGAGAGGAAACTGCTCCTGCAGTTGAGGGGAGTTCGCCTACGGAAGGGGCGCGGGGGAGTGCGAATCCCCAGTCGGCGAAGCCTCTTTTGCTGGTCTTGGCTGGGAAAGAGCGGTTGAGAGTGGTGATGAAAATTGATTTTATGGGGTGGAAGATTCCTCCTCCGGGGAAAGTATTGGCCCCAGAAAAGCCCTGATGAAGATATCTCCATGGCTGATGGGTGGGGCGGGGGCTCTTTTCCTACTTGGTTTGGTGGGATTGGCCCTTGGAGTTCTGATGCCAGGGGGGGTCGAACCCGTCGAAGCAACTGGTGGCGGCGGAAAATCAGCGGTGGCAGAGTTTAAGCAAAAAGCGACTTTGAGTATGGCTGCTTTGGCGAAAAAGAGTGGGATAAAAGAATCGGCGGTGGAGGAGTGGAAGGGGCACCGAGTGTTTGTTTCACGGAGCATTGTTTTTCTTCCAAAGGAGAGTGAGTCTGTCCAACCGTTGAATGAGAAGCAGATTACGGAGGACGGAATTGAGGTGGGCTGGAAACTGAAGTATGGCTTTTCTCCTGAAGATCGTGAGGTGGCGGATCAGGATGAGGATCAAGACGGTTTTACGAATAAGGAGGAGTACGACAAAAAAACCGATCCGAAAGATCCTACGAGTAGTCCTTCTAAGTGGGTTAAAGTAAAGATTACTTCAGTTGATCCGGCAAAACTCTTGATTGGTTTTTCTGGGAAAAGCGCAGGGCGTTACACGGTTCGTTTTAAATTAGGAGTAAAGCCGAAGGATGTGGATGTGATGGTGGGGGACAAGATATGGGTTTTGGCAGGGAACAAGACAGTGGAGATTCTGAAAAGTGAAGAGGAAGCGAAAGCAAAAACAGGAGGAACAAATAGTTGTCCGCACGCCATTCCGCTGATGGTGAAGGAGTACAAAGATGACAAGGGAAAAAAAATGGATGAGACAACAAAAACCGAGAATGATTATGATGATTCGATGTTAGTGCTGCAACGGATGGATGAGCTGGCTAGCCCGATAAAAATCTTGTTAGACAAGAATGGTAAATCGCGTGGGGTTGAGTGGAGTGTCGGGGATATACGTTTGATTTCTATGGTGCCAGGGGAGGGGGAGATGGGTCCTTATCGGGTTGGGCAATCATTCCCTTACGCAGGGAAAGTATTTGTTGTGACGGAAGCGACGCCGTTAAAAGTATCCCTGAAGATGATGCCCGAGGGTGAATCGGTATCTATCTTGCCGAATACGGCTCCAACTTTACTTCCCAAAACTCCCTAGTCATTGGCAAGTTCTTCCCAAGGTAGGGGGAGGCTCGTTGACCTAACCCACCCCTGACCTCGTAAGGTTCTTATCTTATGAGAGCGACCTTGGGCTTTGTCTTAATTGCTTGGTGGATTCTTGGGCCAGTGTGCGTCCAAGCAGAAGAGGTGGGAAGTGAAACCGATGAGTCTCCCCTGCCTCCCCGAGAGCCGACGGCAGCGGAAATGACCCAAAGGGAGATTGATCGAAGGAGAGAGGCCACCTTCCGATTGAATGAAAATTTGGACCTAGCGGAGCGCCTTTATCAGGCGGGGGAGTGGGAGCATGCGGAAGCGAAGTTTCGACTGGTCATGCAGCAAACTGATCCGCAGACCGCGACTTCGGGATTTTATCAGCGGGCTCGCACGGGGGTAGCAAAGTCTTTAGCGGCACAGGCTCTGGCGCAGGAGAAGGCGGGTAAAAATGCGGAGGCGGCTGGGCTGATGAAGCAGGCTTCGGATCTCGATCCGACCAACCCGTTGGTGGCGAAACAGTCCGCTTCAATGCAGGAGCAGGCAGCTCGGTTGGCGGATCCTTATGAAGGGAATGTGGCGGTGACCACTGATCTGGTAGAGAAAACAAAAGAGATTAAGAGGTTGTTATCCTTGGCAGATCAGTTGACGGAGACGGGGCAGTATCGAGATGCGAGGAAGAGGTTGGATGATGTATTGCGGATCGATCCTTACAATCAAGCGGTCTGTCAACGTATCGAAAAATTAGAGGAGAAGAGGATGTTTGCTGCGGGGAAGAAGTACTCGGCCAGCCGAGAAAAAGCCATGGCAAAGGTAACGGAGGCTTGGACTCCTCCTCCCCCTGCGAAGGTGGATCCGAAGCAGGCAAGATCAACAGGAAGTGCAGGTGCCTCGAGTGCGGCGGCGATTTTGAAGTCACTATCCACGATTAAAATTCCTGAATTGGTCTTTAATGAGAAGCCAATTCGGGCTGCGGTGGAGGAATTGCAGCGTTTGAGCGAACAAAACGATCCGAATAAGGTTGGGCTGAACTTTGTTTTACGGCTGCCTCCTCCGAGCGAAGGAAAGGATCCTGAGGCGGCGACGGTTAGCCTGGAGTTGCGGGATATCTCTTTACAAACGGCGCTAAAGTATTTGTGTGAGCAGATTCGAGGTGGGGAGAAGCTACGATATGATGTGGAGAGCAGTGCGGTTTTTCTGCTACCGGTTACGGAAAGTGGCGGGGAATTGGATATCCGTAGTTATAATCTACCGCCCAGCCTCTTGGCGAATTTAGTGCCTCCAGGGAAAGAGTTAACGCCTAAGGAAGTAGGAAATCTTGTGCTAGAGAATATTGGAGTCGACATCAAGGTGGTTGATTCTTCGGCAACGTGTTTTCGGGATACAGGAAAGCTGGTGGTACGCAATAGGGCGAATGAACTGAATAAGATCGAGCAAAGAATACGAGATGCACAAGGGGAACCGCCGCAAAGGCAGTTTGAGGTGGAAACAAAATTTCTTTCTTTCTCAGAAAACGACGTAAAGAACTTCACTTTTAATTTACAGATGAGTGGCAATACGGCGATTCCCAATCCTGGAAGTCCTGGGGCAATTTACGACCCAGGATCTGCCAGTGGGGGAACGGACGGGTTGCGAGGAACGGCGGGATTTAATCCAGGGGGGGGATCCCTGACCGCCTTACAGGCTCTGCTCGATCCTAGTTACCCGCAGACTGCATCGAATCAGGTGGGAGTGAATGCCTCAGTTTTCGGGCGCGGATTCGCAGCTGTCTTGCAGCTTTTACAGAATGCCATTGGCCGAGATTTGGTGGCGGCACCGAGGGTGACTTTGGCCGATGGGAAACAGTCGAAAATAGTTATCTCGAGAAGAATGTATTATCCAACAAGTTATACCCAGCCGACCGTGCCGAACAACGATCAGGGGGTAGGTGCAGGCTTCATTTTGCCAAGTAATCCGACGGGCTTCGAGCCTAGGGATATTGGAACCACCTTGGAGGTGAAGGGGGAGTCGACTTCTCTACCTCGGGCAGTTGATTTGGATTTCACAAATCTGATGGTGGAAGATTTTGAAGGCTTCGTGGATTACGGAGTGCTTATTTCGGCTGCGCCCTTGGATCCAACTACAAATTTCAACACAACGGTCGGTTCGGCCCCTTACTTGGTACCGATTTTTTCCAAGAAGGCCCTGCAAAGCAGGGTTCGGTTGCTTGATGGGGAAACGGTGGGTATGGGGGGGTTAATTTCCGACAGCGTCCAACTGGTGGACGATAAAGTCCCTCTGCTTGGGGATATTCCAATCATGGGGCGTCTTTTTCGAGGTGAAGCATCTCAAAAGATTAAGAGCAATTTAGTGATTTTCTGCACCCTGCGAATTATTAATCCTGACGGCACTTTGGTATTTCCCGAAGATGAGGATAATCCTGAGTATGCCCAAAATGCTGGGGCTGAGATGATGCCCGCCACGCCATGAAGAAGCTTCCTCTGTTTATCGTTTTGGCATGGGGACTTTCAGGGGGTCAGCCTTGTAGGGCTGGCTCTTTGCAAAATCAGGTGGAGACTGAGACAACTCGGCGTGAGCAGTTATTACAACCTCTGCAAGAGGCTTACGATAAGAGCAGGAAGTTGGTGGCGGATGGCAAAGGGAATCAAGCCTGTGAAGATCTAGAAAAAGCCTATCAAGCCGTGCCGGAGGCGTTGAGGGAGACGCCGTTGGCTCATCAAGTGCAAAAGACTTTAAGTAAACTGCAGGCGACCTTGGGGGAGTCGGCCAGCCAGTTGAATCACTGGCCCGAAGCAAGAAAGCGGGCTTTAGCATCACTGCGGTACGATCCAACCAATGAGAAGGCGTTGGAGCAGTTGCGGCAGAGCGATGAGGTACTGCGGCGCGGCACAGTAGGGGGAGAAGCGGTCAATCCTGCTTTGACGACGAGATTCTTTGATCGATTGAACGGGGTTCGAAGTGGGTTGGAGCAGGCGGAAGAGTTTCGAGAGACAGGCCAACTGGAGAAGGCCGAGCAAGCTTACGAGGATGTATTAAAAAATGATCCCTTCAACCAAGTCGCCACCGATGGAATCAAGAAGATTTACCAGGAAAGGGCGATGGCGGCAGATCGAGCCCAAGCCCTATCCGCCACGACCATGAAAAGGCAAGTCATGGAATCTTGGAATAATATTTACCCCAAGACCAGTTTGGCTTCGGGCGGGGTGGAGGTGGCTGGTGCGATGACCGCCTCACCATCTTATAATTTGGAAAAGAAATTACAAGGTACGGTCATCCCGACCATCGACTTTTCGGGTGCTGATTTGGAGACAATCCGGCGGGCGCTGATTTCGCTAAGCCGGCAATACGATCCCGAGGTAAGCAAGGCGGGGGTCAACTTTGTCGTGAGTTCGGATATTACTGATGTGCAGCCTGTCACGCTGCGTTTAAAGCAGGCCTCTTTGGCGGAGGTGGTCCGATATATTTCTCAGATCGCGGGAGTGAAGGCACGGATTACCGATATTGGGGTTACCTTTGGGCCTTTGGTCGAGAAGAGGCCTGACCTAATTCCGCGTAACTTCACTGTGAGTCCATCATTCTTCAAGGGTGATGATGCGGTAGTCGACTCCACTACCAATGTAAGAGGGGGTGGGGGTGGGGCCAGTGTGGGTACGGAAACATCTTCCGGGCTCAATGAGCAAAAGAAGTTAGTCGCTCTAGGAGTGAGCTTCTCTGAGGGGGCCTATGCGGTTTACAATAAGAACACCAGTCAGTTGAAGGTGGTAAATAATGCGGAGATGCTGGACTTAATTGGACAACTGATCAGCGCGGCGGAAGAAGAGACTCTCTTGATTCAGGTAGGAATTCGTTTGGTGGAAATTAACCAGTTGGATTTGGATAGCGTGACGATGAACTCCACCTTGGGGGGATCGGGCATTAATCTGCTTTCTCCTGTTCCTGCGGGCTTAAACTCATCCAGTGGCGGGCAAACACCAAGCGCCTCCACCCAGCAGGGGGTAAATGCGCAGTTGAATCAGGTGCAGGGGGTCGGACTACTCCCCAACAACACTCTCCAATCATTTTTGCAAAGCGGGGTGCTAGCGGGCACAAACCAAACATCCTCCTACGCGTTAAACACGATGGACTTGGGTGGAACGATTCTGAACGGAATGCAATTCCGCGCTTTGATCACGGCGGTATCCCAAAAGAATAGCGCCAATGTGCTAGCGAATCCCTCGATTGTTTTGAAAAGAGGACAAAAGGGGGTAATTGAAGTAACCCAAGAATTTAAATATGTGAAGGAGTTCAATACTCCTCAGTCTTCTATTCGCACAATTAATAGTACGAGCACGAACGGGACTGGTAATAATAATAATCTTCAGGGTGTGCCTGGACCTGAAACGGTGATCGGCTCATTTCCGTCCGATATTAGCGACGCCGTCCCAATCGGAGTGAAGATGGGAGTCAAACCTGATGTGACAGGAGATAATAGTCGAGTGTTGCTCGAACTAGAACCGAGCTTTGTGGATTTCGAGGGATTTATTAATTACGGTACGCCGATCAACTCTGCTTACACCCTATCCTATTTCAATACGGCAGTGACTATTCTCACGAACAATATTCAGCAACCTGTCTTTATTCGCCGTGACTTGACGTTGCCTGCGGTAGAGGTCACCGATGGCTACACCCTACTTTTGGGAGGTCTTCTAAGGGAGGACATTCAGAAGATTGATGAAAAGGTGCCGATTATCGGGGATATCCCAATTTTTGGCAGGGCTTTCCAAGGCAAGACGGAGCAGGCGATCAAAAAGAATACTCTTATCTTTGTCACTCCGAGAATTCTGCGAGTCGATGGCCAACCGCTGAATCCGACGGCGGGAGCGCCCACCACGGCGGCTAATTCTGATTCGCCTTAAATCTCTATTTTCTAATTAAACGGTAGGGAAGCTCCACAGGAATATCTCGGGTATTGCCTGCTGACCAACCTGCTAAGTTTGCCAAGGTGTATCCCGCCCCACCAAAAACGAAGTAGAAAACTGAACTCGCCACGTCGGCCGTCTCTGATTTGGCATACCAGAGGCGTGGTTTGAGATCAGCAGGACCATTCGCTGGGAGATCAATGCCTCCGCGTCGCTCATCTGGGCCGATTTTAATTTTCTCAAGCGATTCGTAGCGAACCCAGACAGGCTTGAGGATGGGCTCGGCGTAGCGGGAGGGTTTTTGTCCTGATGTGGGCGGCGGACCCTGGTGGATGCGAGTTGCGTCCGCTTCTTGGGTTGAGGGAGAGTCGATAGGGAATTGGAGAATTTGGCGGTAGGTACCTGCAGGGAGAAAAAAAGTTTGGCCTGAATCTGGATCGAGAATTTCCACGTCTTTAGGGAGGTTGAGATTGGCGTTTTCTGGGATGAGGGGACTTTTCTTTTTATTCTCAGGTAAGAGGTAGGTGGCCGAACCTGTTTCGGGTTCAGGGGTGGTAGATAGGCTTTTCCTATTTTTCGGGACGGTGAAGGTGGCGGCGGAGTTCTCGCTGCGGGTTGGTCTTACGGCATGAGCGGGTTTGGGAATGATGAAAATGGGTTGTCCTGCCTGCTGGGTGGTAGAGTTAGTTGGCTCAGGGACAGAAAGGAGGGCGGGACGAAGAGAAGCAGGGGCAGGGTTATTTTCGGGAACTTCTTCTTGGGCTTGGAGGGGTGTGTAAGAGAGAACGAATACGTTGGCCAAAGTGAAAATCACCCACCAGAAAAAGGGAGGGGGGTGGATTTTCATCGGACAAGGCCAATGCGGCGTAGCCATACGGCGGCTACAGGGTGCTGAGCGCTCCAGCCTTGCAGTTCCCAGAGCCAGCCCACTTTTTCAGCAAAAAGGTAGAGGCCGCCCAATCCGAAAAGAATGATGGAGCCTGTGCCAGCAAAAAACGCGGGAATTCGGTTGCCTTGTCCCAAGGCGACGGTCAGGCGAGTGGTGACGAGGAAGCCAAAGAGAACGAAGACGCTACTGAAAACAGTAGCGGCGACGTTACGGCGGGCATCGGTCATGCCGAAGGCGATGCCAAAAAGGCAGAGCAAGGGACAGGCGAGTGGGTAGGCCAGCCGATTCCAGTGCTCGGTGGCGTAAGGGGCGCGCAGTCGGTCGTTGAGGCGACCTCGGTCGGCTGCGAGGCGAGCGACATCGGGCCAAGGGAGTACATCGGGTGGCAGGAGCTTGGCGGCGAGGGTTTCGGGGGGTTCGGTGAGCTCGGGTAAAACCAGTTCGGGGAGGATGGGGCCGAGACTTTCCGGACCGCCCGCGGTGGCATACTCGGCCCGACGAACGCCCGAAAGATGCCACACCCCGCTACGGTAGGCGCCAGAGCTAGCAAAGATCTTCGAGAGATCGTGGCCTGCTGGTTCAGTACGGAAGAGGATTTCCACGTTTTGCATAGTTTTCTCTTTTAAATTAATTCGGCCGATGTACCAGATGGTTCCTTGGGTGGTGTTGGGTGAGGAGGGGGAGCGATAGACGATCTGGTTGAAGATATTTTCCTCGATGGGTTCTTGTTTGATCTGTTTTTTTACTTTTTCCCTCCCTGCCTGAGCGGTGGGGGAGAGGGAGAATGAGAGAACGTAAAGCACGACAGAGAGTCCTGCGCTACAGAGGAGAAAGGGGCGAGCGAGGACGACAGGACTCATTCCAGCGGCGAGAAGGGCGACCGATTCGCGGTGGCGCGAAAAGTAGGCCAGGACATAGAGAGTGGCAAAAAGGACGGCCACAGGGAGAATGGATTGAGCCAGATCGGGAAGTTGAATGAGGAAGTATTTGGCAAGAAGTGGAAAAGGAGGGTTTTTTTCTACGAGCCGTCCTAATTTATCAAAGATGTCGAACATCAACCAAAGAACGAAGAGGGCACTGATGATAAAGCCCAAAGGAACGATGACGGAGCGCCAAAGATATTTTTCGACGATTTTCATGTTTCGTGCGAA
>Ga0164295_10005107_pt1 | contig 10396 bp, 5 predicted proteins | sample GEODES006metaG_FD_111798 | JGI IMG/M metagenome (GOLD analysis project Ga0164295, IMG submission 111798) | Oligotrophic lake water microbial communities from Sparkling Lake, Wisconsin, USA - GEODES006 metaG | ecosystem: Environmental > Aquatic > Freshwater > Lake | place: USA: Sparkling Lake...
ACGCGCTCGGTCGCTTGCTCCGCGAGCTCGACCTCCTCTATCCCGACCCAAAGTGCGCGCTCGACTATCGCGACGCGTGGGAGCTCCTCGTCGCGACCATCCTCTCTGCGCAGGCACGCGACGAGCGCGTCAACGCGGTCACGCCCGCGGTATTCTTGCTTTACCCCGATGCCCGCTCGACGGCCTCCGCCGAGCCCGAGGCGTTGGTACCCCTGATCCGAACCCTCGGTCTCTTCAACGCCAAAGCGCGCCATATTGTGGACGCGGCCCGACAGATCGTCGCCCGCCACGGCGGGGAGGTGCCGCCGACGCTCGACGCGCTCACGGCGCTGCCCGGCGTGGCGCGCAAGACGGCGCACGTCGTGCTCCAAAACGTGTGGCAGATCACCGAGGGGTTCGTCGTCGACACGCACGTCGCGCGGCTCGCCGTGCGCCTCGGACTCGTCCCATCGACGCTCGAGAGCAAGCCCGAGAAGATCGAACGCGCCCTCTGTGACACCGTGCCTCGCTCTTCGTGGACGCGCCTCAGCCATCAACTCATCCTTCACGGTCGCGCGGTGTGCGACGCACGCACGCCCCGGTGCGGCGAATGCGCGCTCGCGTCGCTCTGCCCGAGCCGCGTGAGGGGCTGATGCGGCCGACGTACCTCTTGAGCGACCTGCACTATGACGGCGTCGACATCGCGCGCTGTGACCGGGTCGTGCGCTTCATTCGACGCCTGATGACCGAGGCGGGGCACGTCTATCTCGTGGGCGACGTGTTTGACGTCTGGCTGGGTCATCAGACGACGGTCTACGCGCCCTATTTTCCGCTGCTGAGAGCGGTCGCCGACCTCGTCGACGCGGGCGTGCGCGTCTCGCTCTTCGCGGGCAACCACGACCCGGCGCCGGGTCCCTTTATGACCGACCAGTTCGGGGTCGAGGTCCACACCGCTGGCCTCTGGACGACGTTGGCTGAGAAGCGCGCCTGGATCGAGCACGGGGACGTCATCGACCCACGCAGCGCGCGGCGACGTTGGGTGAACCGCGTCGCGCGTCATCCTGCGCTGCATCGCGTCGCGCGCGCGCTCCACCCCGATTGGGCGTGGAGCGCAGCCCGCGTGTACGGCGCAGCGCTCGGTCATGACGCCAAGTACGGCGGCCTGCCCAGCGCCCTCACAACAGAGTACCTGCCCGAGCGCGCCCGCGCCGGGGCCGACATCGTCGTGCTGGGTCACTACCACTGCGCGGTCGACGTCAGCGTCCCGTCCGCGCGGGGAGAGACGCGGCTGTTCGTCTTGGGGGACTGGGTCCGACATTTCACCTTCGCTCGCGTCGATGGCGACGACATCGGTCTGTTCCGCGACACGGGAGACGCGCGGGCTCCGGAACGTCTCGGCTCGGGTGACCATCCGCCCCGCTGACCCGCGGGCGGCATTCTGCTACGGTGCGCGCTCTTGACGGTGTGCCGAGGGTGACGTGATGCGTGAGCCAGAGACGCTCTACCTTGTCGACGGTTCGGGGTTCATCTTTCGCGCGTTCCACGGCGTTCGAACACCGATGACCGCGGTCGATGGCACCCCGACGAACGCCGTCTACGGCTTCATGCAACTCCTGATGAACCTGCTGCGTGACCGTGATCCCGCCCACGTCGCGGTTGTCTTCGACCCACCCGGAGGCTCGTTTCGGACCCAGCTGTTCGATGCCTACAAGGCCAATCGCTTGGAGCCGCCGGCTGAGCTCAAGCCCCAGTTCAGCCTGTGCCGTGAAGCCACCCGCGCACTGGGCCTGCCTGCACTCGAGGTCCCAACCTATGAGGCCGACGACGTGATCGGGACGCTGGCCCGTCGCTGGACTGCCACGGGCAGAGACTGCGTCATCGTGACCGCAGACAAAGACCTGATGCAGCTCGTCGACGAACGCACCCGTCTGTGGGATGGCAAGGAGCGCGAGGTCCGCGACGCCGAAGTCCTTGAGCGCTTCGGCGTGCCGCCGCGGCGCGTGGTGGAGGTCTTGGGCCTCGCCGGCGATACGTCGGACAACATCCCCGGGGTTCCAGGCATTGGTGAGAAGACCGCCGCCCTGCTCCTCGCGGAGTACCCCTCACTCGATGCGCTCCTTCAAGCTGCACCGACGATGAAGGGCAAGCGCGGTGAGAACCTCGTGAAGCACGCAGACGACGCACGCCTGTCGATGCGCCTCGCGACCATCGAGTGCGCGGTCCCTATCGAGATCGAGCTCGACACGCTTGAGCGCAAGCCGCCCGATCCAGCGCCTCTTGCTGACTTTCTTGAGCGCTTGAACTTCCGTCGTTTCGCGCGTGACCTCGGCCTGGACAAGGCCAAGTCGGCCAGTCCGGGCGGCATCGACCGAACCCGCTATCGCTGCGTGACCGACCTCGAGACGCTCGACCAAGTGCTCGCGTCAATCCGAGCCGCGGGACACTTGTCGTTGGACCTTGAGACGACGGGCCTCGACACCCTGACCTGCACGATCGTGGGGTTCGCGCTCGCTTGGGCAGAAGGCGAGGCCGTCTATGTCCCCGTGGCGCACGACTACCCGGGCGTGCCTTCTCAGCTCGACAAGCGAACGGTCGCCGAGCGCCTCCGGCCGCTCCTCGAAGACCCGGCGTTCGCCAAGTCAGGGCAAAACGTCAAGTACGAGGCGCAGGTGCTGTCGCGGGACGTCGGCATAGCGTACCGAGGCGTCCAGGGAGACGCGATGCTCGCGGCTTATCTGCTGGACTCAGGGCGCCGCAGCTACAGCCTCGATGCGCTGTCCTCGGACTTTATCGGGCACACGATGCTCGGCTTTCAAGAAGTCGCGGGGGCGGGCGGCGGCGGGGGTAATGACGCGCGATTCGCTCGTGTCGATGTCGCGACCGCGACTCAGTACGCGGGCGAGGACGCGGACGTCGCGTTGCGGCTCAATCGCCTGCTCGCGCCGCAGGTCGACGCAGCCGGCATGGGGCCCCTCTACACACAAGTCGAGCTGCCCCTCGCCCAAGTGCTTGGCCGCATGGAGCAACACGGCATCCGGCTCGATGCCCACATGCTCCGCACCCAGTCGCTCAGCTTCGAGCGCCGCATTCTGGAGTTGGAAGCCTCGGCCCAGCAGGCAGCGGGCGTCGCCTTCAACTTGGGAAGTCCGAAGCAGCTCGCCGAGGTGCTCTTCGAGAAGCTTGGTTTGCCCACTGGCAAGAAGACCAAGACAGGCTACTCCACGGACGAAGACGCCCTGCTCGCGATCAAGCACCTGAGCGACGTCCCGCGTTTCGTCCTAGAGTGGCGACACCTGAGCAAGCTGCGGGGCACCTACCTCGACAAGCTGCCGGCGCTGATTCATCCGCGGACCGGGCGTCTCCACACGTCGTTTCGCCAAACGGTCGCCGCGACCGGTCGGCTGTCGAGCAGCGACCCCAACCTGCAGAACATCCCGATTCGGACAAACGAAGGCCGAGAGATTCGTCGCGCCTTCGTCGCGGAGCCGGGCTGGCGGCTGGTCAGCGCAGACTACAGCCAGATCGAACTCCGCGTGCTCGCCCACTTCTCCGACGATCCGGGGTTGATGCTCGCGTTCCAGCAGGATGTCGATGTTCATACGCGGACCGCGGCCGACGTCTTTCAAGTTCCCTTGGCAGAGGTCACGGCGGACCAGCGCCGACAAGCCAAGGCGATCAACTTCGGCCTGATGTACGGCATGGGGGCGTTCCGACTCGCGAACGAGCTCGGCATCGACCAGCGCCACGCGAAGGGCATCATCGACCGCTACTTCGAGACATACCCTGGCGTGCGCCGTTACTTCGACGAGACGGTCGAGCGCGCTCGGATCGACCAGCGGGTCACGACGCTGTGGGGCCGGGTGCGTCACCTGCCGGACCTCGCGTCCAGTCAAGTCACGACGCGCCAAGCGGCCGAGCGCGTGGCGATCAACACGCCAATTCAAGGCACCGCCGCCGACCTCATCAAAGTCGCGATGGTCAAGCTAGACGCCCGGCTGGCTGCCGAGCGCCTGCAGACTCGAATGATCCTGACAGTGCATGACGAGCTGGTGCTCGAGGCGCCCGAGCTCGAGGTGGACGCGGCCGTGCGTTGCGTCCGCGAAGAGATGGAGGGCGCGGCGGCGTTGCGCGTGCCCCTGAAGGTCGAGGTCGGCGTAGGTCAGAACTGGGCCGAGATCCACTGAGGCGTGATGAACAAGCAGCCCACTGACGAGACGAACCCATCCAACGACGGCACGCAGAAGATTGTGCAGCTCGAGAGCGTGGTCGCCGCGCAGCAGCGCCGCCTCAGCGGCATGGTCACCATCGCGGGAACGCTCGCGCGGAGCCGCGACCCCAAGCGTGCGATGCGCGCGATCGTCTCCGAGGTGTCCGCGCTGCTCGACGCCGAACGGACGACCATCTACGAGTACCGGCGCGACGAGCAGATGCTCAAGGGTATCGCCGTTCAAGGCGAAACGAGCATCGAGGTCGGCGTCCCCGTTGGACAGGGCGTCGCGGGGCTCGTCGCAGCGAATGGCCGCTCGATCAATCTCAAGGACGCTTACCTTCACCCCGCGTTTGACCCGCGGTTCGATAAGGCGACGGGGTACCGCACGCGCTCGATGCTGTGTGTGCCGATGACAACGCCCGGCGGTGAGCTCTTCGGCGTCGTTCAGGTGATGAACAAGCGGGACGACTACTTTACCCGCGACGACCAATTCCTGCTTGAGGCGCTGGCAACACAGGCGGCCATCACGCTGAGCGCGCTTCACTTGCAGGTGCGACTCGATGCCAAAAACATCGAGCTGCAAGAGCTCGCCAGCGACCTCAAACAGCGTGTCGCGGAGCTTGAGCTTCTGCACGCCATCGAGCTCCGCATGGCCGATGCCCCCGACGTGCAGACCCTGTGTGGGCGTGTGCTCTCGGAGTCTGCGGCCGTCGTCAAGTGCGAGGCGGCTGCGGTCTTTCTCCCGGAAGAGCACGACGTTGGGCCGATCTATGTGGCCGGACCGCCGGATGGGCTTGCCCTGTATACGATGCCGCGCGTTGAGGTCGGCGAGGGTACGCTCGGCCGCGCAGCAGGGCGCGGTGTGAACGTGCTCGCAACTCGCATCGAAGCATCGAATGGTTCCGGGGACGAGCACGCCGATGACCACGCCGAACCGAGCCTCGGCCGCGGGCAGCCCTTCGACGCCCGAGACGTGCTCGCGGTCCCGCTGCACGATGGAGAGACAGCACTCGGTGCGTTCGCCCTGGTCAACCGTCGCGGCCTGCACCGACGACGCCGAGAGGACGACGAGCAGCTTGCCGAGCTGATCGCGGCACAGCTCGCCCGTGGGGTGGCCCGACTGCGCGAGCGTCAGTCTGCGCGCTCCCGAGACCGCTTGATGACGATTGGGCAGATGCTCTCAGGCGTGCTGCACGACCTGCGCGGTCCCATGGCCGTCATCAGCGGCTACAGCCAGCTCATTGCCGACCAGGAGGACCTCGACGAGCGGATCGAGATGGCCGGCGCGATCCGTCGCCAAGTCAGCCTCTTCAACGACATGACGCGCGAGGTCATGTCGTTCGTTCGCGGCGAGCGGACCGTGTTCTCGCGGCGCGTCTACCTTAGCAAGTTCGTCGACCAAGTGCGCGAGCTGAATCTCCAAGAGTTTCAGGAACATGGCATCGACTTCGTGGTCCAAAACGAGTCGGTGACGGGCCTTGGCTTCTTTGATGAGCCGAAGATGCTCAGAGTTGTGACCAACATCGCGCGAAACGCCCGCCAGGCGATGTCGCCCCCGGGGCGGTTCTGTTGGCGACTCGTCGACATGGAGGAGGGCGGCACGTTGTTCGAGCTGAGCGACACCGGACCCGGCATCCCAGAGGGGATTCGCGACCGCCTCTTCGACGCGTTCACCACCTCTGGCAAGGAGGACGGGACCGGACTCGGACTCGCCATCGTGCGGCGAATCGTCGAAGACCACGGCGGCACGGTTTCGTTTACGACGGCCGTCGGCCAAGGCACCACGTTCTTCGTTCGTTTGCCCGCCCCTCTGACCTCTGAGAGCGCCCCGTGAGAGCCGCCGCCCTGATGCTCGTGTCGGCGTTGGTCGCGTGCACCTCACCGACCGGCGCCCCGACACCGGCGGCGCCGCAAACGACGCCGCCGGTCCCGGCGACCGAACGCGCGTCTGAACCACCCGCGAGCGCGCCCCCGTCGATGGTGACGCCCGACACCTTGGGTCCGGGGACCCCAAGTCAGGTCCAATGGCTCAACTTAGCGACGTCGATGTTCAATGAGGGCAAGGTCCGTGAGGCTGAGGATGTCTACGCCAAGGCTACGGAAGGGCCCGTGACCGGGACGTCCATCTCGGCTCGACTCGCGCTGGCCGACCTTTGGGCGGCGCGCGGCGCGCACGACAAAGCGGGCCCAGCGTTTGAGCTGCTGCTGACCGATGCCCGCCTTATCGCCGAGGTCCAGTTGGTGGCGGGGCGCTACTTTGCCACGCAAGGCAAGGATGCGAGCGCGCGCCATGCGCTTGAGGCCGCCCTTGTCCTGCAACCCGACTTACTGCCGGCACTGTCGTTGCTCGGTATCGTTCAGGCGCGCTCTGGCCGCGCCACAGAGGCGGCGCAGACCCTCGCGAAGTATGAGGCGCGACTTGAGCGGTTCGTCCGCGCGGTCACGGACATGACGACCGCCCCCGGCGACCGCATCGAGGCGATCAAGCTCCTCTCGACGGTCGTCGATGAACGCTGCGTGACCGCTATGGTCCGGGCGCTCCGCGACCCTGTGCCGCATGTGCGGCTCGTCGCAGCCCAGTTCCTGGCCGAGGAGGACGACCCGACCGCCTTGACCGCGCTCTCCGAAGCGGCGCTCGCGGAGGCTGACCCCGAGTCCCGCATCGCGATGGCGCTCATCTTCAAGCGCGCCCGTGATCGTGCGGTCGCCGAGACTGCTGCTCCTCCCCCATCGATGCCGCGACCCGCGGCCTCGTCTGCCCGCTGAGGCCGCTCATGCACACTGTGACCCTCGCACTGGCCCTGACCTCCGAGGTGGCCCTGTCCGTCCGCTTCGACTCCGGTACGTCACTCTTCGAGGCCCGAATCGACGGCGACGCGCTCCTCGCCACGAGCGATATGGCGGACGCTTTTCGCATGGGTGCAGCGCCACTGGGCGTCGTGCGGGCGCTCACATCAGCAATGGCCGCGGTCCTCTTCGCGGGCGATGTGGGTCCCGGCCTCAAGCAGTCCCTTGAGCGGGCCGACGAATGGGCGCTCTTGCTTGAGCTTGACGCCCGCCTCGCGGCGTGGCCGTGGGAGCTGGCGCTCGGCGAGGCGGTCTGCACGGTCCGTGTTTCAGGCAAGCCGCGCCGCGCCGAGGCGACGACCGTTCGCTCGACGCTCGCCTTCCCGGGCAGTAGCCAGAGCCGCAGTGATGCCGTCATCGCGGCCACACGCACGCTCGGTCGTAAGCACGGTTTGGACATCGCGCCCCTACCACACACAACCGGCCCCGCCCTGCGGCGCGCACTTGAGGCGGGTGCGCTGCTCCTTCACTTGGAAGCGCAAGGAGACGAGGAGACCGTTCAACTCGACGACGGCGCGGTCCCAGTCGACCGCCTGGGCGTGAGCGCGTCGACGTGGCTGGTCGTGCTCTGGGCACCCGGACTTTCGCCCGGAGCGCCGCTCAAGCTGCGCGCCCAAGGCGCGGGTGTCGTGGTGAGCGTGCAGGCGCCCCTCGACCTCGCGAGCAAGGGCATCTTCGTCCGTGAGCTCTACCGGAGCTTGGGCGGGGGGGCATCGGTGGCCGAGGCAGTGCATCGGGCACGGCGAGCCCTCTCCGCTGCACTCGGGACGGAGACTGGACTGTGGGCTGCACCCGTCGTGCATACGGCGCCCGGCGCAGAGGGGGATCCTCCCGCGCTCGCGCCGTTTCCCCCCCCGGCTCACGGCGCTCCCCCAGCGCCTGAGCTGCGGGCTTCTTCGCCCGCCGATGCCCGCCCGACTCGATGGGGTCTGAGCTGGCCACAGACGTGTGCGGTCTTCATCTATGACACGCTGCGCGCGCTGAGCGACCTGACCTCGCCCTCTGAGGCTGAGGCGCGCGTCGAGGTCTTGCGCACCCTGGGGGGTCAGCTCACGTTGAGCGAGGCTGCACCACCCGAGGTCGACGCCCCCGAGGAGCGGACTCGCTGGCTCGCTGACCGCCTCCTCGCGTCGCTCGTTCGCGAAGACACGCCGCTCGTCACGATCAACGCGGGCGACGCTGCCCATGCGACCCGCATTGCCGAGGCGTACGGGGTCGCGTCAGACTGCATTGTGCGCCTCTGTGGCGCGCTCGAGCGAGGCGTGCCTGTCGCGCTGACTGGCCTCGATTGGCCTCGCCGCGCAGACCTCGTTCGAGACGTGGCGGCCCTCGTCTTTGGTTGCGGGGCGCTGCCCATCCCCAACGATGAGACGAGCGTCTGGTTCGATGAACTCGTGGCGCTGCATTGGGTCCGAGAGCAGCTCGATCCCCTCAACATGGTGCCCGCTGCACTCCCCGGGAGAGCGCCGCTGGTCGGGCGATCACACGACGGCGCTTTCTGCGTGCACCGAGGTGTCTGGGCAGTGCTTGAGCCGCGCGGTCCCCAGCAGCTCGACGCAGCGCTCGACCTCGTCGCAGCGACTGCGCGTGGGGCCCGACTGAGCCGTGGCCACGACCAGCGGCCGCGTCGCATGCCAATTCCGCAAGAGTTTCGCGTCGTTCTATCGACGGACGCGCTCCCTGCGGGCTGGCCGTCGACGTTCGCACACATTCATCTCGCGGGGGCTCACCCCGTCAGTTGAACTGGCGAATGCTGCGGAGAATCTGGGTGTAGGGGTCAAATCCCGTGAACTCGACGACGGTGCCCTGCGCGCTGTCGACCACATAGAGGCGGTCGTCCACAGGCAGCCACCGCAGGTCACGAGGCAGGACCAGCGAGCCCTGCAGGGACCGCGTCGCGATGCCCGGGGCGGTATCGAAGGTGACCGAAGTGTCGAGTTGGTACGGGACGCGCCCCGAGGGCACTCCCAAGGCCTCCGCCCCCGCGTCGGGGGGCGCCTGCAGGTACCCCAAGGTGAAGCGGAACCACTCGTTCTCGAACGGCGCGCCCAAAGCAACTCGACCCGACCGTTTGGCCCGCGCGGGTGATGCCGCGCAGAGACCATCGCGATTGACCCACGGGTGCCGCAACCCCGAGCGCTCGCCCGTCAGGAGCCAAGCATCGTTCGCTGCGCGGATCTTGTAGCGCACGAATTGGGCCGCACACGCAGCGACAGGCACCGGCGGCGCAGGGGGGATCGTCGGGAAAGTCATGTACGCGTCCTTAGGGACCATGGCGCCATAGCTCGCCCGCTCCGGCCGCCCCGGCAGTCCCGCCCCAAGAGTCAGGCTGTGCGCGGTCAGGTCCCGGACCGTGTACCGAATCGGCTCTCGGAAGCGCGCGACGTCTCGCTGAGTGTCGGCGCGATTGATCAGGTCGCGGCATACTGCGGGGAGCGCCTCTGCGGAGTCGATGATGGGTACGAAGCGGTCGACGAGCACAACGTCGCCGACCTCGACGCCCAATCGGCAGAAGTCACGGTCGTAGTCGACCATGCGCCACTCGACGGCCCGACCGCCGCGCTCTACGACACCTGCGTGCTGGCCTGACCGGCTCTCGCTCCCGGGCAGAACCCCCTCGTAAGCGAGCGTAAAGCGGTCCGCAGGCAGACGCTCAGGGTCGTCCTCGATGATCTCCACACCTTGCAGCGCGCTGACGGCGGAGGCGCTGCGCGCGCGTGCCGCTTCGGGCGCCTCAGGCGCACCGATCGCGTCTCGTCCCACCGGGACACAGACGCCAGGGCCGTCATTGGGGCCCGGTGCCCGGCACAGCGCGGGGTGAATGGACGCATCGTATTGAATTCCCGAGGCAGCCCCGACATTGAGCGAGGGCGCCGCAATCAGTCGGTTCGTGCGCGTAGCCGCGGTGGTCAACGTGTTGCTCTGCGCGTTCAGCAAGCGCCGCGCGCCCGAAACGACCACGGCGGGATCGACGAGCCCGCGCGGGCTCGCGTCCGTCTCGCTCACGACGATATCCAGCGGCGTGCCCGCGTTGCCCTCGCCGCCCACGTCACTCTCGACGAGCGCGGGGAGCGGCAGCTGCAAGAGCCCGAGCGGCACCCGGCGCGCGAGCTGAGCGTTCTGCGCGCTCGTAAAGATCCGCCCCCCGGTCGCAGCGACCCACGCGTCCAAAGACGGCACTCGCCATGCGCGTCCTTGCGAGACAACGTAGAAGGCGCTGATGGTGAAGGGCGCCTTCCCCTGGTCGTCGCCCTCGTTGCGGACGATGTGCGCGAAGACGGGACGCCCCGCCCCGTCGACGACCGGCAACGGGGCGGTGACCTCGACGGTCCGCAAGGTCGCGTCGGCGTCCGTCACCAG
>Ga0164295_10005109_pt1 | contig 10396 bp, 5 predicted proteins | sample GEODES006metaG_FD_111798 | JGI IMG/M metagenome (GOLD analysis project Ga0164295, IMG submission 111798) | Oligotrophic lake water microbial communities from Sparkling Lake, Wisconsin, USA - GEODES006 metaG | ecosystem: Environmental > Aquatic > Freshwater > Lake | place: USA: Sparkling Lake...
AGCGGTAGCCGATACGCATTACCCTGCAGAAGAATTTAAAAAAGAGTTTAAAGATGTTTTTTTTACTTCCAATCCAGACGAAGTTTTAGCAATGCCATCAGTAGAGGCAGTTTTAATATGCACACCAACTAGTTCTCATGCTCCCATGATAGAGCTTGCGCTTAAATCTGGTAAACATATTTTTTGCGAGAAGCCGGTGGATCTTTCATTAGAGAGAACAAAAGCATTGGTTGATATGGCCAATCAATCTAAGGTTAAATTAATGCTAGGTTTTAACAGACGTTTTGATCCAGATTTTTTACAAGCACGCAAGAGTATTCAAGCTGGTCGTATTGGGGATATTCAAATAATAAAAATAACCAGTCGTGATCCTGGATTACCACCATTGGATTACATTAAAAACTCTGGAGGATTATTTATGGATATGGCTATCCATGATTTTGATATGGCTCGTTATATGATGGGTAAAGAAGTAAAGGAGGTTTATTCTCGAGGGTTGGTGTTAGTTGATAAGCAGGTAGGTGAGGTAGGTGATGTGGATACAGCATTAACTACATTAATTTTTGAAGATGACACCTATGCTGTAATTGATAATAGTCGCAAGGCAATTTATGGTTATGATCAACGCTTAGAAGTATTTGGAAATAAGGGTATGATTCAGGTGGATAATAATCAACATAACCGCAATGTAATTTCTGATGCAGATGGAATTCATCATTCATTGCCATTGGATTTTTTTATGGATCGTTATGCCGCTTCTTATCTGAATGAAATTCAATTTTTTATTGATGCATTGAGTAAGGATGAACCGATTCCTGTTGGTGGAAACGATGGTTTGAAAGCAACAATTATAGCCGTTGCTGCCAAAAAATCTGTACTAGAAGGAAGACCAGTAGCTATTAGTGAAATTACTGCTGATTTGTAAATTATTGATTCTTGTTGACCTATGACAAAAAAAGTATCCTTAAAAGATATTGCAGCTAAGGCAGGTGTCTCGCTTACCACTGTATCGATTGTGCTAAATGGTCGAGCTAAGGATATGAAGATTAGCGAGGCTATGACAAGAAAGATTATTGGATTGGGAAAAAAAATGAATTACCGTCCTAATCATTTTGCAAAAGGTTTAAGAACTGGTAAGACAAATACCATTGGTTTGATTGTGGACGATATTGCAAACTATTTTTTTGGGCACTTAGCAAATACAGTAGAGGAAGAAGCAGACAAACTAGGTTATACTGTCATGTTTTGTAGTAGTGAGAACAATGAAGGAAAATCTCGCCATATTCTAAATATGCTGGTTGATAAACAGATGGATGGATACATTATCGCACCTACCAAAGCTATGTTGCCGGAATTACAAAAATTAATAAAAGAAAAAAAGCCGGCAGTTTTAATCGATCGTTATTACGAACTGCTAGATTCAAGTTATGTAACCATCGATAATATTAATGGAAGTTTAGAAGCTGTAAATTATTTGGCTAAAAAGGGACATCGAAGAATAGCGTTGGTTACTAATCTTACGGACCAGTTGCAAATGATACAGCGTATGGAAGGATATCAACAAGGTTTAAAAAAAAATAAAATTCAATTAGATAAAGAAATAATAAAAAAAATACCTTTTGGATTATCTGATGAAAATGTAGTTAAGGAGATAAAGAAATTTTTAAAATTAAATGAAAATAAAATTGATTCTATTTTTTTTACGTCTAATAATCTCGGGGTAGCTGGACTAGAAGCATTGCGAAGTATCGGAAAGAAAATTCCAGATGATATTTCGGTAATTTGTTTTGACGACAATGATCTTTTTCGATTAGGTATGCCAGGTATTTCAGTGGTATCACAACCAATTAAAGATATTGCAAAAAAGGCAGTTGAGGTTTTGATTCAGCAAATAAATCAACGTCCAACAACTATTGAGCACATTGTTTTAAAGACGGCGTTGATTGAGAGAGAATCAGTAAAGTAGTTTTTTGAGTAACCGAATTAATATATTATAAACCAATACAATCCCACCTTCCCGAAAGGATATGGTATAATTTGATTAAGTTTGGATTAAAAAAAATATTAAAATATAAATAAGGTAATTCTCGAAAATAATTTTTTTAATAATTTAAAATAAATAACAATGGATGTAAATGAATTTAAGCACGTCAGTTATCTATGGGATAAAGTCAAGGCGGCTGAATTAGAAGGAGATGAAGTGGGTCTATTAATTTATCGGTCTAATTTATTGGGAGCTGATCTTAGGTTAACAAATTATGGAGGCGGAAACACCTCTTGTAAAGCAATGGCTAAAGATCCATTAACAGGAGTCGAAAAAGAAGTGATGTGGGTGAAAGGAAGCGGTGGTGATATTGGTACACTTAAAAAAAGTGGTCTTGCTGCATTGCATATGGATCGTTTATTGAATTTAAAAAATATTTATAGAGGTATTCAGCATGAGGATGAAATGGTTGAATTATTTAATCATTGTATTTATGATTTGGCTTCTAAAGCTCCTTCCATTGATACTGCCTTACATGGATTCTTGCCTTTCAAACATATTGATCATTTACATCCAGATGCTGCAATTGCAATTGCAGCTGCAAAAGATGGAAAAAAAATTACCCAAGATTTATTTGAAGGTAAAATTGGTTGGGTAGGTTGGCAGAAGCCTGGTTTTGACCTTGGTCTTCAATTAAAACAATGTTTGGATGAGAATCCTGGAATTATAGGCATCATGCTAGGGTCTCATGGCTTGTTTACATGGGGTGATACCGCTTATGAGAGTTATTTGAATACACTAGAGGTAGTAGAGCGTTGTTCTATTTACTTAGAAAAAAATTACGGTAAAAAAGGTGAAATTTTTGGTGGAGCTAAGATAGAATCCTTACCTAAAGAAAATCGATTGCAGCAGGCCGCAGCCTTGGCTCCAGTGTTGAGAGGTTTTTGTTCTTCACAAACTAAAATGATTGGTCATTTTACTGATGATGATCGTGTTTTACAATTTATAAATTCAAATGATTTGGATAGATTAGCTCCACTAGGAACTAGTTGCCCTGATCATTTCTTACGAACAAAGATTAGCCCATTGGTATTGAACTTGCCAACTACAGCCGACCTTAAGGATGTAGTAGCAATCAAAGCAATTCTTTCACCTGCCTTTGAAGCTTATCGGAAAATGTATGCAGATTATTATGATGCTTGTAAACATCCCAATAGTCCTGCAATACGAGATGCTAATCCTGTAGTGATTTTATATCCTGGTGTGGGTATGTTTACTTTTGCAAAGGATAAGCAAACAGCTAGGGTTGCGGCTGAATTTTATATCAATGCCATCAATGTAATGAAAGGTGCAGAAGCAGTTTCAGAATACACTTCATTACCTCGTCAAGAAGCATTTAATATTGAATACTGGTTATTAGAAGAAGCAAAACTTCAAAGGATGCCGAAGCCTAAATCTTTATCGGGTCGTATTGCACTCATTACAGGTAGTGCCGGTGGAATAGGTAAGGCAATTGCTAAGAAATTTGCATCTGAAGGTGCATGCGTAATAATCAATGATATCAATGAAGAAAGATTGCAAACTGCTACTGCTGAATTTGTTCAACTATATGGAAAAGATGCTGCTGCTGCAGTACTATTGGATGTAACTAGTGTAGAAACTATTTCCAAAGCAATGGAGGAAGCAGCACTTGCTTTTGGCGGTGTAGATATTATTGTAAACAATGCCGGTATAAGTATTTCTAAAACAATTGCGGATCATAGCATTGAAGACTGGGATAAATTGTATGATATTTTAGTAAAAGGTCAGTTTCTAGTTTCGCAGGCAGGCATTGCCGTTATGCGTAAACAAGATATCGGAGGTGATGTAATTAATATTGTTTCAAAAAACTCTGTAGTGGCAGGTCCAAACAATGCAGGCTATGGCTCAGCGAAGGCTGCACAGGCTCATTTAAGTAGACTGATGGCAGCTGAGGTAGGCGGTGATAAGATTAGAGTAAATACTGTAAATCCTGATGCGGTGATTGCTGATTCTAATATATGGGCTGGAGGATGGGCCGAAGGAAGAGCCAAGGCTTATGGAATTACGGTAGCTGAATTACCTGCCTATTACGCAAAGAGAACTTTGTTGAACGAAATGATACTTCCTGATGATATAGCCAACGCTTGTTTTGCTTTTGTTGGAGGACTATTAAATAAGTCTACTGGCAATACATTAAACGTAGATGGTGGAGTAGCAATGGCTTTTATGCGATAGTAAATTAAAAATAGGAAGTGAAAAAATAAGCTAGAGTAAGTCATTTAGGATAGACAATTTGTAAGTTTCTTACTTTAAACAGACTGCTTTTAAACTTTAATTATTTTTATTAAACAGGCAAAAAATAGTGATGGAGCGTATACCGGTCATAGCAATTTTTGATATTGGAAAGACAAATAAAAAATTATTTTTATTTGATAGCCAATACAAAATAGTCTATGAAAAATCTGCTAAATTCCCCGAAACAGTAGATGAAGATGGTGATGCGTGTGATAATTTAGAAACTCTTCGGATGAATATTTTTGATTCATTGAAGGAAGTAATCAGCTTGAAGGAATTTGATATCAAGGCTATTAATTTTTCTTCCTACGGAGCTAGTTTAGTTTATATAGATGAAAATGGAAATTCATTAACTCCATTATATAACTATTTAAAAAAATATCCTGAAAAACTTCACAATCAATTTTATGATGCCTACGGCGGTGTTAAAGCCTTCACGCATCTAAGTGCTTCTCCTGTTTTAGGTAGTTTAAATTCTGGAATGCAGTTGTATCGTATCAAGTATGAAAGACCCGAGTTGTTTAAAAAAATTAAATACGCTCTTCATTTACCGCAGTATCTAAGTTATTTAATTACAGGTATTCCTTGTGCTGATATTACTAGCATTGGATGTCATACGAATCTCTGGGATTTTACCAAAATGCAATATCATGAGTGGGTAAATCAGGAGGGTGCGTTAGAAAAGTTGCCGCCTACTTTACCTGGCAATAAGGCATTGACTACTAATTTTATGGGCAATAACTATTTTGTTGGAATTGGTCTGCATGATAGTTCAGCGGCATTGATTCCTTACCTAGTAAATTTTCATGAGCCCTTCGTTTTAATTTCAACGGGAACCTGGTGCATTAGTTTAAACCCTTTTAATCAAATACCTCTATCGGATGAGGAATTATTAAATGACTGTCTTAGTTTTATGACCTATGAGGGAAAAAAAGTAAAGGCATCTAGATTGTTTGCTGGTTTTGAACATGAACAACAAGTAAATAGAATTGCTAGTCATTTTAATCAAAGTGTTTTACGTTATCAAGATATTGCTTATGATCAAAATCTAATTTTAAAGTTACAGCAAAATCTTTCGCAGACCCAAGAGGTTATTAATTTAAAAGCTTCTGAATTCACAAAAAGAGACTTATCTGCTTTTTCGACTGATACTGAAGCGTATCACCAATTGATATTGGATATTGTTGCGCAGCAATTTTTTTCAACACAATTGATTTTAAACGGTACAGATGTAAAGAAAATTTTTGTAGATGGGGGCTTCAGTAAAAATTTGGTTTATATGAATCTACTAGCTTTATTTTTTACAGAAATAGAAGTTTATTCAGCTTCTATGGCACAAGCAACTGCTGTTGGTACTGCTTTATCGGTTCATTCATTATGGAATAAACAGCCTTTACCTAATCACATCATAGAATTGAAATATTATCCAAGTCCTTTAGGTAAGTAATTTTTTTATAGAAAGTTGAAGAGCCTTAGGAAATGAGAAGGATATTTTTTATTACTAGTTTTTGTATAGGTAAAAATATTCAGCCTACATTTGATGTAGTGGATAATTAGTAATATCTAAAATTTAAAATATGAACACTAGGCGATTATTTCTTCAACAATTAGCGTGGGTAACTGCTTTTGCAGGAAGCTCATTTGATTTGATTGCTGAACCATCGTCTAAAAAAAGAACTTTCAAGATTGGAGCTTGTGATTGGAGTTTGGGTAAAAGCGGTGATATTGGAGCTTTTGAAGTTGCTAAAGAAATAGGGCTCGATGGAATAATGGTGAATATGGGATCAGAAAGTAATCAGCTAAGATTGAGGGATCTATCTGTTCAGCAGGAGTATTTGCAATATTCTAAAGCAACGGGAATTGAAATTTCTAGTATTGCGATCGCGGAACTGAATAATATACCATACAAATCAGATCCTAGAACTGAGCAATGGGTATGGGATAGTGTAGAAGTAGCAAAAAACCTATCTGTACCGGTGGTGTTATTGGCTTTTTTTGGAAACAATGATTTAAGAAATGACTTAAAGGGGAAACAAGAAGTTATCCGACGTTTAAGAAGGGTAGCTCCTCATGCTGAAAAAAATGGAATTATTTTAGGCATTGAATCTTACCTTTCTGCAGATGAGCAAATTGATATAATTGATCAAGTAGGTTCAAAAAACATCAAAGTATATTATGACTTCTGCAATGTTACAGATGCAGGATTAGATACGGTGAAGGAATTTAAAAAACTAGGAAAGGAAAGAATTTGTGAGTTGCATATGAAAGAAAATGGTTTTTTACTTGGGTCTGGAGTCAATGATTGGAAAGCTATTGGTAAAGTTGTTCACGAAACCAATTATAAAGGGGATGGTTGGATGCAGATAGAAGGAGCTATTCCCAAGGGAGGAGATAGAGTGAAAAGTTATCAGCAAAATGTACAGTTTTTAAAAAATATTTTTATAAAATAACTGTCTCAAAAATTAATAGATTTTTATATCCTAAGATTTTTTTATAAATATTTCTGGCGATATTTAATTTTTAATCAATGAAATTATTAAAACCTTTTATTATAGTTATTGGTATTTTAATTTTTTTTGTAGTTTATTTTATAGGATGTAAAAATGCTCCTTCAAAAAATATTACAGGACTATATTTACCTGATGATTTAGAGGCAACGCTTTGGGCAGAGTCTCCCATGTTATACAATCCTACCAATATGGATGTTGATTACAAAGGCAGAGTTTGGCTTACGGAGGCAGTAAATTATAGAAATTTCAATAATGATTCCACCCATTTCTTACATCATTCTAAAGGAGACAGGGTAGTCATTCTAGAAGATACTGATCAAGATGGAAAAGCAGATAAGTCGATTGTATTTGTTGAAGACAAAGATTTAATTTCTCCAGTTGGTATTGCAGTAATTGGAAATAAAGTGATTGTTTCTTGCTCTCCAAATTTAATTGTTTATACAGATGAAAATGGGGATGACAAAGCGGATAAAAAAGAAATTATTTTAACTGGTTTCGGAGGAAAAGATCATGACCATTCACTTCATTCTGTTACTGCTGGTCCTGATGGTAAATGGTATTTTAATACTGGAAATGCAGGACCTCATATGGTTACTGATAAAAGTGGTTGGACATTGCGTTCAGGAAGTATTTATACAGGTGGTTCTCCTTACAATGATAAGAATGAGGGTAATCGCCGAAGTGATGACGGTAAGGTTTGGGTAGGCGGATTGGCGCTTCGTGTAAACGCTGACGGTAGTGGGTTAAAAGTATTAGGACATAATTTCAGAAACTCTTACGAGGTGGTTACAGATTCTTATGGTAATCTTTGGCAGAATGACAACGACGATCAAGTAGTCACTTGCCGTACAACTTGGTTAATGGAAGGAGGGAATGCTGGATATTTTAGTACCGATGGCACAAGGTATTGGCAGGCAGATCAACGTCCTGAACAAAATATTTTTTCTGCACATTGGCACCAAGAAGACCCCGGTGTAATGCCTGCGGGTGACAGATCTGGCGCCGGTTCTCCTACCGGTGTTGCAATGTATGAATCGGATGCATTGGGTAAAAAATATAACGGAATGTTACTAAGTGCAGATGCAGGCCGAAATGTAATTTTTGGTTATCACCCTAAACTTACACAGTCAGGATATGATTTAGGTAAGCGTCAAAATTTGATTACGTCCCTTTCACAAGACAATGAAGGATATGTCTGGAATGATACTGTCCAGAATAAGCAAAAAAATAATTGGTTTCGTCCCTCTGATATTACCGTTGGAACGGATGGTTCTCTTTTTGTTGCTGACTGGTACGATCCAGTAGTAGGGGGGCATCAAATGAAAGATCAACTTGGTTATGGCAGAATTTATAGGATTACTCCAAAAAATAAAAAACTAGTTTCTCCAAAACTAGACTTCAATAGTATTCAAGGACAATTAGAGGCATTGAAAAATCCTGCAGTGAATGTTAGAAATATTGCTTTTGAAAAACTTAAGCAACAAGGCTCAGCCGTTGTTAAACCAGTTTTGAATTTGCTTCAAGATAAAAATCCTTTTGTAAGAGCAAGAGTAATATGGTTATTAGCTCAGCTAGGGGATGAAGGTAAAAAAGCAGTTGAAAATATTTTGACTGATAAAGATGAAAAAATCAGAGTAACTGCTTTCCGTTCTTTGAGACAGTTAAATGAAAATATTTTGCTTTTGGCATTAAAACTCTCCAAAGATTCATCCGCATTTGTTCGCAGAGAGGTAGCCGTCTCACTGAGGGATTCTTCTTTTACAACTAAAAAAGAAATACTTCTTTCAATTGCTACTCAATATAATGGCAATGATCGTTGGTATTTGGAAACGCTTGGGAGTGCAATGGAAGCTGATGCTCAAATATGGTACAATGAATTATTATCTACCTTTTATCCTAATCAACCTAATTCACCATTGAAATGGAATAAACAAATGGTGGATTTTGCATGGAGACTTCATCCTGTAAATTCGGTAAATGATTTAGTGCAAAGGGCAAAGGATTCTGCCCTCTCAATCGAAGATAGAACTCGAATGATTACTGCACTAGCATTTATCAATGATAAAACTGCAGCAACTGCGATGTTGAATTTGACTAATGATGATTTAGCAGATGTAAAAGAACAATCTTTATACTGGCTTTCTTTCAGACAAAGTAATGATTGGTATCAATTGCTAGATTGGTCAAAAATTAATGTCAATACCTCTTATCAGCGAAAAATAGCATCCATGAAAATCAAATTTCAAATGATGTTGGATAATCGTCAGTCTGAACAAGGGCAAAATAGGATGGCAAAAGAAATAGCATTAGATTCTATGGGGGGCCAAATGATGATTGGATTAATGGCTGATAAAAAATTACCTACTTCCTTAATTCCAGCAGTAGCTGAAAATATTTTTAATAATCCTGATTTAGCAGTAAGGATACAGGCTGGAGATTATTTCAAGCGTAGTGGAACAGATAAAATGTTTTCAGTATCTGCTATTGCAAAAATACCGGGGGATGCTTTGAATGGTAAAACTGTTTATTCTAATAATTGCAGTAGCTGCCATCGAGTTGGCTTAACTGGTAACATGATTGGTCCAGAATTAACTCATATTGGTAAAAAGTTTGACAGGATATCATTAATTGATGCGATTGTTAATCCGAGTGCTTCAATTGTTTTTGGTTATGAACCCTGGCTATTAAATACCTTGGAGGGGGAATCTTTATTTGGTTTTTTGGTTTCAGAAAACAAACAGTCCATCGTTATTAAAGACATTCAAGGTGTTCAACATGTAATTGCTCTGGATAAAATAAAATCTAAGAAAAAACAGAAAAAAAGTTTGATGCCTGAACCGATTACTACTGGGATGACTGAACAAAATTTAGCTGATATTACATCTTTTTTATTATCGATTAAGTAAGTTATTTATAATAAATTTATTAGTGATTTTACGAAAAAAATGAACTTTTTAAGAAAAAAATAATAATGAAAGTAGGATTATTTATACCTTGTTATGTAGATCAGTTTTATCCTAAAGTTGCAGTGGCAACTTTGGAACTTTTGGAAAAGCTGGGTTGTGAGGTTGTATTTCCACTCAATCAAACATGTTGTGGTCAACCCATGGCCAATAGTGGTTTTGCTTCTTTGAGTGAAGGTTGTGATAAAAATTTTATTGCCAATTTTGGAGAGGTAGATTATGTCGTGTCTCCTTCAGGTAGTTGTGTGCTTCATGTAAAGGAACATTTGCATGATCAAAACGAAACCAAGGCTTCTTATATTCGAAGAAATATCTATGAATTAACAGAGTTTATTGTTGATGTCTTGAAAGTTGAAAACATGGTGGCTAACTTTCCCCACAAAGTAGGTATGCACATTAGTTGTCATGGTCAGCGCGGGTTGAACCTTTCTTCAATGAGTGAGCTTTCGGCTCCTTCTTTTTCAAAGCCAGCCTATTTATTAAATATGGTTAAAGGTTTGCAGCTTAGCTTACCTAAACGTGTAGACGAATGTTGTGGCTTTGGAGGAACATTTTGTGTTTTTGAAGAAGCCGTATCAGTAAAAATGGGTAAGGATCGAATTACAGAACATGCAATAAATGAA
>Ga0164295_10005110_pt1 | contig 10396 bp, 6 predicted proteins | sample GEODES006metaG_FD_111798 | JGI IMG/M metagenome (GOLD analysis project Ga0164295, IMG submission 111798) | Oligotrophic lake water microbial communities from Sparkling Lake, Wisconsin, USA - GEODES006 metaG | ecosystem: Environmental > Aquatic > Freshwater > Lake | place: USA: Sparkling Lake...
ATCCAGGACCGGCCGATGGCCGTCAACGGCCAGGTTGTGATCCGGCCGATGATGTACCTCGCCCTCACCTACGATCACCGCCTCGTGGACGGCCGCGAGGCCGTGACGTTCCTGAAGCGGATCAAGGACACGATCGAAGACCCCAGCCGGCTCATGCTCGAGGTGTGAAGTCGATATCCAGCACGACAATCAGATGCCTTCCCGGAGGGGAGTCTGGCGATGGAAGCCGGAGGAGCCTTGGGAAGTTCGCTCGCCGGAGTTGCAGCCATCACGCGGCGTGGTCTGAACGGACCACAGCGACGGAGGCGTTGATCGGCGGGTGTTTTTCGAACCAAGGCACCCCATTTTCCAGGACCTCGAGGACTCCCTTGCATGCCCACCCATGACCTCCTCGTGATCGGCGGCGGCCCCGGCGGCTATGTGGCCGCGATCCGTGCCGCGCAGCTCGGGATGAATGCGGCCGTCGTGGAGAAGGAGCCGCAGCTCGGCGGCACGTGCCTCCGGGTGGGCTGCATTCCCTCGAAGGCGCTCCTCGAATCGAGCCACAAGCTCGAGGAGGTCCAGCACGACCTGGCCTTGCACGGCGTTCGCGTCGAGGGGGTGGCGTTCGACCTCCCCACGATGATGAGGCGGAAGGAAGACGTCGTCGCCACGCTCGCCAAGGGAATCGAGGCGCTGCTGGCGAAGAACAAGGTCACCAGATACCGGGGATCAGGTCGGCTCGCCGGAGCGGGGCGGGTCGAGGTGACGGCCACCGACGGCACGGCCACCGTGGTCGAGAGCCAGCGGATCGTCTTGGCCGTCGGCAGCCGCAGCGTCGTGCTCCCCGGCGTCGACGTGGACGGTCGGTTCGTGGGCACGAGCACCGAGGCCTTGGCGTTCGACGCCGTACCCGGACACCTTGTCGTGATCGGGGGGGGCTACATCGGCCTGGAACTCGGCACCGTCTGGCGGCGGCTGGGCGCGAAGGTAACGGTGCTTGAGTATGCCGACCGGATCCTCACGGGGATCGATGCGGAGATCGCGACGGAGGCCCTGACCCTGTTCCGCAAGCAGGGGCTCGATATCCGGCTGGGTGCGAAGGTGAAGCGGGCGCGGGCCGACGGCAACGGGGCTGTCGTGGAGTGCGAGGGGCAGGACCCGATTCGCTGCGACCGCGTGCTGGCTGCCACGGGCCGCAAGCCTGCGACCGACGGCATCGGCCTGGAGACGGTCGGCATCGCGACGGATCCGCGGGGCTTCATCCCGGTCGACTCCCAGTTCCGCACGGCGGCCGCGGGCATCTGGGCGATTGGCGACTGCATTCCTGGTCCGATGCTCGCCCACAAGGCGGAGGAGGATGGCGTGGCCTGCGCGGAGGCGATCGCCGGGAGGTGGTCGCACGTCGATTACGACCTCGTGCCGGCGGTGGTGTTTACCCACCCTGAGATCGCCGCCGTGGGGAAGACGGAGGAGCAGCTCGTGGCTGCGGGGGTGGCGTTCAAAAAGGGCACGTTCCCGTTTCGGGCCAACGGGCGGGCTCGCACGATCAACGAGACGACCGGGAAGGTGAAGGTGCTGGCCGACGCGGCCACCGACCGCGTGCTCGGCATCCACATCATCGGGCCGGCCGCCGGTGACCTGATCGGTGAGGCGGCCGCTGCCCTGTCATTTGGTGCCACCGCCGAGGACATCGCCAGGGTCTGCCACGCCCACCCCACGCTTCCGGAGGCTCTCAAAGAGGCCGCGATGGCCGTCTCGGGCACCGCCATCCACGCCTAGAGCGCATTCGACACTCAGGCGAGGATCCCCTTCACGATCTTCCCGTGCACGTCCGTGAGCCGATACCGGCGGCCCTGGAACTTGTAGGTCAGCCGCTCGTGGTCGATGCCCAGTAGGTGGAGCAGCGTGGCATGGAAGTCGTGCACGTGCACGCCATCCTTGACGATGTTGTAGCCATACTCGTCGGTTTCACCGTAAGTCGTGCCAGGCTTGATGCCACCACCCGCCATCCAGATCGTGAAGCAGCGCGGGTGGTGGTCCCGGCCGAAATCGGCGCCCGGCTTGTAGAGGCCCTGGCAGTAGTTGGTGCGGCCAAACTCCCCTCCCCAGATCACGAGCGTGTCCTCGAGCATGCCGCGGGCGGCAAGGTCCTGCACGAGCGCGGCGGCCGGTTGATCGGTCTGCTGGCACTCTTTGGTGATGCCCCCCTGCAGATGGCCGTGATGGTCCCAGTCCTGGTGGTAGAGCTGGATGAACCGCACGCCTCGCTCAGCGAGCCGGCGGGCGAGCAGGCAGTTGGCCGCGAACGTGCCCGGGTTCCTCGCATCGGGTCCGTACGCGTCGAGCACGTGTGCCGGCTCGGTGGAGAAGTCGGTCACCTCCGGCACGCTCGCCTGCATCCGGAAGGCCATCTCGTAGTTGGCGATGCGGGAAGTGATCTCGGCGTCGGGCGTGCTGGCGAACTGGTGCTCGTGGAGCTCGCGGAGGCCGTCGAGCAACTGGCGACGGTTCGCCGTCGAGACACCCGGCGGATTGTTCACGTAGAGCACGGGATCCTCGCCCGAGCGAAATCGGACGGCCTGGTGCTTTGTCGGCAGGAATCCCGCGCCCCACAGATGGCTCATCAGCGGCTGGCCGCCCTTATTTTTCGTGATCAGCACGACAAAGGAGGGAAGGTCATCGTGCTCGTTGCCCAGGCCGTAGTCGAGCCAGGCGCCGATGCTCGGACGGCCCGGGATCTGGTTGCCGCTCTGCATGAATGTCACGCCGGGTCCGTGGTTGATGCTCTCGGTGTGCATCGTGCGGACGAAGCAGAGTCGGTCGGCCACCTCGGCCGTGTGCGGCAGCAGCTCCGACAGCCAGGCGCCGCTGTCGCCATGCTGGGCGAAGGCGTATGGGGAGCCGACGAGCGGGATCGAGCTCTGGTTGCCCGACATCCCGGTGAGCCGCTGGCCGCCCCGGATGCTGTCGGGCAACTGCTCCCCTGTCTGTGCGACGAGCAGCGGCTTGTGGTCGTAGAGGTCGAGTTGGGATGGACCACCCGACTGAAAGAGATAGATCACCCGCTTCGCCTTGGGCGCGTGATGGAAGCCGCCGAGCACGCCCCCGCTGCCGTCGGCGCTGACCGCCGTCCGGCCAAGCATCTCCGCGAGGGCGATCCCACCGAAACCCATCCCGAATGATCCGAGCCACTCACGCCGGTTCATCGCTTCACCACCGTTTCATCGTAGTTCAGCAGGGTGTTGATCACGCCCGCGAGCGAGGCGACGTCGACCGCGGGTAACGACGCGTCGCATTGTCTGTCGCCAATCGCCACGACCAGCGCCGCGTCGTCGGGCCGGGTGGCATACCACTCCCGCTGGCCCGCATGCATGCGGCGGAGAATCAGCTTCTCGGCATCGTCGGGCCGCCGGCTCGTCACGAGGAGAAAGGCCTGGTCGAGCGCTCGCTCGGCCTCGCCGTCATGCTCGGCCAGCAGCCGCTCGGCGAGCACCCGGGCCGCCTCCACGAACTGCGGTCCATTCATCAGCACGAAGGCGTGCAGCGGCGTGTTGGTGGTGTCGCGCTTTGCCACACAGGCCACCCGCTTCGGCACGTCAAAACTCTCCAGCATCGGCCCCGGTCCGGTCCGCCGCCAGAAGGTGTAGAGGCTGCGGCGGTAGAGCGCGTCTCCCGTGTCCGCCGCCTCCGGTTTGAATGACTCCGGCATGTCGTAGGTCTTCACCGGCGGCCCACCCAGCTGTTCAACGAGCAGGCCACAGGCCGCGAGCGCCCCGTCGCGGATCATTTCGGCCGGGAGTCGATGCCGCGGTCCGCGGGCCAGCCACACGTTGAGTGGATCGTCAGCCATCGTCTGTGGATTGGCGATGCTCCGCTGCCGATACGTCTGCGACAGCACGATCGTCTTGACGAGGGCTTTCAGGTCCCAGCCCAGACCGCCAGCGGCTGTCGCGTGCGAGAACCTCCAGGCCAGCAGGTCGAGCACCTCGGGATACTCGGGCCGGGTCGACTGGCTGCCGAGATCCTCCGGGCTCTGCACGAGCCCGAGGCCGAACAGCGACTGCCAGAGACGGTTGACCGTCACCCGCGCGAGCAGCGGATGATCAGGATCGACGAGCCAGCGGGCGAGACCAAGCCGGTTTTTCGGCTGGGAGGCGGGGAAGGGGGGCAGCGACGCCGGCGTGTCGGGTGCGACCGCCGCGCCGCGGTTGTCATAGTCGCCCCGCTCGAGCACATACGCCATCTTCGGCTGCGGCAGGTCCCGCATCACCATGATCTCCTTCGGCTTCTCGGCGAGATCGTCGCGGCGGCGACGCGCGTCCTCGAGCGCCTCACGACCGATCGCTGCGGGCGTGTCGAACGCAGCGGCGAGATAGTCGCCGAGCAGTTCCGCCGACGTCCGGGCATCGAGCGTGTCGAGGATGGACCCCGGTGCGCACGTCTCCAGGATCTCGAGCGGCGAGAGCGCCCGCTCGAACACGCGGAAGTCGTCGATGAGCCCGTCCTTTAAACCGTGGTCCCGCATCCGTTCGCCGATGCGGATGTGATCTCCGCCGCCGCCGGTGATCTCGCGGGTGAGGCTGTCTCGCACGATCTCGGTGGCCACGGGGTGGCCGTTTACGAAGATTTTCAACCCCGCCGCCCTACCCGATCCGTCGCTCGACACGGCCACGTGCACCCAGTCCCCCACGGGCAACGGCTCTGCAGCCCGCACGCTCGCCGCGTCTCCCGGCCAGAAGTGGATCAGCGACCAGCGGAGGTGGCCGTCGGCCACCAGCAGTTCGTAGCCCCGGCTGCCGGCATCAGTCCAGGCCTGCGAGCGGTGAAAGACCACCGCCCGTTCATACACTGTCGGAGCGAGCATCCAGAGCGACACCGTGAACGGATGGCTGCGATGGAAGTTGCCCACCCGCGTCTGCACCGGATGGTCGCCGGTGAGCTTGATCGCCTTGCCGAACCTGCCCTCCACGAGCACGTTCTCGCCAGGAGACGAAGCGGTCTCCTTCGAGCCGAGCTGATCCGCGAACCCGCCCTCATCGGTACGCGCGTCGAATCCGAGGCGGATGATCTCCGCAGGAATCATCCCGACCTGATCACCGGCGAGGAGATCAGGCTTCGTGTGCGTGCCGCCCACCCACTCCGCGACCGCCTTCCGCACCGCCGCCTCACGATCAGCCAGTTCCGCCGCCCGCGCACCGCAGGCCCCGTCGGCCTGGGAGAGCGCGGTCGCCGTCGCGCCATCGAGGATTCGCGTCTTCGGCGTCGGCACCGACTGCGTGAAGAAGGAATAGAGCCCCGCCTCGTCGATGTCATCGAAGAACGCGAACAGGGAGTAGAAGTCCCGCTGCGTGAGTGGGTCGAACTTGTGGTCGTGGCAGCGGCAGCACTCGAGCGTCAGGCCAAGAAATGCGGTGCCGAAGGTGGTCACGCGATCGTTGACGTAGTTGACGCGATACTCCTCTTCGACCGACCCCCCCTCGGCCTCTTGGGGGTGGAGCCGGTTGAACGCTGTGGCGAGCACCTGCTCATCGGTGGCGTCGGGGAGCAGGTCGCCCGCCACCTGCCAGAGTGCGAACTGGTCCCAGGGCAGATTGCGGTTGAAAGCGTGGATCACCCAGTCGCGCCAGGGCCACATCGTCGGCCGCGGTCGGTCAAGCTGGAAGCCGTAGCTGTCAGAGTAGCGGGCCAGATCCATCCAGTCGGCGGCCATTCGCTCCCCATAGCGGGGGCTTGCGAGCAGGCGATCGACGAGCTTTTCGTAGGCATCGGGCGCGGCATCGGCCACGAAGGTCTCGACCTCGGAAGGCGTGGGCGGCAGCCCGGTAAGGTCGAAGGACACCCGGCGGATGAGCGTGGTCCTGTCGGCCTCGGGCTGGGGGCTGAGGCCCCGCGTGGCGAGTTTCGCTGTGACAATCGCGTCGATCGGGTGCCGTGCATCGCCGGCGGCGAGGGCTGGCTTTACGGGCGGCACGAGCGCCCAGTGCGGCTCGTACGCCGCCCCCTCCGCGACCCACCGCTTTAGGGTTTCGACCTGCTCATCGGTCAGTCGGCCGATCTTCGCCTCGGGAGGCGGCATGATGGCGTCGGGGTCGTCCGACACGATACGGGCCAGCAGTTCGCTGATGGCAGGGTTCTGAGGAACGATCGCTCGCCCGCCGCTGTCGAGTTCGGCCGTGGCCTGCTCGAACGTGTCGAGCCGAAGGCCAGCCTGCCGGGTGGCGCTATCGGGACCGTGGCACGCAAAGCAGTTTTCCGAGAGGATCGGCCGGATGTCGCGGTTGAACGAGATTCGCTCAGATCCCGTGGCATGGGCATCGGCGGCACCTACGATCAGGCTCACGGCGAGAGCGAGCGTTCCTCGTGCATACTTCAAGAAAGCCATGCTGGTATGCCTTGGATAACCCGCTTCTCATCCCAATCATACCAACCGGGTGAATATCGACCAAAGCATCCAGTCAGCGGACGTGAGGTCGCTCAGAAGTCGTCTCGCGGGGAATTCCCAGGTCGATGGTGAGACGCGACCGCAGCTGGAAGCGGGCGGTAGAATGCAGCGGGAGTCCGCCGCCCCGAGCAGGGGAGAAATCACCCGGAGCCTGAAGCCATGCCCATCGTCCGCAGCCTCGTTGTCGTTGTCATCGCCGCCTGCCTGTGCTCGGTCGTGTTGCTCGGGGCTGTGCTGGCGGCTGAAGCTGCTCCGGCGACCGCCACGCTGGCGAAGCGGCCCGACCCGGCCCTTGCACCCGTCGAGGATGTGCCGGGGCTGCCGAGGGTGCTGCTGATCGGGGACTCGATCTCGATCGGCTATACGATCCCCACCCGCGAACTGCTCGCCGGGAAAGCCAACGTCCACCGCGTCCCGATGAATGCCGGCCCCACCACCCGCGGCCTCCAGCAGCTTGAGAAGTGGCTGCGGCCCGGCCCCTGGGACGTGATCCACTTCAACTTCGGGCTACACGATCTGAAGCACGTCGATGAGGCGGGCGTTGCCGTCGATGCGGCCAAGGGCCACCGCCAAGTCGAACTCCAGGCCTACCGCGACAACCTCCGAGCCATCGTCCGGCGGCTGAAGCAGACCGGTGCCAGGCTCATCTGGTGTTCCACCACGCCGGTGCCCGAGGGGGCCAAGGGCCGCATGCCGGGAGACGAACTGGCCTACAACGCGGCCGCCGCGGAGGTGATGAAACAGGAGGGGATCGAGGTCAACGACCTTCATGCCTTCGCCACACCGCGGATGGCGAAACTCGGCAAGCCAGCCGACGTCCATTACACCGCACAGGGCTCGAGAGCCCTCGCCGAGGTGGTCGCACAGCGGATCGAGGCCGAACTACCGAAGCCGCGGTGAGCGGCCCACCGACTGCGATCAGGTCCGCGTGGCGAACGCTCGAGACCACGCTTTTGCCGTCGGCCACTCGCCGACCTTCACCGAGGAGAACGACGACCTGTCGCTGGCGAGCACCCGCCAGGCGCCATTGGTCGGGTTCCTGACCGCCACGTCCTCCAGACCGTCGCCGGTGAAGTCACCGACGGTGGCGAACTGGCCGACGGCGAGGTATCCCCAGACGGCCGTGGTGAACGACGTGCCCGCGCTCGTGGACACGATCCACGCGCCATCGCCCCGTTGGCCGACGAGATCGGTCCGCCCGTCACCGTTGAAGTCGCCTGCCCGGACGTTGCTCCAGCTGGCCGTGGCGTCCCAGGTGCCGAACTTGAGCGGCGTGAACGCCGTCCCATTGCTCGACAGCACCCGCCACGACCCGTTGGCGGCGTTTCGCACGGCCACGTCGTCGCGGCCGTCGGCGTTGAAATCACCGACCGTGCCGAACTGGTCGATCGAGAGGAACGCCCAGATCGTCGACGAGAACGAGGTGCCAGTGCTCGCCGCCACCACCCAGGCCCCGTCGGATCGCTTGCCGACGAGATCGTCGCGGCCGTCGGCGTTGAAGTCGCCAGCGAGCACGTTGCTCCAGGAGAGCGTCGGATTCGAACGGCCAAACCGTGAGGCGGTAAAGGCCGTGCCGGAACTCGTCAGCACCTGCCAGGAGCCGTCGCTCGGCACGCGGGCGGCGATGTCGTCTTTGCCGTCGCCGTTGAAGTCGCCCACCGTGGCGAACTGGAATGCGGCTGCGGCTCCCCAGGCCCGCGGGGTCGCGGTGCCCGATGCAGGGGTGGTGGTCACCCACCAGGTGCCGGCGGCGGTCTGCACGGCCACATCCCTGCGGCCGTCACCATCAAAATCGCCCCCCACTGAATTCACCCAGGTTTCGCCGGCGGGCAGCGTCGCCAGTGGTGTGGTCGCAAACGACGAGCCGCTGGCACGACTGACGATCAGCTCGGTGCCGGCCATGCCGATGACGGCGTTGTTTTGAAGTGCCGGATCGGGCGACGCGACCACGATCACCTTTCCATACTGGCTGCTGCCGGCGCCGAAAGCGGAGTACTGGAAGAGGCCCCGTCCCGCTCCGTAGCCGATGTCCTTGGACGTGATGGCGATGAAGTTGAGCTGGGCGGACTCAAGGGTGAGTGTGTTCGGGGTGATGACAGTCCCAAAACTCCAAGGCTTGTTGAACCAGCCATTGGTCGAGGCCGAGTTCTCCCCCGAGGTGGTGAGCGTGGGGGTGTTGGTCAGGGTGGTCGCGCCAGCGAGGCGGGCGGGAAACGTGGTGACGAGCGGCCAACTTCCCGCAGGCAGAATCTTCCTCTCGGATGCCGTGGAGACGACCTGCCGACCGGTTCCCGAGGGAAAGACGAATGGTCCGGGCGTGGTGCCCAGGATGTTGGCCACCTCGGTGTTGTAGGTGAAGTTGACCAGCGAAATGTCTTGGCCAGTCGGGTCGAGTTGCAGTACGCCCGTGGAAACATCGAAGTAGGCCGTGGGCTCGGTGGCTGCGGGCAGGCCAGCCGGCCGGGAGAACTCTCCGGCCACGAGGCCGGCCAGCATCGCCCGCGGCTCGAGCCGCTCGATGCTGATGCGTCGGCGACGGCTCCGCCTGCCCGTGCCCTCGATCGGCTCTTGCCTGAAAAAAAGCATCCGGTGGCTCCGCTCGGTGGCCTGGAGACGTGGTCGGAAAAACGGCGAGAAACAGCACGGCAGCCATCCGTGCCCTGAGAGTCGAAGGTAGGCCGCGGCGGCATACTCGTCAATGATACGGATCTCGGCGGGAAATGGTTCCCGACCCCCAGCTACGACACTTTACGAACGAACTCCCTCATCGCCGCTGTCCGGCTCCGGTTCCGCCGGAAGAGGGGCATGGATGACACGGTCGGCGGCGACGTGGCCGAACCACCGGCGGTGAGGCTGCGTATATTTCCCTTGGAAGGTGCATCCGTCTCGATTCGGGCGTCCAGCGAGGCCGCCCGGGCCAACCTCGCGAAAGCAAAGGTGGTGACCCGACCCTGCGAAGGGTCGGGAGGATGTGCGCCGGACGCCGCTTCGAGGCCCCGAAAGGGCTGGAGCGGCCTGCGGCGAAGCTTTCGAGGATCGTTTGTCCTGCAGCTGGAGCCGCAGGGGACATCCGCGGGCTCCTTTCTGGATGAACCAGGAAGGAGCACTGCATGTCGCTCGGGTTTCCGTCACTTCGAGTCGATCTCACCAACCCGCTGCACCATTTCTGGTGCAACAACGGCACCTGGTGGGTGCACTCCACGCTCCACTTCGGCGGCCGCAAGCGCCGCATCCACCGTTCACTCGGCACCGCGGAGGTCAGCCTCGCCGTGCTGCGACCGGCTGTGAGCCAGTGCGGAGGGAAAGCGTTCGTGCGTGGGAAAGGGGTACCGACATGACAGTTCCAACCAGCCAGCCGTCACTCTGGGAAGCGGCGGGCGCGATCCGTCATCTGGACGCGTTGCGGGCACGCCAACTCGTGGAAGCGTTTAAGAGACCACTGGCATTCAACGAGAATGGCCTCACCCATGCCGCCGACGACCCGGTCCTAGCCGAGGGGTGGAACGGCGTGACGCTGACTCGCGCGGTTTCCCACGACGGCACGGCAGACGTGGTGGGGAGTTGGAAGACGAACCTCCATTTGCACGGGCTGCTCCGCCTCCCGCTGTCGGCACGGCGGCGACCTGTCGCTCAACGGAGTCACGCATCTCGATCACCGCGCGGCCGGCGGGCTGGCGCGGCATGCCACCACCCTGCATCTCGACGGTCTCCCGCTCGTGGAGTCGCCGGCTGCTGCGGCCCTCTCCTATCATCGTGGGAACCTTCATCTCAACGGCATCATCGTGCTCTCGGGAGTCGTCGCTGGGCATCTGGCCCGCCATTCGGGTCAGCTTCACCTCCATGGCCTGACCAGCCTGCCTGACGCGGCCGCCGAGGCGCTCGGGCAACGCACCGGATACCTCTGCCTGAAGCGTCTGGCCAGACTCTCATCCCGGCAGGCCGAGGTGCTTGCGGGCCACCGGGGAGCGCTGC
>Ga0164295_10005111_pt1 | contig 10395 bp, 8 predicted proteins | sample GEODES006metaG_FD_111798 | JGI IMG/M metagenome (GOLD analysis project Ga0164295, IMG submission 111798) | Oligotrophic lake water microbial communities from Sparkling Lake, Wisconsin, USA - GEODES006 metaG | ecosystem: Environmental > Aquatic > Freshwater > Lake | place: USA: Sparkling Lake...
AGCTGACCGGACTGCTGGAAAGCCGCGACTTCCGTGGCGACTTTGTCCTTCACCACGAGCTTTTGGTACAGGCGACTGGAAACGCCGCCAGAGAGGATTCCGGCGGCGAGACTAAGCTCTGCGTCGCCGGGGCGGTAGGCCGCTGGGCTGTGCCAAACCATGATCGTTTTGGCGGCGTCAACGGTGTCGACCATCGTCTGGCGTCGAACGCCCTGGAAACTGGCGTCGGGCACGCTTCGGCGAGGGGCGTCATTTCCTCGTGGGATGGTGCCGAACTGTTGGGCGATCAAGGGCTTGATCAGGGCCGGCTCAAAGTCGCCGGCAACCACGATCGACGCGTTGTTCGGAACGTAATATGTGCTGAAGAACTGCTGGACATCCGGAACGGTGGCCGAGGTCAGGTCTTCCATCGAGCCGATAACCGACCAACTGTAGGGGTGGCCCGCGGGATACATCAGGCGGTTAATGGCGTCGTAGGCCTTGCCGTACGGAGCGTTCTCAACCGACTGTCGTCGCTCGTTCTTCACGACGTCCCGCTGAAGGTCCAACTTCTTCTGATCGATGTTCTCGCCAAGGGCTTCTAGGCGCTCGGCGTCGAGCCAAATGAGCTTTTGAAGCAGATTGCTTGGGCCGAAGGAGTAGTAATTGGTCCGGTCTTGCGAGGTCGATGCGTTATTGGAACCACCGGCGGTTTCCATGATCACGTCGAATTGACCCTGCGGCACGCGCTTGGTGCCCATGAACATCAAGTGTTCAAAGAGGTGCGCAAATCCAGATCGGCGGTCTGGCTCATCTTTTGATCCGACTTTGAACCAAGTGTTGATGGTTGCTACGGGGAGGGTTTTGTCCTGGTGGAGGATCACCGTCATGCCATTCGGCAGCTTGTATTTTTCAACCTTAACGTCTTGGGCGGCGGCAGGAACGGTTAGCGCGGCAAGAAGGCCGGCCCACATGAGACGGGAACGCAACATGGATACAAATTACCCGTGCGTGGTTGGCATCGTTTCGAAAGTCGGATTCCAGCCAGAATATGAGGCGTCCAATTCTCTCATGCCAACGCGCCAACCCACCGACGACCTCCGCATCAGCGCAACCCGACCGCTGATTCCGCCCGCCATCTTGATTGAAGAGCTTCCGCTCACCGATGCGATGACGGAGCTCATTAGCTCGACGAGAAAGAGCATCAGCCGCATCATCTCGGGTGAGGACAACCGCCAGTTGGTCATTGTTGGGCCGTGCAGCATTCATGACCTCGAATCTGCCGAGGAGTACGGACATCGGCTTAAAGCGCTTGCCGACAAGTTTTCAAACGAGTTGCTGATCGTCATGCGCGCTTACTTTGAGAAGCCTAGGAGTACGGTTGGCTGGAAGGGGTACATCAACGATCCAGACCTGGACGAGAGCTTCCACATCAACAAGGGGTTGCGGGGAGCCCGTAGCCTCTTGGTGAAGCTCAACGGGATGGGGCTGCCGACGGCATCTGAGTTCTTGGATCTTCAGATTCCCCAGCACATTTCGGACTTGACGACTTGGATTGCCATCGGCGCGCGAACGACCGAAAGTCAGGTTCACCGCGAGCTGGCTTCGGGCGTCAGTATGCCGGTCGGATTTAAGAACACCACGGATGGCAACTTGCAAGCGGCGGTTGACGCCGTGATGGCGGCGCGAAGGTCGCACTGGTTTCCGAGCGTCACAAAGGACTCGGTCGGCGCGATTTTCCAAACCACGGGCAACAAGGACGGGCATGTGATCTTGCGTGGCGGTTCGCGATCTGGGCCGAATTTTGATGCCGCAAGCGTCAAGTCAGCCTGTGAGCTACTGGCGAAAAACGGTTTGCCAGAGCGCGTGATGATCGACTGCAGCCACGGCAACTCGAGCAAGGATTTCCGCAAGCAAAGCGGCGTCCTCCGCGACGTCGCGGAGCAGATTCGATCCGGGTCGTGCTCAGTGCTCGGCGTGATGATCGAAAGCCACCTCGTGGAGGGTCGACAAGACGCAAAGCCGGGGGTTCCGTTGGTTTATGGGCAGAGCATTACCGATGCCTGCATCGGACTTTCCGAGACCGAATCGCTACTCGGCGAGCTTGCTGGGGCGGTTTCAGGTTCCTAGATCGCTTAGCTCAGACTTTGCGGGGTAGCAAACATATGCCATTTGGTGCAGACTATGCTCCGTGGATCTAGGTCGATGTCCGAAGTGCGGCGATGCTTGGGCGCGAGGTGCAGAGAAATGTCGAAAGTGCGGTTACACCGCCATCGGTGCTGGCCTGGCGAAACTGCCCAAGAAGAAGCGCATTCCGGCACCAAAGTATGAGGAGCCGGGGGCTTGGACGCCGTTCCTGGCATTTACCTTCGGTTTTCTTGCTCTCGCATACACGGCTTACGCCCAGCCGTGGAAAGACGGCTTCACGAAGCTGAAGGCTCAATTAGGCATTGCTTCGGAGCCTGGCATTGTCGGCGAGTGGGAAGTCAATCGGATCATCTATCCGCCCACGCCCGAGACCACAATGGGAATTCGCGAAGAGACCATTAAGGGGTTGTTCTCGTTTGCCAAAAACGAAACCTTTAAGGCGAACATTCTGGTTCGCCCCTCTCCGGTCAAGGCCGAAGGGAAGTACAAGTTGCTCGCTGGCAAGCTCGCGGTTCGGTCGGTTTCGGCTTCACCTTCAAACAGTTTTCCTGTAGATGTGGACTGCACGGTTAACTTCGTAACCGAGGACCAAGTTGTGGCGACCTTCCCGAATTCCACCGCACTCTTCATGAACCGAACTCGCGGGATCGAGAATGCGGCCAAGGTCATGGGCTATAAGATTTCGGGCGAAGCCATGAAGCGCGTTCCGGAGGATGAACCATGAGACGCGCCTTCACGTTGTTGGAAGTCCTGCTCGCGATCGGCATCATCGCCCTGCTTGCGGCGATTCTTTTGCCGGTAATCAACGGGGCCAAGGTTGGCGGTCAAGTGACGGCAGCCATTTCAAACGCAAAGCAACTTACCGAAGCCGCGTTGCTGTATTCAGTTGATGTTGATGGTTACGCGCCGCCCTCCACGGCTTACAACAAGAAAGAAGCCTTACGAAAGGTTTGGCCGGAAATTCTCAAGCAGTATGCGAAGTCAGATGCCCTGTTAGCTGCGCCTGGCGCGACCCCGGTTCCGAGTCGACGGTACAGCGATCGTGGCTTCCTAAGCTGGGGGCTCAATGCGGACACCGCTACCAACGTCTCCGGTTGCGCGGGTGTTTCGCCAGATGGTGTTCCGTGCGAGGGGTACCGAAAAGCGCTGAGTTTTGACTCGATTCCAAGCAACTCGGTGCTTTTTGCAACCACTCCCGGTGGCGATCCAGAGCAGCGGTATTGCGGCCACGAGTTCGAGCCCAACAACGGAACTCGTATGCTGGAGGACCCATCTACGTCGCCGCCGTTGGTTTCCGACAAGGATCTGGTTAAGGTCCTCCCGATGCTTCCTTGCACCGCGCTGCGGCCGGTCTATGCCCGTTACGGCAGCACCGGGCAGGACGATGGGCGGGCTGTCCTCGGCTTGCTAGATGGCAGTGCCAAGGCGTTCACTTCAAAGCAGTTGTCGGCGGGCACCGCGAAGCTGGTTTGGCGCTTGAGACGAGCCAGGGGATGAACAAAAAACGCGCCCATATTTTTGTCGAAAGGTGTGACACCAAAAATGGGCACTCAACAATTCCGGCTGGCAGGACTAGTATAAGAGTGTGAGTTATCCCCACCGTTCTGAATCGTACGAAGGGGTTTACGAGGTCGCCAATGCGGACAGCCCGCTGTTCGTTTTCCCGGTAAATGTTGGCGACGTCCGGCGGGAATCTGACCTTTCGTTTGACACACATGAGTTGCTCGAATCAGGCGCAATCCGACTTATCGGGTTTGTTCGCCGAGAGCCAACGCTTCGCGCCGCGTAAGTTGGCGCAATCGACCCGACGCTCCGCAGTGTCGGTGAAAGTCCGGTCATCGCCGGCCTCGCCGGTACAATCCTAAGTGCATGGATTTGCGGAGCACTCTCCAACTACCTGACGCTGAATCTACGATTCCGATGAAGGCCAACTTGCCTACCCTGGAGCCGTCAATTCTGGCGATTTGGGAGGAGCGAGGTCTGTATGCCCAGATTCTTGAAAGTCGGGTCGGTGCGCCCAACTACGTGCTTCACGATGGCCCACCGTACACGAACAGCCCGATTCACTTGGGGACCGCGCTAAACAAGATCCTCAAGGATTTCACGGTCAAGAGCCGCACGATGATGGGCTATCGCGCACCGTACGTGCCCGGATTCGACAGCCACGGCCTTCCGATCGAACTTGCGGTGACCAAAAAACTGGCTGCAAAGAAGGAAACCGTCACCGGTTCGGCACTGCGTACCGCGTGCCGAGAACACGCGTACGAGTACATCAAAATCCAATCGGAGCAGTTCGAGCGCCTTGGCGTTCTTGGCCTTTGGAAGCACCCGTATGCGACGCTGGATTACACCTACGAAGCGGAACTTGTGCGGACTTTCAGGAAGCTGGTTGAAGGCGGTCATATCTACAAGGGCCTCCGCCCAACTCTGTGGAGCCCGACGTCCCAAACGGCCCTCGCCGATACGGAGATCGTCTACCACGATCACGTTTCGACTTCGATCTACGTGCGGTTCGCCCTTCGACACGACCCGAACCAGATCTTTAGCGAATTCCCGAACCTCTACACGATCATCTGGACGACGACGCCTTGGACGATCCCGTCGAACCTTGCGGTAGCTTTCCACCCGCAACTCGATTACGCAATCGTCAAGGTAGGAGACGTGCACTATCTCATCGTCTCGGCATTGGTCGAGCGAATCGCCGAGAAGCTGGGATGGACGGATTTTGAAGTGGTTGCCACTCGCGAAGGCATCAACTTTGACCACATGACCTTTAGCCACCCGATCTTTGATCGTGAGTCGCTGGCGGTCATGGCCGAGTACGTGACGACGGAAGACGGTACCGGCGTGGTCCACACAGCGCCTTCGCACGGTCGCGACGACTTTTACACCGGCCAGAAGTACGGCCTTCCGGTTCCTAACACGGTTGATGGCAAAGGCGTTCTGACTTCAGAAGCCGGTGAATTCGCCGGTACCTACTACAAAGACTGCGATACCGTGGTGGTGGATCGATTAAAGGAAGTCGGCGCACTGCTTAAGAGCGAGCCGTACCACCACACGTATCCGTACGCGGAGCGTGATGGCAAGCCGGTGATCTTCCGCGCGACCGAGCAGTGGTTCCTCAGCATCGACCCGATTCGGGAGCAAATGCTGGAGGAAATCCAAGGCGTTCAGTGGGTGCCGCCGGTCGGACAGAACCGAATTGAAGCGATGGTTCGAAACCGCCCAGACTGGTGCATTTCGCGCCAGCGACCCTGGGGCGTTGGCATTCCGGTTTTTTACGGCAAGGAATCGCGAGTTCCGGTGCTTGATCCGGAAGCTATCGAAGCGGTTGCGCGCCTCGTCGAAGCGAGGGGATCGGACGCTTGGTTCGAAGTCGAGGCGAAAGACATTTTGCCCGAGGGCTACGTTCATCCAGAGACCGGCGAAACCGAATTTGAGAAGGAAACCGACACGCTCGACGTGTGGTTCGACTCCGGCTCCTCGTCCTTGGTGACCCTGGATTCTCAGGTGACCCCAGAGTGGAAGACGCAGGGCCTGCATTGGCCAGCAGACGTCTACTTTGAAGGATCGGACCAGCACCGCGGGTGGTTCAACACCTCGCTAATCCTTGGCACCGCCATCAAGGGTGCGGCACCGTACCGCACGGTTGTCACGCACGGCTTCGTCACGGACAGTGAGGGACGAAAGATGTCGAAGAGCCTCGGCAACGTCATCGAGCCGATGGCAGCCGCTAACCAGTACGGCGCGGACATTCTGCGCTACTGGGTGGCGAGCGTGGACTACCAATCGGACGTGCCTTGCTCCGATGCTCTGCTCAAGCAGATTGGAGACAGCTATCGTAACGTTCGAAACACCCTTCGATTCTTGTTGAGCAGCGCGGCGGGATATGACGCCACCAGCGAAGGGCCGACGACCGAAGGTTCTTGGGCAGATTTGGACGAGTGGATCCGCGAGCAGGCGGACCTCTTGGCGGCCGATTGTGTTCAGAAGTACGATGCGTTTGACTTCGGCGGCGTGATCAACGCGATCCACAACTTCTGCCGCGAAGAGCTTTCCAAGTTCTATCTGGATGCGATCAAGGACCGAATGTACTGCGACGGCGTGAACTGGCCGAGCCGACGGTCTGGCCAGGCGACATGTCTGTACGTCCTTAATCAGCTTTTGACTTTGGTCGCGCCGATCTTGGCGTTTACTGCGGAAGAAACGTGGATGAAAATGCGAGACCTTGGTTTGCACACATCCGAAAGCTCGATTCACACCGAGCGATTCCGTTCGCCGAGTCCGGAGCGAATGCAAGAGATCGAAGGTTCGCAACTCCAGGCACGGTTCGAAAGTCTACGCGGACTCCGAGACACGGTTAATGCCGCGTTTGAGCAGTACAAGGGTACGGATGGCATCAAGAACAGCCAAGATGCGATCGTTCGCTTGACTTTGCCTGCGGACACGTTTGGCGTCATGAGCTCGTTCTCGATCAGCGACTTGGCAAATTACTTCCGCGTCAGCTGGGTTGAGCTCACGCTCGGAGAGCCAGTGATCTCCTTTGCACCGTCGACCTATCCCGAGTGCGCGCGGAGCCGACTGCGCCGACCCGACGTGACGAGCATCTCAATCGAGCGGGAGGAGTTTCTGCTTTCCGATCGGGACCGGCAGGTGCTGGGCGTTTGAAGGGGCCGGTGCTGTTTTGGTCCGTCTTTGTGACGGGCATCTTGGCGGATCAGGGCGTGAAAGCTTGGGTGCGCGACGCGATTCCTCAACAGGGCAGCCTCGGCGGTAAGCCTTGGCCGGGGATTTTTGAGATCACCCTGACCTACAACGAAGGGATTGCCTTCGGAATGTTTCAGGGTGCCGGCGTTTTCATGTCGCCGGTGGCGTTGATCATCGCCGGAATGGCCGCCGTACACAGCCATCGCCACGCGAGCGAGCCGAAGCTGTTGCACTGGACGATGGGGCTGTTTGCCGCCGGTGCAATTGGGAATCTGATTGATCGTCTGGCTTTCGGAAAGGTCACCGATATGTTTTGGTTCCGGCTCATCAACTTTCCGGTCTTCAACGTTGCTGACTCGTTGATTACGGTCGGCACGTTCTTGCTGATCTTGACCGCGTTTTTGAATCCTTCAGACGAAAAGAAACCCGCCCTGGCAGAGCCAGGACGGGATCAGGATTCGAACTAACTTACGATGTTGCCGTAAGGGCGTCGTCGAAACCGTAACCACTTTCGCCGTGGGTACTGGAGTCGAGACCATCGTTTTCGCTGGCTTCCGAAACGCGGAGGCCGATAGTGGCATCCACGAGCTTGCCGAGGATGAGCGAGGCGACGAAGACGAAGACACCCACGCCACCAACGGCGGCGAGCTGCTTCATGATCAGGCTCATGCGGCCGGTTTCGAGCAGGGGCTCGACCATTGCCTTGTTGACTACTGGAGATGCGAATACGCCCGTGAGGACCGCACCCAGCAATCCGCCGATGCCGTGAATTCCCACAACGTCAAGCGCGTCGTCGTAGCCGAGCTTGTGCTTCAGCGAGATGCCGTAGAAGCAGACCACTCCGGCGAGAACGCCCATGATGATTGACGAGGTGATGTCAACAAAGCCTGCAGCAGGCGTGATGACGACCAATCCTGCAACCAGGCCAGAAGCGCCACCGATGGCGGTGCTCTTTCCGGTCTTGATGCGTTCGGCGACGAGCCAAGCAACCATTCCGGCTGCCGCGGCAAGATGAGTGACGAGGAACGCCTGGACGGCGATGTCGTTCATGGCCAGGGCGGAACCGGCGTTGAAGCCGAACCATCCGAACCAGAGAAGGCCAGCACCGAGCAAGGTGATGGTGATGTTGTTAGGTGGAGGGGTAAGCGACTTTCGCTGACCGATGATGAGAACCAGGGCAAGAGCCGAAACTCCGCTTGCGAGGTGAACGACCGTTCCGCCGGCAAAGTCGAGAGCGCCCATCTTGAAGAGCCAGCCGTCAGCATTCCAAACCCAGCACGCGATTGGGGAGTAAACGAAAATGCTCCAAAGGATCATGAACACCAGATAGCCACGGAACCGAGCACGCTCGGCGATGGCGCCCGAAATGAGGGCCGGCGTGATGATCGCGAACTTCATCTGGAAGAGCATGAACAGGGCCGCAGGAATAGTCTGCGTGCCGTACGGTGTGGTGACGGACACGTTTTGTCCCATCACGTAGTCGAATCCGCCGATGAATCCGTTCGGGGCTTTTCCGAAGGCGAGTGAATAGCCAATGACGACCCAGATGATGCTGACGACACCCATCATGAGGAAACTCATGAGCATCGTGTTCAACACGTTCTTTTTGTGGACCAAGCCGCCGTAGAACAAGGCGAGCGCGGGGGTCATGAGCAACACCAATGCAGTGCTGATGATCATGAAGGCGCTGTCGGCCTTGTCGATGGCGGGAGGAGCTGCCGCTGCAGCATCCTGGGCGAAGGCGAGGGTTGACGCGATAGAAAGTAAGCTAATTAAGGCAGGTTTGAAAGCCCGCATTGAATCCTCCTGATTTCCACGCCTTTGGGGAATGCGGGATTATACGACGAAAGTTTCGAATTGTTAAAACTTTGTCTTCGAATCGATCGTTACCCGGCAAATTCGCCAGTCTTCGAGGATTTCGGCACCCTGGGAACGATAGAAATCGATCGCGGATTGGTTCCAATCGAGCACTGACCACTCAACGCGACCGTAGTTTTCCTGCTCGGCACGTTGAAATAGATCGTGCAGGAGCGCCTTGCCGATGCCGTTTCCGCGATGACTTGGGGACACGTACAGGTCTTCCAGATAGATGCCCGGCTTGGTTCGGAAGGTGCTGTAGTTTGTGAACCAAAGGGTGTAGCCGATGATCTCGTCCCCCTCCAATGCGACTGTGCTTTGGAATGCCTGTTCGAAGTCTCGCTCTAACTGCTCCAACGAGCCGTCCACTTTGTGGAGGAGCTTTTCGTAGTCGGCGAGCTCAAGGATGAGCTCCCAGATTCGCGGCAAGTCTTCTCGAAGGGCAGGTCGGATGGTCATGGATCTAGAGGTACTTTGGCTGGCTGGAAAAGTTATCGCTCAAAAAACGCCGATTTGTGAGCGATAACTGGCCGAGAAATCGCTCACACGTCGAGCGGGTCGCGGCGGGGGTAGCTGCCGAGGACGGTGGTTTCGAGGGTGAACTCTCGAAGTTGCTCAAGGCTGGTCTTCAGGGTTTCGTCGTTTCGGTGCCCGTCGCAATCCACATAGAACATGTATTCGAAAGTCGCTCGCTGGGCGGGGCGGCTTTCGATCATGGTGAGGTTGACCCCGTGGGACTCGAGCACGGAGAGTGCCTTCACCAGTTCACCCGGGCGGTTGCGGATGTTGAACATCACGCTCGTTTTGTCGCGGCCGGTGCGGGCGGGCTCGTTGTAGCCGAGCACGATAAATCGCGTGCGGTTAGCCGGGTTGTCCTCGATATGCTCGACAAGGATGGGGATTCCGACCGTCTCGGCGGCGAGGGCATTGCAGATCGCGGCCCCCTTTGGATCGTCCAACGCCTTTTGTGCGGCGCGGGCAGTGGGGGCAGTTTCAATGATCTCAGCGTTCGGAATGTTCCCTTTTAGCCAGCGCTTACATTGGGTGTAGGGCTGACCGAAGGCGTAAACCCGCTCGATTTCGCTGAGACTTGTGGCGGTTGAGACGAGGTGGTGGTGGATCGGGATGTACATTTCCGCGCAAATTTTCACGTTAGTTTGCGGGAACTGGTCGAGGGTTTCCGGCACGATGCCTGCCACTGCGTTCTCGATGGGCACGACGCCGTAGTCGGCCGTGCCGTGCTCGACGGCTTGGAAGACATCAGGAATGTTTTCCTGCGGAACAAACTCGCTGCTATTGCCGAAGGTTTGGATTGAGGCCAGGTGAGTAAAGGTGCCGGCTGGTCCCCAGTAGGCAACGCTCAGCGGCTTCTCGGCGGCGCGGGCGGCGCTGATGATCTCTCGGAAAACGCTGGAGAGCTGTCGGCCCGTCATTGGGCCACCGTTGATGTCGGTCAGCTTTTCGTAAATTGCGCGTTCACGTTCCGGGGTGAAGAACGGCTTGCCATCGCGGCCTTTGATCAGTCCGACTTCTTGGGCAAGGCCGACGCGGTAGTTGAGGAGCCGAACAAGCTCCCGGTCAACGGCGTCGATATCGATGCGGATCTCATCTAGAGTGCGATTAGGGACTTCCGGCATGGCCTAGCATGGATTATGAGTCCTTTTGGCAACGGTCGCTTTCGGCATCGCGGATACAATGAAGTAA
>Ga0164295_10005114_pt1 | contig 10391 bp, 8 predicted proteins | sample GEODES006metaG_FD_111798 | JGI IMG/M metagenome (GOLD analysis project Ga0164295, IMG submission 111798) | Oligotrophic lake water microbial communities from Sparkling Lake, Wisconsin, USA - GEODES006 metaG | ecosystem: Environmental > Aquatic > Freshwater > Lake | place: USA: Sparkling Lake...
CATAATTATCATTAAATTAAAATTTTTTAAATTTGCCCTTCTATACATAAATTTTGTATTGTAAAATTTTCTAGAATCTAAAATAAAATTCTTAGTCAAGGAATGACCATGAGTAATAGAAATGAAGCACGCACAAGGAAAGAGCTAATAGATCCAAAATTAAAAAATGCAGGTTGGTTTGAGTTTGATTGGCAATGTGAACCAGAATACACAATATCGGCTGGAAGAGTTCAATTTAATGGAATGAACGCTAAAAGAGGAACAAAGAAAAAAGCAGATTATATTTTACGTTACGCTAAATCCTTAATTATTGCTGTTGTAGAAGCAAAAGACAAAAGTTTAAATCGTGAAGAGGGAAGAAGTCAGGCTAGAGATTACGCTCAACGCCTTGGATTATGGTTCGCCTATTCAACAAACGGATACGAAATTGAATTTTATGATTTAAAATCTAATACGCAAAAAACCATAGAACGTTTTCATACACCTGAAGAGTTATGGAACCTTTACGAGTCCTATGCCGGTATCAAAAGTAACGAAACAAAACAACAAGCTTTGTTACAGGATTATTATGATGAAACTACAACAGGACAAAGAAGAAAACCTAGATATTATCAGGAAAAAGCAGTTAACTTAGCTATCAATGCGATTATTACAGGACAAAATAGAGTTCTTATCACAATGGCGACTGGTACTGGGAAAACATTTACATCTATTCAACTTGTCTATAAACTCTGGAAATCAAAATTTGTTAAACGAATTTTATTTATTGTAGATAGAAATTTATTAGCTGACCAAGCCTATGCCGATTTTTCAAATGCGATGCCTAAAGATGCCTGCTTTCGAATAAAACCAAATGAAGATATTCGCCAAAGCCGTGACCTTTATTTTGGAATTTATCAATCACTAGTAGCTGGGATTGATGAATCTTCTGGGGAAGAAAATAGAGTAGATCGTTTTAAAGAATTTCCACCTGATTTTTTTGACTTAATTATAATTGATGAAGCTCATAGAGGAGCAAGAAGAAATCAAGAATGCAACGACAATAGTTCTTGGTTTAAATTGCTTGAATATTTTGAAAGTGCGATTCAAGTTGGATTAACTGCTACACCAAAAAGAGAAGAATCAAATGATACATATTCGCATTTTGGAGAACCTGTTGTTGTTTACTCATTGCATGATGGAATAGAAGACGGTTACTTAGCTCCATATGTGATTAAAAGAGTCACTTCTAATATTGATGCAACGGGACTTACATTAACGGGTGAAGAATTAGATGTTACTGGCAGACCAGTTGAAGCTAGAAATTATTTTACAAGCGATTATGAAAGAAAATTATCTTTACCACAAAGAACACGAGCGTTTGCTTACAATTTATTACAACATTTATTTTCAACAGATCCCGTAGGAAAAACAATTGTTTTTTGCATAGATCAAAACCATGCCGCAGATATGGCAAGATATTGTAGACAAGCATTTGAAAAATATAAATTAGAATATGGAATTACTGATTATCAAGGTGACTATGCCGTTCGTATTACAGGTGCAGATAAAGATAGTAACGGAAAATACCCTGAACTAGAAAAATTTCAAAACTTGGATAGAGACCAACCCATTATCGTAACAACATCAAAACTGTTAACGACTGGTATTGATGTAAAAAGTGTAAAAAATATTGTTATTTTTAGAAACGTAACATCTGTTGTAGAATTTAAACAAATAATTGGCAGAGGTACTCGTATTTATGAACCTCTTTCAAAAGCAAAAGAAAAATTAGGTTTTTATATTATAGAATATGCTAACTTTTCTACAAGACTTTTTGATGATCCGAATTGGGACGACAATGCTCAAAATATAATTGAAGATCAAGAAATAGTTATTAATGAAGATTCTTCTACAGAAGAAAATCAAATAGAAAACCTCGAAGAAGAAAATAATACAACTGGAATTTTCATTGAAACAGATCCTGAACTCAGAGAAAATATCCGTTACCGAATGAGTGAAGAGTTTTTATCTGGCAGAGTTAGTATTGTTTCCGAATCGCTTTCTTTAATAGGGCCAGATGGAAGACCAATGAGCTCAAGGCAATATACCCTTTATCAATCCCAATTATTTCTAAAAAATGTTTCAAATTTAAAAGAATTAAATCATCTTTGGAGAGATATAAATACAAGGGAATTTTTTGAAAACGAAACAGCACCAAGTTTGGGCGTTAACATAGATCACTTAACTGCATTATTTTTTGAAAATAATAGAATTCGTAACATCGATAAGCTAGACATTATAGCAAATTTAATTTTTGGTAAAAATATCATGACGAAAGAAGACAGAATTGCAAGAGCCCGTGAACTCAATCCCAGCGTTTTTAACTTAAAAAATGAAAATCAATTGAAATTCTTACACACAGCATTAGAAGTATATAAAGAAAACGACTTTAAATCGTTTGAATTATCCGAAGAGTTTTGGAACCTTCCCAAAATGAAAAAGTTTGGTGGCATTAACTCTTTAAAAGAAATTTTTGGTGGATTAAGTCCTGCGAAGGACTATTTGGTGAAATTGCAAAATTCACTTTATGACGAAAGGATTGTTTACTGAAAAAAGTTAATGATAAAGAATATTTAAATGTTTTGGTCAATGGCCTACCAGAAGGGACAATCCAAATCAAACCTCAACCAAAAGAGGTCATTGATGTGGATCCTGTTATTATTATGCGAATGAAAGCAATTCTTCGCGGAGAAGACTTAAATGATCTTTATACGGATAATAGTAGAACATTTAATCAATTTCTTTTGCAAAAAGAAAAAAATAAATTAAAAAAAATATTTGGCAGCCCTTCTCAAATATGCGAAGCTTACAGCTCTATTCAAAATATGAAAACGATACACAATGAAATGTTGTTTGAAGGTGTTGAACGTCAAATGTTATATGAACATTCCTATAACTTAGCGGGCGATCAAAACTGTGACGAAGTCGATTTTTATAAACATTTTCTTTTTAATGACAAATTAATTACTAAAGAAGAGCGTATAGAACAGAAAAAAAATGTACTCAGTTTTAATTTTCTTTTAAAAGATTATCAAACAAGGCACTTTGATATTTTAAAAATTTCAAAAGAAGCCATTGATATGGATCCTTACTTATTTAAACTTTTTAAAGAAAGAAAACTCATTCCTGTTTTTGATAACTACATTAAACATTTTTATGGTGAGAAGGTTATATGAATAAAGAAAAAGTTTTAAATATTCCTGAGCATTGGGGGGAGGTTTTAACTCATGAAGTTATAAACTTAGTAAATGGTTACGCATTTAAAAGTGATGAATTTACAGATGAAGGAATTCCAATAATAAGAATTTCAAATATTCAAGATGGTTTTATTGATTTTAAAGATTCTGTTAAGATAAAAGAATCAAAATCATTAGATAGATTTATTATTAATAAAAATGATTTGCTTGTAGCTATGTCAGGCGCGACTACTGGAAAAATGGGAATTTTTAATTCAAATATCAAAGCATATCTAAACCAAAGAGTAGGTTGTTTAAGAATAAAAAATCCGTACACTTTACTTAAAGAATTTAGAAATTACTTTTTTAAATTCTCGTCGAATATCATTTTAGAGAAAGCATACGGAGGAGCTCAACCAAACATAAGTTCTAAACTTATAGAGGAGATCCCTTTTCCAATCCCCCCAAAAGGTGAACAAGAAAGAATTGTCAAAAAAATAGAATCCTGTTTTGCAAAAATTGAAGCGACAGAAAGTAACTTAGACAAAATTGAAAATCTTCTTACTAAATATAAAGAATCCATTCTTTTAAAAGCTTTTCGAGGTGAACTTGTTCCTCGTATTGAAAAAGAGGGAAATGGTTGGGAATTACTTGAAGAAGCCATTGGCAAAAAAATTCCAAAAAATAAAAGAAATTCTGAATTAAATATTCCTGAGCATTGGGGAGAGAGTGAGTTAGAAAATTGTGTGAATGTTTTTTACGGCAAAGGATTGACAGAAAAAGAGAGAATTGATGGTATTTATCCAGTAATTTCTTCTGCTGGAGTTGTTGGTTTTCACAATAATTTTATCTTTGAAGGACCATTAGTAGTAACTGGCAGAAAGGGTAGTTTAGGAAAGCCCATCTTTATTAAAGAAAATTGCTGGGTAATTGACACTGCTTTTGCTCTTAAACCAAAATTAAGTTTAAAAACAATCTTTTTATTTTGGTGGCTAAAAAATCAAAATATAATTGAATTGCAATCCTCTACAGCGATTCCTTCACTTACGAGAGAAACTTTATATAAATTAATTTTCCCCGTCCCCCCCCTAAAAGAACAAGAAAGAATCGTCCAAAAAATCGAACATTATTTTTCAAAAATTGAAGAAATTGAAAAACAGATAAAGCAAAAAAGAATTCTTTTAAAAAAATTAAAAGAATCCATTTTAACAAAAGCATTTTCTGGTCACTTTGTCGAAAGAATAGAAACTGAAGGCACAGGTCACGATTTATTAAAAGAAATATTAAGTGAAATCAAGAAACATGAAAAAGTGAAAAAATCAATCCCTGTAAAAAAACATCCTAAAAAAATTAAAAACGAAAATAATGAATGCAGGGTATAAAAATAATTTTTTTATTTAATTGATTTTACTCTAAAGGATAATATATGACTTCTAAATCTGAATTAACAAATATAATTAAAAAATGTTGCGATATTTTAAGAACAGACGACGGTATTAGCGGAGCAGTTCACTATACAGAAGTTTTATCATGGATTCTTTATTTAAAGTTTTTTCAAGATAAAGAAAATGAACGTAGTGAAATGGCGGAAATCTCTGGTAAAAAATATGCTCCAATTTTAGCAAAACCTTATCAATGGAGTACTTGGACGGATAAAAATAAAGGTTACACTGGTGACGATTTAAAAGACTTTATCAATCGCAATGACAACAAGAATCCTGGTTTATTTCAATATTTATCTTCCTTAGAAGGAAAATCGGAAACAGATCCTAAAAATATTATTAGCTCTATTTTTAAAAATACAATTAACAGAGTAAATAGTGGTTATCTTTTGTGTGATGTTATAGATGAAATTAAAAAAATACGCTTTAATTCACAAGAAGATCTCTTTTCATTATCTCATATTTATGAAGATCTTCTAAAAAATATGGGAGAAGGTGGAGGAAATGCGGGTGAATTTTATACGCCAAGACCTTTAGTGCGTACTATGGTTAAATTATTAAACCCAAATATTGGTGAATCCGTCTATGATCCTGCCTGTGGAACAGGTGGTTTTTTAGCTGAAGCTTATATGCATATGACTGAAAAAGTAGGAAACTCAACTGAAAAAAAGAGAATTTTAAATACAAAAACATTTTTCGGCCAAGAAAAAACCCCCCTTCCCTTCATATTATGCTTAATGAATCTAACGTTACACGGGATGGATTATCCTACAATTTCTAAAACAAATACTCTTCAAAAAGACATTCGTGGCATAGAGGACAACGAAAAATATAATGTAATTTTAGCCAATCCTCCATTTGGTGGTAAAGAACAAAAATTAATTCAAAAGAATTTTCCAATTGAATCCAATGCTACAGAGCTTTTATTTTTACAACATATCGAAAAAAGTTTAAAAATAAATGGCAGAGCTGCCATAGTTGTTCCAGAAGGGGTTTTATTTCAAACGAATCAATCCTACAGCCAGTTTAAAGAAAAACTTGTTAAAGAACATAACATGCACACTGTTGTTAGTTTACCTGCGGGCGTCTTTTTACCATATTCTGCCGTAAAAACTTCTGTTATATTTTTTGATAAAACAAAAAGAACAAAAGATATATGGTTTTATGAAGTAACATTATTAGAAGAAAAAAAATTAACCAAAAAAAGCGGTATTAATATTGAACACTTTAATGAACTTATAGAACTATACCCTAAAAGATCCGATACAAAACACTCTTGGCTTATACCAGTAGATAAAATCATTCAATCTTCTTATAATTTATCCGCCGCTCATTATAATCCGAATGGAGTTGAGACAGAAGAACTTTTAGAACCAGAACAATATGCAGAAGAAATAAAAATTCTCTTAGAAAACTCTTTAAAAAGTACAAATGAATTGTTATCGGAATTAAGTTAATTATTTTATTCAATTTATATGGAATCATTCGTATATGAACTTAAATGAAAAAACTTTAGCAAGACGAAGCTTTAAACTTTTAATTCATGAAGCAGATGGCCAAGCTTTTGAAGACCTATTTACCTCCATTATGAATTATGCTGAGCCTGAATTTCAACAAATAAAACCATGGGGAAATATTGGTGATCGAAAAAACGACGGCTATATTCGCTCTAAAGGTATATTTTTTCAAGTATATGCTCCCGAAGATATCAGAAAAAATTATCCAGAGGTAATTAAAAAACTAGAAAATGATTTTAAAGGTTTGCTTTCACAATGGACAAATATAAAAGAGTTTTATTTTGTTGTTAATGATAAATACCGAGGAATCAATTCTGACTGCGAACTAGTTATTCAAAGCATACAAAATGAATATAAGTTAAAAACTTGTAAATTTTTAACAGCAAAAGATCTTGAAAGTACATTATTTTCTTTGAAAGATGATGAAATTGCCGCTATTATTAATAACGTTCCAGATCCAGGTACAATTCAAGTATTGGATTATTCTATATTAAAAGAAATTATTGATTATATTATGGAACTTCCCATTGAAACAACAAGTGATACTGATATAATACTTCCAAATTTTGATAAAAAGATAGAATTCAATAATTTACAAGAAGATCAAAAAATAATTAATGCTTTAAATAATGGCTACTATCTTGTTCAGCAACTTGAAAAATATTTAGCTTTGAATAGTAATTTTTTAGCTGATTCATTAAGAGACAAAATGCATTCTATTTACCAATTGAATGAAAAAAGTAAAACTGGTAGAGATTTATTTTGGGCTATAGTCAATGAAGCCAGCCCTCAATTAAAGAAAAAATATCAGGATTCTGTTATTGTAATCATGGCAAAGTACTTTGAAACATGCGATATTTTTAAAGAACCCCCGAAGGATTAGAGAAAATGATTCTTCCCACCAAACATACTAATTTTTCTGCGTCTCTTCTTGGATTTGGAGCGTATATATTAACAAAATTAAACAATCCTACTTTTATTGAAGATCTGTGGAGTAAATATGAAGAAGACTGCAAAAATAAAATTTATTATGCCAAGCATAGTTATGACAATTTTCTTATGGCTTTAGTTTTTCTTTATTCTATTGGAGCTATCACTGAAGAAAATGGGACACTTTTAAAATGCAATTAATTAAGCTATATTCAAATCAAGCTAGCTTTAGAACAGTCCAATTCAATAAAACAGGACTAAGTTTAATATTAGCTAAACAAAAAGAACCTGAAGAAACAAAAAAAGGAAAGACTTATAATGGAGTAGGAAAATCTCTAATTGTAAGAATTATACATTTTTGTCTTGGCTCAGGATCAAAAAATTATAACGACTTTCATGAAAAATTGATTGATTGGGATTTTTATTTAGATTTTTCTATAAATAATAAACTATATACAACAAAAAGATCCACAAAATATCCTAATAAAATAAACTTAAATAATGAAGAGCTTAAAATTGAACAATTTAATCAAATTATGGCGGAATTATGTTTCTTTATTCCCTTTGATACTTCTTTTTTAACATTCCGCTCTTTAATTCCTTTTTTTATACGCCCAAGTAGAGAATCCTACTTAGCATTTAACAAGCCAGGAAAAACATTTACAGAATATCAATCTCTTATTCGGAATGCATTTTTACTTGGTATCGACATTTTTCTAGTACAAGAAAAATATACACTTCGCAAAGAAAAAGAACGAATTGAGAAATTAGAAAAAAATTTTAAAGATGACACATTATTGAAAGATTTTTTTACTGGAAATAAAGATGTTAACTTAACAGTTGTTGAATTAGATGAAAAAATCGAGCGATTTGAAAAAGATTTAGCTGAATTTAAAGTTGCAGAAGACTATTATAAAATTCAAGTAAAAGCTAATGAAGTTGAAAAAGAACTTCGTTACCTAAATAACGATATAGTTCAATTAAAAAATGTAATTGATAATATAAAAAGTAGCTTAACATTTTCACCTGACTTAAATAATGAAACAATAAAAACTATTTATAATGAATCAAAGATCCATTTTTCAGATAGTGTTTCAAAAAACCTTAATGATCTTGAAAATTTTTACAAAAAATTAATTATAAACCGAAAAGATAGATTAAGTGAACATCATTTCAAGCTAGAATTTGACTTAAATGAAAAAGAAAAATCATCTAAAAAAATGAAAAAAGAACTTGATGAATTAATGCTGTATTTAGGAGAACATCAAGCCCTTGACCTCTTTGTTTTCAAAAGCAGTAAATGCTCTGAATATAAAACAATTCGAAATAATTTATTAAAATATCAAGAATTACAGAGTGAATACAAAAATAAAGAAAGACAATTAGAAAAAGAATTATTTAATTTAAATGATTCTTCGGAAAAATATTTAAAAAGCATAGAACAAAATATCATTGAATTAAGAGATTACTTCAGACATCTTGCAAAAATATTCTATCCAAATAGCATTGCAGGTCTTACAATCGACTGCAATGAAGGCAATAATCAATTATGTTTTAATATAGATGCAAAGATTGAATCAGATGGCTCTGATGGTATTAATAGTGTAAAAATATTTTGTTATGACCTAACTTTATTATTTAAAGGCCATCATCACAAAATTAATTTTATATTTCATGACACAAGACTTTTTTCTGAAATTGATGAACGCCAAAAGAGCGATCTATTCAGAATAGTTTACGAAAAATTTAATGGAACCAACAAACAATATATTGCAACAATTAACCAGAATCAATTTAACGAAATAAAAGGTCAATTAAACGAAGAAGAGTTTAAAAATATCATGTTAAACAATATTATATTAACCCTTACTGATGACTCTGATTCAGAGAAATTATTAGGAATCAAAGTTGATTTGAGAAACTAATGATTATTTAATGATTTATCACTCATTTCAACTCTTGAAGCAGAAATACATTTAAATCATCCCCTTTTTTTCCAATTTTATCGATCGTATTTGGATCATAATAATAAACTGTTTTAGCATCTAATAATGGAATCCAATATGCTTTTTCATGAACATATTCTGAAAGAGTTTCAATATTTTTTAATTTAGACTCTTTTGTTGTGGCATTAAATGCATTTTTATACAAAGCCTCAAGCTTTTCGTCATAAAGTGGCTTAACAAATTGATCAGGACCATTATTTAAAAGTCTTGCAAATTTAAAAAGAGTATCAAAATGATCTATTTGAAAAAATGAAATGTCAAAAGGTGTTTCTTCTGCATATTTTTTAGGAAGAAATTTCTCTGTAATTGGAAAATAAGTCATTTTAAATCCATATAAACCTAATTGTCTTTTTATTTCGTCAATGAATAATTTTTTATTTCCTTTAATTTCACTTCCACTATTATAAACAGAAACGTTCCATTCCTTATCTCTTAAATTTTTAGGTAAAGATTGAAATAAATTTTGAGCTAATTCTGGGTTATAAGGATTTGATAATTTTTTTATTCCCCAATTGGTATTTGGATAATTTTCAAACGCCGCTGAAAAACCAGAAGCTAATTTTTGCAATGCTTCACGATCAAGCGCTGCTTGAACAAATTTCCTAAACTCAAGAGAGTTTCCTAAAGGATTTACATTCGTAAATGTCAATCCAAAAACAGAATCAGGTAATTCGGAATAATATTTTTGATAACGATTTTGTTTTGTATTTTCCAATTTCATAAAACTAAGATCGTAATGAATATCATTTATTTTCTTAGTATAAAATTTAACGCTATCTGGCGCCTTTATTAATGATTTATCATGTTTTTTTAACTCAACAACACCATTTTTAAATCCTGGAGAAACAATGGAATATGGCCCTGCACCAATAGGATAACTTTTCCAATCCATATAATTATCTTGAAACTCTTCCATGGGAGCTATAGAAAATGCGGTATCTGTTAATATATATAAAAAATCAGGATCAGGAGTCATTAATTTTATAGATAGGGTATAGTTATCTTTAATTTTAATCCCACTAACAACACCGCTTTTAAATTTTGTGAACCCTTGTTTTTGAATTTCATCTAATCCTTCAATATTCATGACTGCTGCTTTTCCAAACGATTTTTCGTTCGTAAAAAAAAGACGCAATAAACTGAATTCTAAATCTTCAATTGTAACTTGCCTTTTATTTTAAAATAAATATTTTTTTTAATTGTTAATACATATTCATTAGATTTAGAATCATAATAGGCATCTTCTAATAAACTAGGAACAATCATATTATTTTGTAA
>Ga0164295_10005115_pt1 | contig 10391 bp, 8 predicted proteins | sample GEODES006metaG_FD_111798 | JGI IMG/M metagenome (GOLD analysis project Ga0164295, IMG submission 111798) | Oligotrophic lake water microbial communities from Sparkling Lake, Wisconsin, USA - GEODES006 metaG | ecosystem: Environmental > Aquatic > Freshwater > Lake | place: USA: Sparkling Lake...
CCCGAGATGAGGTTTCGTTAGGTTTTATTACCGAAAGTCCCCTGGAAGACGACCAGGTTGATAGGCCGGACGTGTACGTGCAGTAATGCACTCAGCTAACCGGTACTAACGGACGAACGCTTGACCACTCGTATCCAGTGCTTGCGAGCACATGTTTGCGACATCCGCTTGGCGGATGACAAGCAAAGCGCGTTCTTTGGAACGCATGCCGATTACCACGACTTTTCTGCCGCGAGAGCGGCAGAGCAACCTTTCGCCGCTTCGGCGGCGATCCGGTTTTTCCGGTGACCATATCTGGAAGGTCACACCCGTTCCCATCCCGAACACGGTAGTTAAGCTTCCAGAGCCGATGGTAGTGCCACAAGCGCGAGAGTAGGTATCGCCGGAATTTTCTTCGCCTGGCCCGCACGGCCGCAAAGCCGTGCGGGCCAGTGTCGTTTGAAGAGGGCACGTTTCTAGGGGGCACGCTGAAGGCGGGCGAGCATGTCCCGCACCAGTTCCAGCGGCAACCCGACGACGTTCGACGGAGTTCCCGACACGAGCCGCAGCGGCAACCGCTCGTCCTGAAAGCCGCATGCCCCGGCCTTCCCCTGCCACATGCCGCTATCGAGATACCATTCGAGGAACTCCTCGGAGAGCGGATCCATTTCCAGGATGCTTTCGGCGTCGCCGAACTGGGGCTCTCCGCCAGGCCGCTCCCAGAGGCACACCCCCGACACCACACGGTGGGATCGCCCGGAGAGGCGAAGCAGCATTTCTCGGGCAGCCACGCGATCGGCAGGCTTGCCGAGCAGCCTGCCGTTCACCTCGGCCAGGGTGTCACAGGCCAGAATCGTGCCCTCCCCGCAGGTTTCAGCCACGGCCTGGGCTTTTGCGAACGCCAATCGGCGTACGTAGTCGGCGAGCGATTCAGCGGTGGTTCGCGGCGGCGCCCGCTCCTCGACCTCCTCGGGTGGGGCCGACACCGTCACCTGCCAGCCTTCGGCCGTGGCCAACTCAAGCCGCCGCGGGGAGCGGCTTGCAAGCACGATCATTGTGGGCGACCTTTGGTCCATGAGCACTCCCGCTGGAGACATCGAGATCCTGTTCGAGGATGACCACCTGATCGCGGTGGTCAAGCCCGCTGGCCTGCCCACCGCCAATGCGGCCCGTGGGCAGGAGAGCCTGTTCACGATTCTTCAGCAGCGGCGTGGTTCCGGGGCCTTTGTGGGGATCGTGAGCCGCCTCGACGCGGTCGTGTCGGGTGTGGTGGTCGTGGCCACGACGTCTGCCGCCGCCGCAGGCCTTGCAGAGCAGTTTCGGGAGCGGACCGTGGAGAAAGCCTACGCGGCGATCGTGAGCGGCCGATTTCCCGCGCCACTCAACGAGTGGGTCGACTGGCACGACGCCATCTCTCGGCGGGAGGGGGCCCATGCCTCAGTGGTGCATCCGGCCGACGAGGCCCGTGATGGCGGCGGTGACGAGGCGCCGCGGGCGGCCCACGTGAGGGCCCGCGTCGTGCAGCGGGCAGGAGAGGTGTCACTCGTGGAACTCGAGCCGTCGACCGGTCGGCGGCACCAGCTTCGGCTCCAACTGGCGTCCCGGGGCTGCCCGATTCTGGGCGATCGCCTGTACGGAAGCCGGCAGCCGTGTCGGACCGGCGGCATCGCGTTGCATGCCACCAGGCTTTCCGTATCGCATCCGGTCACGCAGGAGCAGCTGGTCTTCTCATGCCCCTGCGGCAACGCCTGGCGCGAGGCGTTCCCGAGCGTGTTTCGCGGCGGTTCGCGGGCCTGACTGCCGGCCGACGCACCCCCCCTTGGTAGACTCGGCGTGCCATGAACAAGCCAGCCTCCCAAGCCCGTTCGCAGCGCCCGCGGTTTCGCGACACGGTCCTGGCGAGTGGCCTGCTCGACGACGCCCAGATCACGGCGGCGGAGCGGAGCCTCGGCATGGTCAAAAACGGTGAGGTTGTTGACCCCGAGGCGTGGGATCGGGCCTTGGCCGACAGGCTCGTTTCCGATCGCCTGCTCACGCCCTTTCAGGCGCGGGAGATCCTGGCCGGCCGGCGACGGTTCCGGCTCGGGCAGTACACCGTGCTCGACGAAGTCGGCAAAGGAGGCATGGGGCAGGTGTTCCGCGCCGAGCATGCCATGATGGGTCGCGAGGTCGCGGTCAAGGTGTTGCCGCGGGCCAAGTCGACGCCCGAGTCGGAGGCCGCGTTTCGCCGCGAGATGCGGATGCTCGGCCGGCTCGACCACGAGAATCTCGTGCGGGCGTTCGATGCCGGCTACGACGCCATGGTTTCGTATTTGGTGACCGAGTTGGTGCCCGGTGTGGACCTGAAGCACTACGTGCAGAAGGTTGGGCCACTCGACGAGGCGACGGCGGCGTCGGTGATCGCTCAGGCGGCCCGGGGGCTGGCCTACGCTCACGAACAGGGGCTCGTGCACCGCGACGTCAAACCGGGAAACATCCTGGTGATGCAAGACGGTCGCGTGAAGGTGCTCGATCTGGGGCTTGCGGGATCGCAGCTCGAGGAAGAGTCGTCGCGGATTGGCCGCGTGGTCGGCACGATGGACTACATCGCACCCGAGCAGATCCGGATGCCCGATGACGTGGGGCCATCGGCCGACGTCTACTCCCTCGGATGCACGCTCTACTACGCGGTCACCGGCCAGGTGCCGTTTCCCGGAGGAACCCGGAAGGAGAAGATGCAGCGGCAACTGACGGAGATGCCGGAGTCGGTCCGCCGCCTGGCGCCACACCTCGGCGACGCCTTCTGCCGCGTCATCGAGGACATGATGGAAAAGATTCCGGAGAAGCGAATCGCCTCCGCGGCCGAGGTGGTGGAGCGGCTGCGACCGTGGCTACCCGAGGGCCAGGTCTGGAACGTCCGAGGCCTGCCCGTCGTCGAGCCGGGGGGGGCGCGATCCCGAGAGTCTCCGCGGCCGCCACCCCTTCCGTCGGGCGGAGCGTGGGGAATAGGGGAGCATTCCTCAGGATTCCATGATTCCTCCGTCTCGGAGGTCTTCGATTCCATCGCGCAACCGCCGCTCGATGCCGCCCGGGGCCCGCAGGGGCTCAGGCGGGCGTTGCCGTTGAAACGGCTGGTACGGCTGGTGGCGCAGTCGCTGGTGGTGTCGATCCCGGCCGGCCTGCTCTTCGGTCTCGCTATGGGTGTGGTGCGGACCATCGATACCGAACGGTTTACCGCGCTGCTCCGCGGTACGACGCCGGCAACGTTGGGTTGGGCCGCGTTTCTCGTGTTGTTCGCGATGCAGATCCTGGCCGGCGTGGCGAGCCGCGGTCGCTAGGAATCGCTGCAAGGCCCATAGCTGCCAAGGGCCGTTTCGCAGCCTGAAACCCGGGTTCTCGTTGACAACCTTCCCCATTCCGCCTACCAAATGGGCTCGGGACAGGTAGCTCAGTTGGTAGAGCAATGGACTGAAAATCCATGTGTCGCCGGTTCGATTCCGGCCCTGTCCACTGAAAGACTCAGGAAGCGTCACGCCGTAAGGTGTACGGCCTGGTCAGCGCCGCCTTGAGACGCCGTCCGGGGCGGGATGCGGCGCAGGTTACCAACCTGCGGCTCCGTAAAACGGCCCCATCGTAAACGCGATTGCAGGAATGTCGGAAATCGCTCCCGTCCCTCCCGTCCCCGATTTCCGCTGCCCGCTGGTGCGGTTAGATCTCGCCGCGGGCTGTTCGCAGGCGGCCGGCGATATCGACATCGATCGCCGCACCCAACTTCTCGGCAACGTCAAGACACGCGGGCCAATCAATCGCGCCACGTTGGGCCGCCACCAGGCCGCGAATGTCCTGCTCATCCTGGGGCCGCCCCGCGAGAGCTTTCATGACGAGCAGGTCCTCGACCGCCACCACGGGAACACGAACGTCGCCAATCGTGACCTTTGTGGCTCGCGATACGGCTTGCCGCTCAAACCCCGACATTCCGATCGCCACATCGACCCGGATCCCCGTCGCGCGATGCCGCAGCGGCAGGATGAACGATCGTGCTACCACCTCCTCCACGCCCGGAAAGAGCGGCTCGAACGGTGTCGAACTGAGCTCCTGAGCGAGACGCAGCGCCTGATCGATATCGGCAAGGATCACGAGATCGACATCGACCGTCATCCGCGGCTGACCGCGAAGTGACACCGCAAGGCCGCCGATCAAGGCGAACCTAATTCCGTGGGTCTCGAGCACCTGCGCTGCGTCAGCCAGCGTCGGCCACAGGGCCGGTTCCATGGGTTACCTCGTCCAGGCGGCGAAAGGCTGCCACTTGTCGATCCCGCTCGGCGAGCGTTTCACACCAGGCCCGATTGTCCACCGCCTCCCAGTCTCCCGCCGCAACACGCACCGCCCGAATCGTGGTGAGCAGGTCGTCGGCAACGGCCAGGCGCTCCGCGGGTGAGAGGGCAGCGGTCCACGCCGCATCATCAGCCCGCACCTTGTCGCCACAGATGGCCTCGAACAGGTCCCACCGCCGTCGATACGGAGAAGTGAGAGCCGGTTCGGCGACCTTTCCAGAGTCGTCGATGTTCGTCATGCAGCCAAGTATATCCGCAGCGACGCGGTTCGCGGCCGGGAGCCCCGAGTTGGCGGAGTGGCCGCCGAGATCTGGAGCGTCAGGCCGCGGCCTTCGCGGCCCGCCGCTTCCGCCACCGCATCATGCCGGCGAGGCCCGCACCGGCGGATGCCATGAGGGCGATCGTGGAGGGCTCGGGCACGACCGTGATGAAGCCCGTCGTCGGGTTGAACGTGGCCGACTGCCCTGCCGCGAGGCCGGTGGCGTTCACCGCTGAGAAGCTGCCCGAGCGGCCGCCGGTGTTGGCGAAGATCTGCAGCACGTCGGTGCCGTCGGCGTAGGAGCCGCCGCTGAAGGCGAGGTTGAGAATCCCGCCAAAGACCACGCTGCCGTCGCCGTTCACGAGGTCGAATGTGCCCGCGGTGAAGGCAGGGCTCGTGATCTCAAACACGCTGCTGCCGGAGTTTGAGAGGTCGAGCGAGAGGCCCGTGCCAACGGTGATCGTGCCGGCGCTGTTGCCCAACGCCAGCGAGCCGAGCACGGCGAGCGACTTGCCGTTGCCAGAGATCGTGCCCACGCCGGCGAGGTTGCCCGTCGCAGGCAGCGAGTAGGTGCCGGCGGTGAGAGCCGAGAGGTCGAATACGCCGGGGCTGCCGGTGGTGCCGAGGTTCAGGCCGCCGGTGCCGATGCTTCCGGTGCCCGAGAGGGCGAGCGTGCCGCCGGCGATCGTGGTCAGGCCGGAGTAGGAGTTGGCACCCGAGAACGTGAGCGTGCCGGAGCCGCTCTTCGTGAGCCCACCGATGTTGCTCGCGGCCAAGCCGGTCGCAAACGTCACGCTCTGGCCATTGGTGTCGATCGCGATGGCGCTGCCGCTGTTTAAAATCTTGGACGAGTAGTCCACGGTGTTGCTGGCCGAGTATCTCATCACACCGCCACCGAAGACGATCGTGCCGCTGCGGCCGAGGGCACCGGCGTTGCCGAGCGCGAGCACGCCTCCGTTGACCGTAGTCGAGCCGGCATAGTCGTTGTTGCCGGACAGCGTGAGGGTGCCAAGGCCCAACTTGTTCAGGCCGCCGCCGTTGTTGCCGGCTAAGTTGCTTGCGAACAAGACGTCCTGCCCGTTCGTGTCGATCGCGATGGCCGCTGCGCTGGCGATGATAGCGTAGGAGATGTCCGCAGTGTTGCTGCTGGAGTATCGCAGCGTGCCGCCCGAGAAAACAAAGCTACTGTTGCCTAGCTGCAAAACGCCCAGCGCATTGGCATTCGCGAGTGCGACAGTGCCGCCTGCGAAGTTCCACCGGGCCGCGAAGGGGTTGGAACCAGAGATCGTAAGCGTTCCGAGGCCATATTTGCTGACCCCTTGACTGTTGGTCGCGGCGATCGGAGAAGCGAACGTGACGTCCTGGCCGTTCGTGTCGATTCGAATCGAACTGTTGCTGTTTTGAAATCGGGAGGAGTAGTCAATGGTATTGCTGGGGGAATACCGCAGCGTTCCATTGCTAGCGAATAAGCCAGAGATATCACGAAAAGAGATACTGCCGCTGCCGGCGAGGGCGTTGGCGTTGGCGAGCGCGAGCGTGCCACCAGCCACCACTGTTCCCCCCGCGAAGCTATTGCTGCCGGAGAGCGTAACCACGCCGTTGCCGGCTTTCTGAAGCCCACCCGCGCCGCTGATCGCGCCGGAATAGGTCAATGCGTCGGAGCGGTTGAACTGGAGGGCGGCGTTATTGCCAACGACCACGTCTCCGACTATGGCTCCGGTTGTACCACCAGTGCTACCGGTACCGAGTCTCAGCGTGCCTGTCGTGATCGTCGTGCCACCCGTGTAGGAGCTTGAGCCCGTGAGCGTGGTAATGCTCGCGCCGAGTTTTATCACTGTGCCCGTGCCGCTGATGGCGCCGGCATACGTCAACGCATTGGAGCGGTTGAAAACAAGGGCGGCGTTGTTGACGACGTCCCCGGTAATGGATCCGGTCGTGCTCCCGGCACCGACCTGCAGCGTGCCGGAAGTGACCGTCGTGACGCCCGTATGGGCAAGGTTGCTCGAGAGCGTGAGTGTGCCGAGGCCTTGCTTCGTCAGCCCCCCGGTGTTGCTGGATGCCAAGGCTGTTGCGAACGTGACGCTCTGGCCGTTGGTGTCGATCGCGATGGCGCTACCGCTGTTCTGAATCCTCGACGAGTAGTCGGCGGTGTTGCTGACCGAGTATTGCAGCGCGCCGCCTCCGAATGAGATCGAGCCGCTGCCTGCAAGGGCATTTCCACTGCCGAGCGCGAGCACGCCGCCGTTGATCTGAGTCACGCCGGTTACGCCATTGTTGCCGGAGAGTGTGAGCGTGCCCGAGTTCGTCAGGGAAACCGTGCCGCTGCCCGTGATGTTGTTGGCGATTGTGAGGCCGCTGGTCTGGTTGAACTGCAGCACGCCATCGTCGGTGACGTTGCCTGTCACCGTGGCGCCATCGTTCAAGAGCACGGTGTCGCCGGCGACGATCGTACCGCCGGTGTAGGGCGTGTTGTTGGTGTCGTAGACGGCGGTGGCGGCGCGGGCGGGGCTCACGGCCAAGCCAGCCGCCAGCACGCCGGCGACGGCAAAACCCAGAAATGACAACGAGGAACGGATCGCAACCTTGCGGACTGGCATGACAGTGGAACTCGCGAGAGGTGGGGGAGGTCGCCGGGCCGCGATTCGCGACTTGGCTCACGCCAGGATGTGAATGCACATCCCGTGCCAAACCCCGTAGCGCGCACGAATCGGGAAATTCGCGCACGAATCGGGAAGAAGTGCCCCAACGCTGGAGCGATTCGCTCCAGGGGGTGGAGCGATTTGCCCCAACTCCTCTGGGGGGTGGAGCGATTCGCCCCAGGGGGAAATAGGGGACGGGAGCTCCCGTCCCCTACTTCGCTTGATATTGATCCAGACACGGGCGATGTCGCCTGGTACACCCCCCCTCCGCGGAGCGTTCCGTGTGGTCGACCCGTTCCTGGTGTTCGCGAGGAGATTTGATGCCCGGATACCTCCAGATCGCCGTGTGGTTCGCCGCTCTCGCCGTGCTGATGTCGATCATCGAGCATCAGGTGCACTGCAAGTTGATGCACAAGATGCCGCGATTCCTGATGTTTCGCGGCTTGGAAGTCCGGAAGAAGATCTTTAACAACCACGCTGTGTTGCACCACCGCCAGTACCGAAAAATTTTCCATGATGCCCCTGTCGCGCACGGGGAAGACAAGGGTATCCGGCTCAACATCGTCGAAGGGCTCGTGGAATCGCTCCCCGTCAGCCTGGTGCTGGCCCCGTTCTCGTTCACGGGCGCGGCGATGTTTCCCCTGGTGGTCTGCATGCACCATGTGATGTGGAACCAGATTCACATGGAGATGCACAAGCCGGAGGGGCGGTTTTTCGCCCACTGGCCGTTCTACAAACTGCTAGCCCGGCACCACTACCTCCACCACCGCTACCCAGACAAAAACTTCAACGTCGCGTTGCCGGTCGGGGACATCCTGTTTGGCACGATGGCCAAGCCGACCGAAGAGGATTGGCAGGCCATGAGGGTGGAGGGGATCGCCTGACTGACAGCCTGACGGCGTTTTTGAGAACCACTCGCGGGCTTGCAGTTTCGGTTCACGGCTGGGGTGCGTTGTCGCCCAGTTTCTCAACGTGGACCGCTGACATGCGTCGGACGGAGGCGTAGGGCCCCGAACGGCCGCGTGCCTGCCCAGGGCACCCTCGCAAGGCTCGGACGCTCTTCCCAGGAAGAGCCGACCATGCTTGCGCCGTTTACCAGAAAACACACCTCAAACTCAGCCCGTCTTCGCAGACGCCGGCCGCATCACCTGGTGGTGCCGGATGTGCCGATGGAAACGCTCGTATCACTCGAGCGGATTCCACCTGTTGCGAGGGCTGTGGCAATGACACCGACGGATGACCGCTCCAGTGGTGTGGCACGCTTTCGCCCCGGCCACCTGCTTGCCGTTCTGGGGCTCGTCTGGGCGTGTGGCGGCGGTTCCGCCGCCTTTGGGCAGGGGGGTAATTTCGACGGCTTCGGCAACCTCATCGAGGCCGAGTCGGCAACGCCGACGGCCGCGCCGCTGCGTGCACGCGGCCAGGCCGCGGATCCCTGGGGGCCGGTCAAGACCGACCACCTCTCGCTCGCCAACGCGGCCCCGGTGCTCCTGCCGTTTTTCAACAACGGTCCGGTCTACGGCCTGCCGGGCACCGTGCTCGGTGATTTCTGGGACCGCACCCAACTCACCGGTGATTGGGGCGGGCGGCGGACCGATCTCGCCCGGCGTGGCGTGTTCTTCGATGTCTACTCCACGAGCGCCTACCAAGACCTCACCTCCGGCGGGCTCGCGCCCGGCGGCTGGTTCGTGCAGAACACGCAGATGTCGATCAACCTCGACACCGGCCGGGCCGGCTGGTGGGACGGCGGTCTGATCCACTTCACCACGCAGGCCCGCTACGGGGGCAACCCGGAGCAGACCTTCAACTCCGGGGCTTCTGTGCCGGTCTACACGGGCCTGCTGCAGCCCGACCCGCTGGCCTACTCGACCATGCTGCCGTCGGAATACTTCCTCGCGCAGGGGCTCAGCGAGCACACGAGCTTCATCGTCGGCAAGATCAGCGACATCTTCATCCCCGACCAGACGCTCTTCGGCGACAGCTACAAGTTTTACTTCGCGAACTTCGCGTTCAATAAGAATCCGATCACGACCAACTTCTACAACCCGACGGCTTGGGCGGTGCTCGGTGTCTGGGCACCGAGCAAGCAGCTCGCGTTCGCGGGCGGCGTGCTCGACCCAAACAGCCGTGCACAGAATCTCGCCAACAACGCCTTCGACCGCGTCAATCTCTACCTCACGGCGGTGGCGTCGTACGACATCGGGGGCCTGCCCGGGCAGTTCTCACCGGCCTTCAACTGGTCGAACCAGTACCAGCTCGACCTCGAAAACCCCTTCGGGACACTGACCTCGATCGAGCAGGTGAAGCAGGCCGTCGGCGTGCTTCTCGGCAGCCCCGATAACCGCGGGCTGCCGGTCAATAACTCGTCGAACAGCTGCTTCCTGATCGCCAACGCCTCGCAGTATCTCTACGTGGCCGACCGGCCGCGAGAGATGGCGATGAAGCTCAAGGCGGGCGTGCCGCTCCGCGGGATTGGCGTGTTTGGCCGCATGGGCTGGGCGCCGCAGGAGACGAACACGATCACGGGTGACGGCAGCGTGGCCCTCTTCGCCCGCGGCCTGGCCGAGTCACGGGCCTACGATAGTGTGGGCGTGGGCTGGTACATGAACGGCATCAGCCCCGACCTCCAGAACCAGGTCCGCAAGTACACTCGCGGCGCGATCAACGTGCAGAATGAACAGGGCCTCGAAGTGTTTTACGACTACGCCCTCGCGCCGGCCTTTCGGATCATTCCCAGCTACCAGCACATCTGGAATCCGCTCGCCGCAGTTGCCGCCGGCAATGACCACACCGACCTGTGGATGATGCGGGGAACGGTGGTGTTTTGAACGCACCCCGATCAAGCTCCCGCGGCCATCGGCTCAACGCCTGCTGGTGACTGGTCAGCACCCCAGCCGCAGCTGCACCCCAGCCGCAGCCGAAAGCACAGGCGAAGGCAAAGGCAAAGTTGCGGGTCAGGCTGCGGCCTTGCGCAGCCCCTCGATCGATCGGCCGAGCCGGCGACGGGTTCCCGGCACGCTGGCCACTGCCGGCTGCGCCTCGAGCACGGTGGGCTCCTTCGTGACGGTGAGCCGGTCGCGGAGCGTTTGCGCCAGCTTGGCCCCCATGTCTTCGTCGCGGCTCCGCGTGCCCACGTCGTCGATCGCGTCGGCCAGCCCGAGAACGACCGCCTGCCGCACGCCTTCCCGTACCCATTCGAAGAAA
>Ga0164295_10005120_pt1 | contig 10386 bp, 8 predicted proteins | sample GEODES006metaG_FD_111798 | JGI IMG/M metagenome (GOLD analysis project Ga0164295, IMG submission 111798) | Oligotrophic lake water microbial communities from Sparkling Lake, Wisconsin, USA - GEODES006 metaG | ecosystem: Environmental > Aquatic > Freshwater > Lake | place: USA: Sparkling Lake...
AACCCGTTCGTAGCCAAGGGATAGCAGACGGTTTCGCGTGCTTTCGGGCACCCCGAGGAATTGCCGAATCGAGAGATTCGCCAGAAATGGGGATTCGGCCACGGTGACATCGCGATAGGGTCGAGCTTCGTGGAGAGCCGCTTGGGCCATCCAACGACAGGGTGCTAAGGCAATGCGGGCACATGGAATCTGGCGAACAATTTTCTTGGCCAAACTGCGCGGATCGGGATGGGCCGAGAGGTCCACCAACACCTGATCCTCGCGAACCGGTTCGACGTAGTCCGAATAATCGGCGACTTGATCCCAAAGTCGGTGGGCGGCTTCTTGATACCGGTCCGAATCGTATTCAACGATTTTCAAATCCTGCCCCAGTAGCCGGGCTTCGTTGAGTCCCATGCCCGGCTCAATCTTCCGCAGACGAGCCACCGCATTGGCATCCAGGACGCGTCGTTGCTGGGTCACCACCAACATGCCGTCGATTGGGTGGTGATTAGCAAAGAATTCGTCTACGTGAATTAGCCCAATATAGTGCATATCTGTCTACCTATTTCTACCACAGGTTTCGTCAGAATGATCAGCAGTTGGAGAAAACTTCTTTGGACAGGTTGCGAGAGATTCTTCGGGACGACGTAGTGGCGGGTGCCCGTGCGATGCTTGGGTCTCGCCTTGTTACTCCGAGGGGCGAAGCATTCATCACGGAAACGGAGGCGTACCGTGGCTCTGATGACGCTGCGTGCCACGCCTATGGCAAATCAAAGATGAAGAACATGGCACTGTTTGCGGCGCCTGGCACCGCTTACATTTATCTCAACTACGGCATTCACTGGATGCTCAACGTTGCCGCGCTTGATGAAGGGGTTGCCGCGGGGGTTCTCATCCGATCAGCGCAACCGATCATCGGGTTTGAGCCAGGAACTAGACTCGATGGTCCGGGGCGCCTGGGGAGAGCTTTAGGCGTTGGCCCTCACCACAACGGGACGGATCTTTTATCACCGGATTCACCCATTCATATCACACAGGGACGCTTGGTCCAAGATGTTTTGGTGGGTCCGCGCGTTGGTATCGCAAAATCTATTGATTTACCATGGCGATTTATCGATGAATCAACCCTATTGGATAGGTCACACTAAAAAAGCACCTGGGAATATGTATTTATCTGCGTCCAAAATAAACCAATAAATTTTGGGTGATTCAGCTTCTATTCAGATAGAGGCGAACTATGTCTCCTAACATCACGTTGGAATACTTAACAAGAGGATCGTTTTTCAATGTCGAAAAGCCCAGTCAAACTAAAATCACCCCGCCAGACGGAGGCGTATACGCTGCAGCCAGGAAACTCTATGCGGTACGTGCTCATCCTCAATGGCGTCATTCCGGAGGTTCCACCGTCATTCCCTTCTCGACAAGAAGGTGAAGAGTGGCTTACTCGACAGTTGCTGACGCACGCTCCGCACGCCTTGCCCGATGAGCAAGGCCCCATTTCCCTAGTCCTAATCCTTTAGTTAGGACGGGGAATTCTGTAGCGCGCGACGAAGCATATCTGCCGCAGCCACGTTGGTTCGGTGACCCGATCGCTCAGAAACGACGTTCACCGAACCCGCGGGCACGCCGGCAAGGGCCAGATCTCCCATGAGATCCAAAAGTTTGTGACGCGCGGGTTCATCGGGAAATCTTGGCGTGTTCTTGTAGCCATCTGGCCCCAAAACCAGGCAGCTCTCCTCGTCCAGGCCCAATCCTAAGCCCATGGACGTGATCTGTCCAATCTCTTCTAGCAACGCAAAGGTCCGAGCAGGAGCAACCTCACTGGCATAAGACTCCAACCCGTTCATCTCAAACGTCTGCGTTCCGGGCCATCGATCCCCACTGATATAGTCGAACCGCCAGATTCCATCCCCTTTAGAAATCGCAATTTTGATCTCATCTTCCTGAAAGAAAATCCGGCGGTAAAGGTCAGGACGTTCTTCCTCACTGATTGCCTCAACCCCGGAAGCGAGAATCAAATCTACATAGGGTTTTGCGCTACCATCCATCCCCGGCATCTCGGGATAGGTCACCTCTACTTCTGCGTCAGTAATGCCCATTCCAGCAAGCGCACTCATCACGTGCTCAATGGTTGAAATTCCCCCTAATCGCGTACATCGGGTGGTATCCGTGATATTTTCCGTACTAGCTAGCACCCGTTCATTTCCGCATCTAAACCAGATTCCCTCGGTACCCGGATGAAGCGTAAGGTCAACTGGTTGGCCGCTATGTAGTCCCTTTCCCGTAACGGAACCTGAATTCGTTAATGTCTTGCGATGTATTATCATGACTGATCTTCCGTTATGTCTTTAACTTCCATTGCCTGCTCTAGTCGGCGTAACCGGCGAACAAAATCGGGCAGCTTTCCGGTGGCAGCCATGATTCGGGTTGCTTCCCTAAACGGCCGGGCAGGGAATCCAAAGTATGGTCCAGGTGCCGTCAAATCACTGGTCACTCCCGTTCTTCCGGCTAGCGTGATATCGTCACCCACGGCGACATGATCACTCAATGCCGTTTGTCCGGCAATCACGACTCGACTGCCAATATGGCAGCTACCCGAGACTCCGACCAACGCGGCGATCACCGTGTGCTTTCCAATAGTGACGTTGTGGCCCACTTGAACCAGATTGTCAATCTTTACTCCGGCACTAATCCGGGTGGCTCCGGCGGTTGCCCGATCGATTGCCGTCAGGGCACCAACCTCCACATCTTCGCCAATCTCCACCGTGCCCACCTGCGGCACTCGCTGTTGCTGAGTTCCGTTCCACACAAACCCGAACCCGTCCGCGCCAATGACCGCGTGCGCATGGATCACGGACCGCGCTCCCACAGTCACGTCACGGTAGAGCACCGCGTGGGGATAGATGGTCACACCCTCGCCCAAATCGCAGTTCTCCCCCACGTAGGCATGGGCATAAATTTTCGCCTCCGCGCCAATTCTGGCGCCCGATTCCACCACCGCAAATGCCCCAATCTGAGCAGTTGGGTCAATCCATGCCTCCGAACTAATCACGGCCGTCGAGTGAATTCCCGAATCGAGCGGTAGCGGTCGCGCGCACATTCCCAAGAACTGCCCAAATGCCCGACGGGGTTGCGCCACTCGAATCACGGCCGACCGGCCCTTTGGCATCGTTTCTGGTACGAGAATTACTCCCACCTCCACTGAGTCCGCGCGCTCGAAATAACGTTCGCTCTCGGCAAAAGTCAGTCCCTTTCCATCGGCATCTCCAGCCGGCACCGGTCGTTCAATGACGGCCTCTGGATCACCTTCCAGCGTGCCGCCGAAGATTGTTGCAAGTTCGCCTAGGGTCCAGATTGGTGAGTTTTTTTCCATTGAATGAATTCGTTCGTGGCGTCCCGTCCCCCGGTCCCAAGCTCATAGCGGTTTAGAGCAGCCCAAATGCGTAGCTGTCCTTCAACCTCACTCCGAGCCCAGCGGTCCGCCTCTGTTTCCAGCCTTGAATCTACCTTCGGCGGCGGCATTGGCGCGGCAATAGCGGGAGGATTAACGGTTCGCCCGGGCACCGCCGGCAGTCGAATTCTCTGGGAACCCGCCAGTTCCAAAGTCAATGACCGGCGCGCCCGAATAATCTGCTGGGCAGCTTCTGCCACAGCGCGTTGACGCAGTTCATCAGCATTAATTTCTATCTTGAGGCGCGTGTCCGTTCGGTCAACCGTGTTGTCATTCTCAATCGTCGCGGCCAATGCCAAGACCGTCGAATTGAAATTGCGATCAAGCTCAGAGATTGCCGTGCGCAGTGACTTGGCCTCGTCAAACTTGGCCTGGCTCACGGCTCCCATGGGTTCTTTGGGAGGTACGGATTGGGGATTCGGGTCTGGGAATCCCACCAAGAATGCCAGTCGAAGTACCCGTGGCATTCGGTCAGCGGCGTACTGTTCAAAAATTGCCCGGATGGTTTCGTTCATCTCTTTGAAACGCCGTTGCTCACGTTCCGAGAGTCCGTCCAACTCGGTCAGTTCAAATCGGCGCGCCAGGCGATCATAGAGCAGGCGAAGACTCTTTTCCAGCCTTCGCTGCGTTTCGTCCTGTTGTTCCTGGAGAATCCGATCGACGGTGGCCAAGTCCTTCGGAGCCGTGACGTATTCTTGCGCCGCTAATGCGGGCAAAGTGAAAGCGGCAGGCCGAGGGGGTTGATCAGGGGCGGGAAAGGTTGGCATTCCGCGGTCGGAAGCCGGCGTCGGGACACGCCCAATATCCACGGTTACTTTTTCTCGCGATGTTGATGGCGAGCAACCACCAACCGCAACGAGTAAGACTAACCAGGACCGGCGACGCACGCTATTTCTTGGCGTTCATGGCCGTCAAGGTCGCATCCGACAGGTCATTCGCCCCGAACGGAGCCACGCCCACTTCAAAAACCACATTGAACCCTTGCGCGGTTGCCACCTCTTTGATAGCGGCACGGGCTCGTTCAATGCTCTTTAACTTCTGTTGGTTTGCCCAGTCCTGCATCTCGTTCGCAAACTGATTGAGGAGGCGCTGGGCGTACTCGTTCATGGCCTGGCTACGCCGTGAGTATTCATCCAGCAAAGTCCGCTCTTCCGGCGAAATATTGGGCTTCGTGGAGATCTCCTGCCATTTCTTGTTGGCGGCCACCACATCGGCCTTAATCCTCTCCATCTCGGCCTTTTCCTCGGTGGTGGGTTGCGGTTTGAGGGTCAGGTCACGAAGTCGCTGGGCCTGCTCGGTAGTCAGGACTCGGTTGGTATCAATGAACTCCAACAGCCCTTCCCGAGCGGATTTCATCTTCTCGTAGGTTTCAGCATTGCCCTTGCCAAAGTCGCTTTTCTCAACCACTTTGGCAATATCCACAACGCCCACCTTGTCGGTGGCTTGGGTGAATCCGCCCGCTAGCACCACCGCGAGTAGCGCCGCGAACATCACCCATCCCAACTGATTAAATTTCATTTTGCCTACCGACCCTAATGCTAACGACTCTTTCTACGCCAAATTACTTGTTCTTTGAGTTCATCGCTTTGAGCGCTTCGGCAGTGAGGTCATTCGCCGAGTAAGGGGCCACCTCGTCCGTTAGGATGATGCTGAAACCCTGCTTCTGAGCAGTGTCGGCCACCGCCGCCTTAACTTTCTCCAAAGTGTCTACGCGAAGCTTCTCTTGCCGACCCTGCAATTCCGTGCCAAAGCCCTCTTGGGCAGTGGGAAGAAACTGCTCGTTGTCCTGAACGTTCTTCTGGAATGCCGCCAACTGCTGCTTCTCGGCATCGGCGAGATTGGACTTGGTTTGCAAGCCCCGGTACTTGGTATCGGAAGCGATGGCCGCGTTACGGATTCGCTCAATCTCCGCTCGGTCCGCTTCGGACTGGTTATCCTTGATGCTCAAATCCCGGAACTTCAGCAGCTCCGCGTTGGGGTGCATCTTGTAGCTGTTGATGAACTGAAGAACTGCCGTCCGGGCGGCTCCTGCCGACTTGAGCAAGGAATCCTGTCGCTTCACGTAATCAGAATCGTTGAAAACCTTGCCCATGTTCACGGTGCCGATCTTTTGCGCCGGTCCCTGAAATCCACTGCCCACCATGAAGGCGAAGCCAAGGGCGAAGACTCCGGCTACTACCCAGCCGGCATTAGTTGATTGAAATTTATTGCTTGCGTTCATTAGAAGGAAGTACCAATGATGAAGTGAGTGCGGCTGCGACCCTCTTCATTAAATCCGATGTCGATACGAATAGGACCTAAAGGAGTACGGAAACTAAGCCCCGCTCCGTATCCCAAGTGAAGATTAAATCCGGATGACTGAGTGAAGGAATTCACGGATGGGTAGCCACCCCAGGCTCCGCCATAGTCCACAAAGAGCACGGCGTTGAACGAGCGCTGAATTGGGTACCGATACTCAGTGGTGGTCAGGAGCATGTTTTTGCCCCAGAACCGATCTTCATCGTAGCCGCGAAGGGTATCGGAACCACCCACGAAATACTGCTCGAAGAACGGCACCGTGCCCGAAATCGTAGCGGCTCGAGCGCGGAAGGCCAGGACTCGTCGAGGGGCATCAAAATCCTGTCGGGTTCGCGGTCGCTCCTTGGTGAAGTAGCGACGATACTCAACCGATCCCTTGATGAACGGGTGGGTTCCCACTGAGGACTGGTCGCTGATGGCACCGCCCACTTCATCAATCCGGGCGATTCCCGGTTCGATTGTCAACTGGGTGAAGAATCCAAATGCGGGATCCGTCGGCAAGTCTCGGCGGTCGGTCGTAGCCGTACCGGCAATGCTAAAAACGGTTCCGTCTTGACGGACAAAACTGCTCGGATCAATTCCGGATGGAATGTCGTTACTCTTCACGTTTTCGAGCTTGGTCGTAATTCCGACGCTCAAATCGTCGTTGCGAGCCCGGGTGAACGAGAACGATCCGCCGGTTCGACGCTCGTTATAAGAGGTCTCGTTACCGGTGGAGTTGCCGCCAAAGATGCCCGCAAATCGGTACTGAACGCGGCTATACAACGCCGCACTGAACACCGTGTCGCGGCGATCAAAGAACGGATTCAAATACTCGAGTCCAACCGAAGCACCACCACCACGCGTGGTCTGCAAGAGGTCGACACCGACGGTCTGTCCCGTACCGTTGAGGTTGTTCTCGGAGAGTCGCAACGTACCGGCGATGGAGTTCTTGGGGTCAATTTGCAAGCCGACGTTGAACATGCCGGTTCGCGATTCTTTGACCTCCACGGTCAGGTCAATCTTGCCGGGCTCTCGCTCGGCGTCTTCAATACTCTTCAGGCTGCCCGGCTCGAACCAACCGGTACTGGCGATTCGGCGCAGATCCTTGCTCCACTTTTCGCCGCTAAATGCCTCGCCCGGTCGGGTCTTGATGAGGCGGCCAAACACCCAGTCCTTGGTGCGAACATTGCCCTGGACGCTGACCGTGCCCACTTTCAGCTCAACGATGCTGAGGTTAATCGTGCCTTCAGAACCCCGCAGAGGGGTGAAATCGGCGACGTCGGCGAAGTAGCCACGTTTGGTGTAGGCCTCTTGGATCGCCTTAATGCTGGGACCCACGGCGTTGGCATTAAAAACTTGACCCGGCTTGAGGGTGACAATCTTTAGGATTTCGTCGGTGGTCAGGCCGGTATTGCCAACCACGCGAATCTCCTTGATCACCGGAAACTCTTCGACATCGACGGTGACGTTGTAGTTACCCGCCTCCAGGGGGGTGGGACGAACGCTGACCGCGGAGAAATAGCCAAGGTCCTCAATCGCCTTCTTATCCTTATCCAAATTGTCTTGGATGTAAGGTTGGCCAACCTTGGTGCGCATCGCGCCGGTGATTACCTCGGTATTCACCCGAGAATTGCCGCGAATGATGATCTCTTTGATCACGGACGCATCCTGCGCCCAGGTCATAACTGCCGCCAGCATCAACAAAACCGATAACGGAATCCTTCCTCTCAACCTAACTCCATTCCGCTCGCTGGTACTTGCAACCTGCTAACCGGCCGCTTCAATGTACCCCTCACGTCCTTCTCCCGTACCAAACGTCTGAGCTCTTCATTCGTTACCCACCGCCTGGGTCTTGGCCAATTTTTGTCGGCTTATTTTTTGCCGCCAGTTCGATCGGGGAAGATGACGGTCGCCGGTTTGGTCGCGCCATTGAAGGATCGCCCGAACCGGGCGGAGTAGTCAGCGGAGATTTTAAATGGTCGCAGTTCATCCGCACCAATCGAGAGACTGAATCGGGACAGGAATCCCCGGAATCGTCGCGGTCGGTATACCAACCGGACGTCGTATTTGATCGGTTGACCTGGGTCTGGTTCCGAGATCTGCCGGCGAGCCTGAATGGAGAATCCGGAGCCAAGGGACCGCGCAATGATTAAGCTCACGCGATCAAATGGGTTGTAATCCACGGTGATGTAGTCCAGGTAGAGGGACTGGGCCAATCCCTCCGTGAGTCGCTCGAACACTACCGGAATGGCAAAGCTGGTGAAGGCGTTTTGAAGCTGTTGCGTGGTTTGCGACCGGTCGGCATCGGAGCCGATTCCGCTCAAGAGATCAGTCTGCCCGAGGAGGCCGATGATGCGTTCCTGACTGAGTCCGGGAGGATCGCTGCTTGCCTCGAAAACCAGCCCTCCTTCTTTGAGCAGATCGCCGGTGATGGAGATTAGAACGTCGTATCGGTCGAGCGTATTGCCGGTGACGGCCGTGGTCACCGAGCTTCGTCCGTCCACATCGACGAGTAGCGTCGGAGGGTTCAGATTGGAGCCGTCGTAGTCAAAACGAACCGATCCCCCCTGCCCAATTCTTATCAGACCGCCCGGTAATCGGAACGTGCCCTTTTCCACCGTAAGAACACTGGAAACCAAGGGAGCGGTGAACTTGCCATCCATGTCAACGCGGCCCAAGATGCTGAGATCGGCCGTCGCGGCTCGGATACGAGCAGGATTTACTAAGTTAACTTGTATATCAAACCGAGGATCGATCAATGGGGGTTCGGCGCCACTGGAACCGGCCCCAAGTGCCGAGACGGATCCGTCCACATTGGACAGGTTCAGGGTTCCGGCGATCAGCGGGCTTCTTGCCGGGCCTGATATGGTGATTTCGCCATCACCCCGTCCCGAAACGGATTGCGATCCTTCCAGTTTTTGCCGGTGACGAAAGTCTTTAAGCGTCACTTTTCCGGTGAGTTGGCTGTCCAGAACCTCGTCGAAGCCCCCCTCGGACAACTTTCCAAAAACTTGAGCAATTGGGTCGGTCGGGGTGAACAGTTCCCCTTCGATCGATCCGCCCCCGGCGTGCCCTGCTTTGATATCAACCCCTAGTCGGCTTGGGTTGACGTAGGCGTTCGCAACGACATTTTCGAAGGTGATATCGCTCGCCTTCCAGCCAATTTTGCTAGCGTTAAATTCCACGCCGCCCAGCCAATCAATCTTCGCGACCGATCCACTCGCGGAAATCGATCCTTTGATCGATCCTTCCGTTCGCTTGGGATCCAATGTATCGCTCAGTTCGGCGATATCACGTAGCGGCCGATCAGCCAACGTGATTTGAGCACTTACCGCGCCGGCCTCGGGAACCTCAAATGGATAGGCAAACGGTGCCGTAGCGCTGATCGCACCTTGGAACCCACGGTACTTCCAGACGCCAGCGATATCAATGCCGCCTTTATCGCCAATCCGCTCTGAAACCGCGACGCGATCCAGTGAAATATTCATTGCCAAGTCGCGCGGGTCACCTTGGCGCTGGAGAAATCCCTCGGTTTCCAATGATGCTAACAGTTCGGGCTTATTGGTTTTACCGCTGACTACAAACGGCACGTTCACTGATCCGGTGACCGAGGACAATGCAGGGACAAACCGTCTAAGGGCTGCCAACTGGAGGTTACGGACTTCCCCGTCAACCGAAATGGGACCATCCTTCGTTGCCGTCCCGGAGAGATTGACTTTGGCAACCGGTCCATCCAAGTTTAGTTGCTTAATATTGTACGTATCCTGATTAAAGTCACCCGATACCGTCATGATGCCAAAGTCGGTGTCCGAGACATTAATGCTCTTGGCCTCCAGCACTCGAACCTGAAGATCTGGCTTCTTTACGGTGCCACTTACCTCGCCGCCAAAACTTACTACTGCCTTTGCCGATGTGATCGCCGAGCGTTGCTCGTACGGCAACGCGTCGATCTGTTTCTGCGCCAACGACAACAAATCGGCGGCAGGAAAATCACTGACTTCCAAGGTGCCGCCAATCTCGGCATCCGAACCATCCGGGTTGGGACTGTATTCCAACCCGGACATCGTGATGTAGCGGTCCAGTTGGCCAATCTCCCCATCTGCCCGATACGTTTTGCCATCGTATTGGACCGCAACTTTGCCCGAGCCGAACGGCGCTTGATTGAGCGCAAACTGCTTCAAGTTCGCATCCAGATCGCCGGCGGCAACCCGGCTATCGGCGATGCTCACCCGTGCACTCCCGGAAACGATTCCCGCCAGAGTGAATCCGGTGCCGGCTTCGGCCCCCAGATCGCTCAACGAAAGCGAACCAAAATCCAGTTCCCCGTTCCCAGATCGCTCCTTGAGATTGTAATTGCCAGCAATCCGGACCTCGCCGCCGAGCACCGAGGCGGTCCCGGGCCCTAAGGTGATGCGGTCCTGGACATAGACACCCGGAACCCGAATCATGGATGCCTTCACGCCGCCGGCTACCAACTCGTCGGCGGCCAATCCAAACGTCGCTTGGGGCTGCGACACCGTGCCCGCCAGCCGCACGTTCTTCACATCAACGGTGCCGACAAGTAACTCTTCGTTCAAGTCCGAAGCCTGAAGATTATCGATATCGGCTAGGCCCAACAGGCGCTGATCCGCAAATCGGTAGCTCGCGCGGCCAGTGACCACGGCCGTTCCGCG
>Ga0164295_10005122_pt1 | contig 10383 bp, 9 predicted proteins | sample GEODES006metaG_FD_111798 | JGI IMG/M metagenome (GOLD analysis project Ga0164295, IMG submission 111798) | Oligotrophic lake water microbial communities from Sparkling Lake, Wisconsin, USA - GEODES006 metaG | ecosystem: Environmental > Aquatic > Freshwater > Lake | place: USA: Sparkling Lake...
AACGAAGTAGTTATTCACTCAATGTATTGTTATTTTAAAGTTTCCTTAAAACAATAGATTCACTTTACTACTATAAGATTATGAAAGTTTATTCTTTGCACCCTAGCTTAATTTTTTCTCTTATTTCTTCTATCAAATATTATACTTGTGTAGAGTAAGATAAAAACTTTTTATATTTATTAATAAAAAGATCTGGATGAACGTAATAAGGAGAAGAACTAAGTGGTGACGTTAAATTTGCTGGTGTAAAATTACCTAAAATTCCATTTGATTTATAGTCTTTTCTTTCTTCTGCGAAAGAAGAAAGGCATTCGAAATATCCTACTCTTAGTTCTACCCATTTTATGAACTCTTTGTTTAATGAAACGAGTGCAACATAAAATAATTCTTTTGAAGAATCTTGTTTTAATGAAAATTTTTGTTGTTCATAGAACTTAGTTTGAGTTATTTTCTCTTCTAATTCTAATTCTTTTACAAAATTTGGTTTCATAAGAATCCAAAAATCTTTTTTCTTTTTTTGAAAACTATAAAAGGTTGCTCTTTCTCGCAAAATTTCTTCCATAACTTGATTTTGTAAAAAATCCGTTTGGGACATTAATAAGTAATAATAAACTTGACTCATACGTTGCTAAAAATGAAGAGAATCAAAAAATTCGACCTAAATGAATTTGATATTTTTATTATAGAAAACTTTATTTTTTTGAAACTAAATTCTATTTCTAAAAAACAAAGGTTGTGAAGCATTTCATTTTTTATTATAATTGGAGAGAGAAATGAAAAAAAAAGAAAAAATGAGCTATCTAATTGCCCAAACTTCAGGAAAGCAATTCGTGTTCAAACCTGGTGAATGGTATGATATCGATTTTGTAAAAAACGGAACAACAGGAAACTTCCTTTCTTTGAATAAAATTTTGTTATTAAAAAAAAATAATCAGTTTCAATTGGGAGAACCTTTTTTAAAAGATAGTCAAATTTTTGGAAAAATTATTCAACAAGTGAAAGGAAAAAAAATAACAGTTTTAAAAACAAAACCAAAGAAAAAATATACGCGTACTAGAGGACATCGTCAATCTTATACGCGAATTCAAATAGAACAACTTAATTAAAAAATGGCACATAAAATGGGAGCAGGAAGTACGAAAAACCTTCGTACTTCGGATGGAAAAAGATTAGGAGTGAAATGCTTCGGATCTCAATATGTAAAAGGTGGTTCTATTATCGTGAGACAAAGAGGAACAAAATGGAAACCTGGAAAGCTTGTTGGTTGTGGTCGTGATCATACACTTTATGCTTTGAGTGAAGGGAAGGTCTATTTTACTTCCTCTGGTTATGTTGATGTTATTTGCACGAATTTAGAAAATAATTAATAGAAAATAAAAACAATGGATTGGGTTGTTTTCAACCCAATCCAATCTAATTATTCATCATCATCTTTCTTTTTTTTCTTTCCATATCTCATTGTAGGTGTTTTAATTCTTAGCCAAAACGCAACTGAATCCGTTATTATTTCTAAACCTTTAATCGGTAGAGTACTTAATTTTCCTTGTAATGCTTTCCAAAGTAAATACGCATAAATATAAGTAAATACTATAAAAGTAAAAAAGAAGAAACAAAAACCTAAATACCGGTCGGTATAAATAAACATACCATCTCCAAAAATCCATTGTGAAGCAGAAGTTGTAATTTGTCGATGGAAAAACAAATCCCAATAACTAATAACTAAACCTTGAATCATTAATAAAGCAAAAATTAGAAGCACATTATATCTTACTAATTTTGAAAACCCAAGTTCTTTACGAACCATCCTTAGTTCAATGACTAAGTATGATAGGAAGAAAACTTTTTCAGGGCTTGCCCAAATCATAAGAATAGGATTCGTTAAAATACTACGAATTGTACCCAAAAAAGGATCAAGACTTACAGGCACAAATCCAAGCGAAATAACATTTTGCAAAACTGCAAAAATCAAATCAATCATTGCAAAGAAATAAATAAAGCAAATTTGGATACTTTGGGAAGTGTTGGGATAATTTTTATTAAATTCTTGTAAGTTTTCCCAAAATATTTCGAGTAACCGTTGTACATAAGAAAACCATTTTGATTGTTTTAGTTTTCTGATAAAATTTTGCCAGGGTGAAGAGGTTTTTTGTTCCATTAGTTTTAAACAAAATAATTTCAAGAGATTAACTTATTGTATACTTTTTCAGAGAAAAAGTAAAAGATATTTTTTTCATAAAATAAAAAATCCTCTCAATAAAAACTTTTCTCTTTTTTCTTTTTGAGATTATGTAAACTATTATAGGTAATAAAAATGAATAAACAAAATGAAGAAATTCCTTTACGATATTAAAGTTGAAGCGAGCCAGTTAAAAGAAAGGACGGATGAGGAGCTTTCCTGTAAAGTTTTAGAAAATAAAAAACAATTAAGAGAAAAAGAGACAGACGACCAAATTGCCAAATGGTTTGCTATCACCCAAGAAATAGCATACCGTACAATTGGATTCAGACATTTTGAGACCCAATTAAGTGCTGGCCTTTTCCTTCATAGGGGTAAAATTGTTGAAATGAAAACAGGGGAAGGAAAAACATTATGTTCAACATTGCCTGTTTCACTTAATGCTGTAAGTGGCAAAGGGGTTCATGTTGTGACCGTAAATGATTATTTAGCAGAACGGGATCAGAAATGGATGGGAAAAGTTTACCAAGGTTTAGGTTTAGACGTTGGTCTCGTAAAAAGTACAAGTTCTCTTTCAGAGAAACGAAAAAGTTATCAAAAGAGTATTACTTATGTAACAAATTCTGAACTGGTTTTTGATTATTTACGAGATAGTTCTGCTTATTATCCGAATGAAATGGTTCAAAGACCATTTCATTATTGTGTTTTAGATGAAATTGATTCCATCTTAATCGATGAAGCTCGAACTCCTTTGATTATTTCAACAAATCAAGGCGCAATAAATGGTAATAAACTGTATTTAGCAAACCAAATAATAGATGATTTAGAAAAGGAAAAGGATTTTCAAATTGATGAAAAAAGAAAAGATATTAACTTAACAGAACTTGGCTATCAAAAAACGAAAGAGAAGTTAGGGAAAAGAACTCTTTACGAAGTTGATGATCCATGGATTTTAGAAATTTTAAATGCGTTAAAAGCTAAATATATATTTAAGTTAAATAAAGATTATATTGTTTTAAATAATAAAATAGTTATCGTTGATGAATTCACAGGACGGATCATGGAAGACCGCAGATGGAGTATGGGAATTCATGAAGCTGTTGAGGTCAAAGAAAATGTGGTCCTAGGAAGTGGAACAAAGACAAAAAGTTCTATTACTTATCAGAATTTCTTCACTCTCTATCCAAAATTAGCCGGAATGACAGGGACGGCAAAAACAACAGAGAAGGAATTTCAAGACATTTATAATTTAGATGTTATAGTTGTTGAAACTGCTAAACCTATGATTCGAAAGGATCTATCTGATTTAGTTTATCAAAGTGAATTAAAAAAATGGAAAGCAGTTCTCTCTCAATCTAAAGATTGCTTTAAAAAAGGCCAACCTATTCTTATTGGAACAGCAAGCGTTGAAAAATCCGAATTACTCTCTGAACTTTTTAAACTTTCTCGAATCCCTCACCAAGTTTTAAATGCAAAACCTGAAAATGTATTTCGAGAAAGTGAAATTGTTGCACAAGCTGGAAAACGTTTTGCTGTCACTATTGCAACTAATATGGCAGGTCGAGGGACTGATATTATTTTAGGGGGAAATCCTAATTTTCAAATGAAACAAATCTTCACAGGACTATTCTTAGAACCAGAAGAATTTGATTTTAGTCTATTAACAAAAGAATTTCCCTCTTTAGATTGGAAAGAAAAAAAGGAAGATATTTCCCTGGATTATTCACAATTAGGCAAACCAAATGTTTTAAGGCAAGATATTGAAAATTTGCCTTATTCTCTCGAACAAACACCTAAAAGTTTTCAAGTTTTATACCAGTACATCTATGATAATCTCTTTGAACAATGGAAGCAAGAGAACATTCAAGTGAAAGAATTGGGTGGATTATTTGTTTTAGGTACAGAAAGAAGCGAAACTCGTCGAATCGATAATCAATTACGTGGCAGAGCAGGGCGACAAGGTGATCCTGGTGTTTCACAATTTTGTGTTTCACTTGAAGATGATTTAATGAAGGTTTTTGGTGGCGAAAGCATTAGAAAATGGGTTGAATATTTAATGTCTGATGAAGACTTGCCCTTGGAATCTGATATGTTAACAAAAAGTTTAGAGAATGCTCAAAAGAAACTTGAACTCTATAATTATGACATTAGAAAAAATGTGTTTCAATACGATAATATTCTCAATAGTCAACGAAAACAGCTTTTTCAGGCAAGAAAGAGAATTCTTTGTGAAATAAATTCTTCTAATCTTTTTTTATGCTATTTAGAATCGAATTGGGAAAAAATAGAACCCGCAGAAGGAAGGGTTAACTTTTTTCCTGATTTTTACGATGAAAAAGAACTTCCAACTTTATATGAAGAACTCTGGCTCCAAAGGGAACTTCGTTTTAATGAATGGAATAGTTACGAAAAAGGATTTTTTTCAAATAGTCAAACTTGGAAATTTTTAACAATTTTCGATTTCTATTGGACAGAACATTTAGAGCGAATGAGCTCCATTCGAGAAACGATCAACTGGCGATCATATGGTCAACAAAATCCGTTGACAGAATATAATCTCGAAGCCTTTCAATCTTTTCAGGAAATGATAGAAGAAATGAGAAGCTGTATGATATACTATTTTCTAGATCATCCTATCCTTCAATAAGAAAAAATGTCAAAACATACTTTAACTGGACGCAAAAGAAAAGCGATTCAAACTTCTGGATTTCGTGCAAGATTAAGCACAAAAAGTGGACGCAAAATTCTCCAAGCCCGTAGACGACGTGGTCGCTGGAAACTAGCCCTTTCTTAAGAACCTTTGCCCCTCGCTCGTTAATGAGCGAGGGGTTTTCTGTTCCTCGTACTGTCTTTTTCCCTGAGGTCTTCCTACCTTGTCTAAATGCTTCCCTAGGGGAGTAACGTTTCAAAAAGAATAGGGTTCCCTTTGAAAAATGAAAAGTCTTCCCAAGAAGCAATTCCTTCTTTCCCATTCCATCAAAGTGTTTTTTTCCTAATCTCGTACTCATCGGAAGGGACGAGAGCCTTTTTTTCTTTGAAAAAGGGGTTTGTCTGCCTTTTCAACGTTGAGACAAGTTGAGTCTGCATCTTTTAGGGCTTCCTAAGTGATTTTCTTCCTCAACATTGGGTGTGCAACTTTCGGTAAGAGATTGCGGGTGTTCCCACCCTTTGAAAAAGGGGCATTTTCCCTAAGGAATTTGATCCGCATCGTTGGATCAGAACGATTGAGTTCCTAACTGTGGAAACAATTTTTTGCAACTCTTTTTTATGCTTTTGGATTCCTATTTTCATTGTTGACTCTTTGTTATTATGAAAAAATATTTTTTTCCCTTCAAAAAGATTTTCTCTTATTTGACGGATCTAAAGTTTGCTCTTCTGATCTTATTTCTGATTGCCGGGACGAGTTCTTTGGGCTCGATTATTGAACAAGACGAAACGATTGAATATTATCAAAACACGTATCCTTCTGTGTCTCCCCTTTATGGTTTCGTGGATTGGAAATGGATTACGTTTTGGGGATTTGATCATTTATACCAAACCTGGTGGTTTGTTTCGTTACTTTTACTATTGAGTGTTTGTTTAATCAGTTGTACTCTCACTCGTCAATTTCCTCTTTATTGGAATTCAAAAGAATTTTTTTTCCAAAAACAAAAAACTTCTTTTTTGAAGTCTCCTTTCTCTGTCTCTCTTGAAAACAGATTTTATACACAAGAAGTTCTTCTAACAAAGCTGCAGGATCTCGGTTTCCATATGTATCAGAGAAAAAATGGGCTCTATGGTTATAAAGGACTGATCGGTCGAATCAGTCCCATTCTCGTTCACTTGAGTCTGCTTTTTGTCTTAGGAGGAGCTCTCGTAGGAGCCTTTCAGAACTTAAAAGCCCAAGAAGTCGTAGCGAAAGGGGAAATTTTTCATATTCAAAATCCAATCCAAATTGGACCCTTGACTTCCTTACCTACTGTCAGTGGAAGGGTCAATGATTTTTGGGTGGAATACGAAAAAAGCAGAATTCATCAATTTTATTCAAATCTTTCCTTATTAGATCCAGTAGGAAAAGAAATGAAAGAACAAACAATTTCGGTCAATAACCCGCTTCGTTATCAAGCGGTCGATTTCTATCAAAGTGATTGGAATTTGATTGGAATTCGAATCGAGTTTCAAGGCGATAGGCTCAGAAATAGAATCGACCCCACGAGAGAAGAAATCACAAAAAATATCGTTCCAACCCTTCTTACCGATTCGGAAACAGTGGTCCAAGAAATTCCTCTTTTTTCTTTGCCTAAAAGTACGAAATCTTGGATCACCTGGATTCCGCAAGAAAAAAACAATTGGACGCTCGTTTTTGACCAATTTCAAAATGTTTTCCTCGTTTATGATGCAAAGGGTCAATTGATGCGAATCCAAAATATCGGAGAATGGGCAAAAGAGAACTTTCGAGTCACCGAAATTGTATCGTCGACTGGATTACTAATTAAATATGATCCAACGATAGGAATTATTTATTTCGGTTTTGGACTTCTCATGATAACCGCCTGTCTAAGTTATTTACCTTATACCCAAATTTGGTTCTGGAAAGAAGGAACTCAATCCTTCCTAAGTGCTTCAACAAACCGCGGAAAAATCCAATTGGAAATAGAATTTGAGAATTTACTTCGTTCTCTGGAAAATTTTGTTTTTCTTGTCTCTTCTCAACGTTTCAAAAAAGATTCCGAATTTTAAAGAGGGAGAACAGAAAAGAAAAAGATTTGGTTTAGGGCACGATTTTAATCCATTCAAAACAGAAATCGAGAATGTATTGATTGGCACTTTTTTTGGTGAATTATAATAAAGAAAATTTCCCCGGTAAGAAGGTCCTAGATGAAATCATTCGGATTTGAAAATCGTTCGTTTGGAAACGTTGGCGGAATGGGAAAAAACTGCCGACAGTCTTTTTTGTCGTTTCTCCCCTTTGTGTTTTTTTTTCTTAGGCAAGCTTATCTTTTGAAAGTTCTCGAATGAAACAGAAACATGGCTAGGACGTAGAATCCATGTCACTCTCCACCCTATTGGTATTCTTTCGTCAAGAAGAAGACAAAAGTTTTTCTATGAAGACTCTTAAAAAAGGCACAAAGCCAATGTTTTCCAACGAAAAAATCCTCTGGGATCTTTTTTCCAAGGATTTGGAAGTGAATACAAAATAGAAAGCTTCCTATTGTCGCGGTTCGTACAATGTCATAGATATAGTTACCATTGTAAATTCTTATGAAAATATTTTTATTTTATGATTACCAATTGCCTGTCATTGCTTGCTTTCTTTTATTCGGAGCAATGATAGCCTATTGGACGAGTTTAGCCTTTCCAAAAAATACGTTCTTTTTTCAATTGGGTCAAAAGTTAGGCCTTCTCAGCAATTTTTTGTTCCTCCTTACTCTCGCGAGTCGATGGCTTGGAGAAAATTATTTTCCGTTAAGTAATTTATATGAATCTCTTATCTTTTTAAGTTGGGGAATTTCAACGATTCATTTTTTCATTGAGTTTCAAACAAAAAGTCGCCTCATTGGATCCTTGGCAACTCCACTTCTTTTCTTCTTGTCTGGTTTCTCAAGCTTAACATTACCAACAGAAATGCAAAAAGCTTTACCTCTTGTTCCTTCTTTGCAATCAAATTGGCTAATGATGCATGTGAGTATGATGATGGTTAGCTATGCAACTCTTATTGTTGGATCGCTTCTTTCTATCTTATATCTCTTCTTTGTGCGATTCTCTCCTTCTGGATCGAATCTTGCGGAAACAGTTGGCCAAGAAAAACCATTGGAGTGGACGCGTGGAGCCAACCCACTTGCTTTTTCCTCTCAACTTTCTCTACTTCAAACGGTTGACATTTGGAGTTATAGAATTATTGGACTTGGTTTTCCTTTTTTAACAATTGGAATTATTTCAGGTGCTGTTTGGGCAAACGAAGCGTGGGGTACCTATTGGAGTTGGGATCCAAAAGAAACATGGGCTCTCATTACTTGGCTTGTTTTTGCCATCTATCTTCATTCGCGTTTGCTAAAAGGATGGCAAGGAGAAAAAGCTGCGGTTCTAGGTTCCTGTGGATTTTTCGTCATTTGGATTTGCTATTTAGGAGTCAATTTTCTAGGAAAAGGACTTCATAGTTACGGGTGGGTTTTATAAGCTCCTCAGGTTGGGATTGAACCAACGACCCATCGGTTAACAGCCGATTGCTCTACCACTGAGCTACTAAGGATTTGTTAAAACAATTATAACGGTTTTGAAATCTATCCGTCATGGGTCCAGTTTTTTGAATTTCCGTTATTTTTCTGAAGAATTGACTCTCTGTAACAAATGCGTTGTGGTGAACGGATAAAAGGTGGACAAAAATAATTTTATTTGATTTAAAAAATTTATGGCTAGAATTGAAACAGCAACTGAATTCCTTAGTCATTAGGCTGCAGTATTACTAGACAATGGTACCGACAAGTGCAACCGTAAGTAGTCTTAGTGTCGTTGGCACAGGTCTTGCTGTAGGAAAATACGCTGTGAAAGCAATCGCCGCTCCTACTATTGGTACGAAAATACTTTAGGGTTTAAGTTGTGCTTCCTATGATGTGTCGCTATCAGGTTTTTCAGTCTGTCTAGTTACACGTTATAATCCCGTACTATTAATAGCCACACTTGGTAGTCGAGCTGTTGGTTTTGCTGCGTATGCACTTGGACGATAATTTAATGGGACGCTTGTACATGTTTAGAGCTGTATTGATTCAGTATTTCATTTTTTACAGGGTAAGTTGAAAAAATAAAGAGAGAAAGAACATGTTTTATTCTTTTGAACTGTTCTTATCTCTCACTAAGTTCCTTGGCTTCCCTCCGTTCGCTTCATTCCTTTTCTTTGTTTTTTAATAGCTTATTGGGTCAATTCGAATCTCTCCCACTTTCTACACAGTGATTGTCTGTAAACGTAGTCCGCTTCACTCCTTTAGCCTACCCATTCCTCTCTTTCCTTCCCCGAAGCATTCCCAATCTAGAATCAACTAGGGTCTATATAAAAAAAGGCCTCAACACCGTGAATATTGCGTTACTCTTCAAAAAAATCGAGGTACACTACTTATTGGCTTCAAGCAGCTAATTTTGAATAATCTGTTTCCAAATTCTTTCTTGTAGAAATCACTCAATCAAAAGAATCCAAATTGGAATGCTTTTATCGAAAAAAAGAATGCCTCTACCTTTTGAACAAACAAGGGAAGGACGGAATAGACTTATGCTGGTTAGAGTGCAAGCATGGTTCGATTCACATGGAATGGAATCCAGCCCTCGAACTTTACTTCATTTGCATGGGTGCCAATAAAAAGCAAATTTTTTTCTCGAAACAAAAACAAATCTCTTATAATAGGGGAAAATAAAATAAAGGAGATTTCTTATGAGCCATACTGTTAAAATTTATGATACTTGTATCGGATGCACACAATGTGTTCGTGCTTGCCCAACAGACGTGTTAGAGATGGTTATTTGGGAAGATTGCCGTGCGGGACAAATTGCTTCTGCTCCTCGTACAGAAGATTGTGTTGGTTGCAAACGTTGTGAAAGTGCTTGTCCGACAGACTTTTTAAGTGTGCGTGTTTACTTAGGTGGAGAAACAACAAGAAGCATGGGATTAGCTTACTAAATTTTATAAGAAAGAAAGCTTCATAGTGCCTATCATTGTATTGGCTATGAAGCTCTTTTTTTTTCGAATTCGATTCACCATAATTTTCAGCGTAATTCCATATATGGAAAAAGCGAAAGTCTATATGTGGTAATAATGGAACACCCTTGTGAAGGACTTTCTTTCCTATAGAAAGCAATGAAAAGAGAATAGTTAGTGCATCTATTCATTTTTCTTTCGACTTTGTATGGTTTTTAAACATGAAAAAAATTGAATGCGTTGCAGAAAGAATACTTTCAACAGACTTTTTGCTTGAGATAACGATTCGATTCATTGTTTCTATTTATGGTTGAGAATCAGTAAAGAATCCTCGGAATGATGGTGAAACAGTGTTTCATTGTGATTGTAGGTGAAGAATTTTCGATCCGAAAGGTTAGTTTGTAAAATAATTTTTTGATTGATTCTTTCCAAAAAATATCTTCTTCATTGATTCTGCTTTCTAAACTCCAGAGAATAGACTGCGCAATAGATTATAAGCAAGCAAAAATATAATCTCTTTCTTATAGGTTGTCGATAGCTATAG
>Ga0164295_10005123_pt1 | contig 10383 bp, 7 predicted proteins | sample GEODES006metaG_FD_111798 | JGI IMG/M metagenome (GOLD analysis project Ga0164295, IMG submission 111798) | Oligotrophic lake water microbial communities from Sparkling Lake, Wisconsin, USA - GEODES006 metaG | ecosystem: Environmental > Aquatic > Freshwater > Lake | place: USA: Sparkling Lake...
CACACCTCAACAGAGAAACTATATCAATATGCGTGGAGGTAATCGTACGGTGGAGGATGGTGTGTAATCATTTAAAAGAGGTTTTATATACGGTCTTTTATAATAAGATTTAAAATCTAAAAAAAATATTTATGATTGTTATACTAAATTAAATTATTATAACAATCAGTAGTCTTTAATAGAATGAACACGAATATCAAGGCTTCTAATAATACGGCCCTAAATACTGGCTCATTTATACAAGCTCCTATAAATACCATAAAAAATACTGCATCAAACGTCGCAAATTCAATTAAAAATACTGTTACTAGCATTATGCCATCAGATATTTCAGATCAAATTAATGATTCTGTTAATGCCACAATTGAAAATACCACCGAGCCTCTAGTTACAATTCCAGTAATTATAGCATTAGGTATTTTAATTATACTTTTCATTATTGTAATTATGTTCCGTGAGCAAATTGCTTTGGGACTACAGTTATTATGTGAGAAAATTAAGGATCTTCTTGGCATTTCAAAGCCCACAGTACAGGCACCTGTTGCTGAACCTCAGCAGTTAGCTCCACCTACAATGAATCAGAATATAGTTGAAAAAATTCTTCCAGGCAGAAAAGAAGTATTTAATATAGCTCAGAATAAATATACATATTCGGATTCTGAGCCATTATGTAAGGCATTTGGTGCGGAATTGGCCTCATATGATCAGGTGAAGGATGCATGGAATAAGGGCGCAGATTGGTGTAATTATGGATGGGTAAAAGGACAGGCCGCAGTATTCCCAACACAGGAATCCACTTTTAATAAATTACAGAGTGGACCAGAAGATCAAAGATTATCATGTGGAGTAGCGGGCATAAATGGAGGATATTTTGATAATCCTGAGCTTAGATTTGGAGTAAATTGCTATGGTGTAAAACCGTCTGAAAATGACACAGATAATCGCGAAATTATGAATAAAAATAACATGACTCCTGGAGCAATTGCCTTTGATAAGAAAGTATTCAACTATAAAAATCATAAGTCTGAAATTCCTGTAAATCCTTTCAGTCCCGATAACTGGAGCTCTTAAATAACTAGAATTCTTATATAACAACTTACTTAACTAAATATTTCATAAATATGGTATTAAGTAATTTATTGTAATTGTTGTATTTGCGATGTATTAGGCTGTTGAATTCCTGTTTGTTTAAGATACTTATTCATTGTATAACCTCTGTTAGAACGAATAAATGTCATAATATCTAAAGATTGGTCTTGACCACCTTTTTGTCTAAAATAGCCATGTAAGAGTTCTTCAATCTTGCTCAGAGATAATTGAGTGGGTTCACGTTTATCCACAACAGTAATTTGTCCACCATTAATTTGTATTGTGGCTTTTTCCATACCACTTTGCCGAAGTGTATTTATAATTTGCTGTTCATACTCGTCTTTGACCTTTTTGGCGCTGCCATATTGTTTGTAGAAAGAGGACGCTAAATTACTGTAATGTAAAAAGTAACGTACCGCAGTTCCAATACCGGGGTCTGAAGTAGCCATGTTTGCTATGAATATAAACTTTTTTACTTAAAATGTTTTTTCACAAAATGGGCACATATTTGCTTTATTGCGATTCATTAAAAGTAATACAAATGTTAGTATTACAAATATTAAAATTCCAGAAAATATACAAATGGCAATAATTACATAAGGAAAACTTCGCTGAAGAATATATTGAAGAAAAGGCTCAATTACAAGTTGTTGAATATAGTTTTTAGTATCAGAATTAACAAGTGACAAGGCAAATTGATCAATCCAGCCTTTAAGCATCTTGGCAAAAAGCTCTTTATCTTTTGTCCGGTCTAGTGGCATTTTTCTAATGTGGTGAAATTATCAATTCTCTTCTAATCGCTGTGTTCAGAGAATGTCCGCCTTAACTCAATTCAATGCTCCCCAATTCAATGCGCCTCAATATACAAAGGTCCTAAATCCTAAGACAGGAGTACAAGAACCGTGTTATACATTTCAAATCAACTATGATTCAAACAGTGATTATTTATCATTTGTAGCCGAAAATCAAGCAGCTATATCATTACACGCCGTACAAAAATGTGTTTTAGATAATATTTCTTGGTGGAATAATTTTATTCAACTATTCTTACAATCAACAACTAAGTTTTTCTCTAAACCATATACGGTTGAAACAATTAATAAAATTACTAAACACACTCTTAATGGTAGTACAAATAATAAGTATCCAATTAATGTCATATTAGTTCCAAAAAATATTCAAATATATGGGGGAGTTTTTACAGTAAATTGGGGGTATAATCTTGAGCCAATGATTGATATTCCGGATGTTGAGAATGTTACAATATCACTACCAGAAGTTGATAACTCTTCTCCGGTTTTAAAAAATAAAGTAATTAACGATATTCAAGAATTGAATATTGATGAACTACCGATTGAAAGTAACAATACGGGTATACAACTTGAAATTGATAGCCCAGCTAAGTTTTATGAAAAACAGAGAGTAAAAGAGGCTAGATTAAGAGCAAAGCTAGCAGTTTACAAGGCTCAGCGTCAAACAGCACAATATTATGATAAATACGGTAATGATATTTCAGATTCAGATAATGATTTTGAGACATCCGACGAGGGTTCTGAAGATGATTCAGAAGAAGTGGAGGAGATTCAGATCTAAAAAGGAGGGTGTTCGGCACATCTTTTCGTATAAAAATAAGCCCTCATACTTTTATAGAAAGCAATGGCAGGTACAGAAATGAAGAACGCTGTTTTAATCGCTCTAGTCGTTTTAGTCATACTTTTCGTCGTATACCAATATGACTCGTCTTTATTTGGTCTTTTAGGATCCCGCGAAGGATTTGAGGATGCCAAAGTAACTAAGGGTACAATGGCCAATGCCCATGGCAATGAAAAAGCTGGTGAATTAGCTTCCCCTGGTATGCCACAAATGAATCAAAATGCGAATACTCCCTCAGTAAACGCAGTTCAGCCAGGTAATCCTCAAAATGCTGGAGCATTTGGTAATGATCTTAAGACTGAAAAGGCTCTAAAAGAGAAAAAGGCTGAAGGTTTTGCCGATCTAAGCTCTTATGAAGGCCCTGCCAGTTTTGGTGCGGCTGAGGCGCCCGCTGGATGCTACCCCCGTGATCAGCTCACCCCGTCTGAGCTCCTCCCTCGTGACATGAACAGCATTTGGGCAGAACAGAACCCGATGGGACCTGGCTCCCTTAAGGGCAAGAACTTCCTCAGCGCTGGAGCTCTAATTGGTGTCAACACGGTTGGACAGTCGCTACGTAATGCTAACTTACAGGTCCGCTCTGAACCACCTAACCCACAGGTACCAGTCAGCATCTTTAACCAGAGCACTATCTCTCCCGACATTTCCCATAGACCTCTTGAAATTGGGGCTTAGAAAATGGATACTTTTGATATCATTATAATAAGTTAACTAATTAATTAATTAATCTTTAAAATAACTGTATATTATCGTTATTTTAAAGATTGTAAAATGAATACCAAAAATAGGGAATGTCAATACTTGAAACAGCTAATAATATTTTTAATTCAATTATTGGCGGCAATAACTACTCTACCGCTCTAGTTACATCAAATATAGATGGAAAGCAATATAAAGTTCGCGATATGCCTGATAAACAAGAAGCCGCTAATTTAATGGCGCGTTTAAGAATACGTCTTATGAAAATTACTGATGCTCTTGAAAAAAAGTATCCAGACAAGGCCCAGGTAAAACATCTTGTCAAAAACTTTAGATCTGATCCATCACGATTTATAGAAGCGACGCCCGATTCTGAACACACCTCTTATTCAATCAATAAGGGGGAACAGATTTATATGTGTCTAAGACAGCGTTCTGGTCCTGATGAGAGTTTAGTAAATGAAAATGTAATGACCTTTGTATCATTACATGAACTAGCGCATGTATGTACAGAATCTATTGGACATGGTCCAGATTTTTGGAACAATTTTGGCTGGCTTCTTAAAGAGGCTGAAGCACTAGGATTATATCAATATACAGATTTTCAGGCGCATCCAGTAAGTTACTGCGGCGTTTATATAACTGATTCCCCTCGCTACGATCCCTCAAAAGATGGAAATAATCTACAAATTGGCACAATTTCTAAAAGAGTTAACTAATACCACTCGTAACATGTAGTTAAAAAGCTTAGTACATTTTTTCTAAAAAGGCCATAGGGATGTCTGATATAGAACAGATACTTTATCCAACAGTACTTACAAGTCTCCGTGAGGATACTCCCCCGGTAAAATGTATTGTTTGGAAAGGTAAAGATGAATATGAAACGATAGAATTTAATAAAATATATCCGTTCGATACAATTGATGATATCAAGCGTATGATATGTAATCATTATGAAGGCGATACAGGATTTATACCACGATTTACCTTTGTAGGTGTTCCACTTAATGAACCCTACTCTGAAGAAAATCCATCGGTTACCTCCACATATATTCCACTGGATTGGCTTTGGTTTCCTAGTGATTCTAATGATCCTAAAATGACATATGTCCTCAATAATCCGCGCAAGGTTCTAACTCAACCAGATATGCGTTTCATTAGCTCAGATGGAAGTTATGCTAGTCCAAACTATGAACCGAGGGGGCGCTCAACTATTGAAAGTGTATTCTTAAAACCACGTGATGGACAAATGCCTGTTTTACATGTATTTCCTCTTAAATACTTGCTCAGAGAATACAGTGGACCTATACCAATTGGAGAAGAAGATTGGAATAAACGCTTTGCCCCATTTTACCCAAATGTAATTGTGGATGGTCCATATGAGGCGACAGAAGAAGATAAAGAATTCGCAAAAAAGATTTATTTTTTTGTGAAACAGCGAGATAATTCTTTAAATGTTATTAATCGTTATTTAGAAGAAGGTATTGAAGTTCCCACAACAAAAGTAACTGGTATAAGACAACTTCGTTTAACATGGAAGAAGAGTGTTAAAGGTTTTGAAGGCTGCGGATATATGTTTTACCGTCTCCCTGTTACAAATAAACGCCCTTATTTTCGTTTATTACCCGCCGAAGGAACAGCTATTACAAAGCTACATGTAAAAGGAGTATTACCTATTCCAACTATTGAGGATCCGCGTATTCTTGAAGTATGGGGTAAAGAAACTTCCCCTACACCTGGTATTGATTTCTGCTCTTTAAAATATATTCATAGACCTGCTATCGGTATAACTCAGCCGATTTACGGAACTGTGCGTATTTTTAATGATGGTACACTTGATCTATTATTACAACCACCAAAACAAATTAAAAAATTAGATCCAATTCTTGATTTTCGTAATTTTACTGGGATTCTTGAAGATGTATTTACAGGTCTCCCTCAGACGTTTGATTCATTTAATCTTGGAGAAATTGCCATATTATTATCCTTAAAATTAGGTATTAAATCAACTAAATTTAATAAAACAAGAATTCAACAGCGTCTACCCTTCTTTACAACATTCTTTAGAGAAATCAAACCGTTACCTAATGAGACCCCTCTTATATCACTACGTTATAAAGCCGTTAGTCAGTATGCTACAGAAGATAAGATATTTAGTTTCTTAACCCAATATGCTACAAGCAAAATGCTTGAGGGTGAAAGTCCTGACACAGAAGTAATTAATGCCCTACAAAACGAGTTTAAATTTTCTCGCCGTGAAGCATCAGACGCATTCGCCGAGTGGTATAAGAAACGCGGTACATTTACTCTTCAAATCCCAGATGATGGTGAATTTATTGAGAGTTTCAATCCAGGTATTGATATTCATATCTTTGGACAACATCCATCATATTACTTTCATATTAATCGCATTGATAGTTATGAAACCTATCTAAGAGTATTTACTCTTCTTTCATTATTATTTGTAGAGGATGATGACTACTTTAGACGAAATAACTCGCGTAATGAAGTACTATCACAAGTATCTGAAGAATTAGAGCACGAAAGTATTGAACGAGAAGAGAGTGTTAATAACCAAAATAATATAACAAAAGCTGCTAAAACGGCAGCGGCAGCTTCTTTAAAGAATGAAATGGTGCCTGAAGAGGGAAGTGCCGAGGCCGTGCCAGATTGGATGATAGATGATCCATTTGCTGATGTAGGTGACGCAATAAATGAAGGAGAAGTTATACCTGAAACTGCCCCTAATGCAGTAAAAGCCGCAACAGGGCCAGAAGAGGCTTTAAGGCCTTCAAAAGCCTTAGAAGATAAACCCCCCTCTAAATTAGAGGGGGAAAAACTAGTACCGCTAAAAGGCGACGATGAGCAACGTCTAGTTAATCCAAAGAGTTGGTTCATAAAGAAGTTACAAGAAATTGATCCACGTTTATTCTCTTTTAAAACCGAAGATGAAGATGATAATGGATACAGTAGAAAATGCGCGGGTTATGATGACAGACAACCATCAGTCTTAACAAAAGATCAGTATGAACGTATGCGTGAAATCTACCAAGATGATCCAATATTTTGGATTATTTATCCTCTTGAAGGTGATGAAGAGCCAATTCAACCCCTTGGAACAGAAGAAACCATTACACTTATGAGATATGGTTCTGATCCAGAAGCAATTAATTATTACTTCTGCCCACAGTATTATTGTTTAAGCGATGAGATCATGTTGCGTCAAAAAGACTTTGAAGGGACCCGTGATAGAGATGGAAATCCAAAGGCACCAAATACATGCCCTTTCTGTAATGGTAAGCTTATTACAGCTAAGAAAGCAATGGCTGGATATACAGTTGTTAAGAGAAAAGATAAAAAGGGGTCCGCATATCATAGTCAAATTGATTTTATGTCAAAGTCAACACATCCAGAGGGCTTCGCACTGCCATGCTGTTTCCTAAAACAGACAACTCTACGTATTTCAAATCCTCAGTTTTCTCATATTCGTTCATATTTACAAGATGCCGCAGTAGAAGCACTAAATGCGAATGAAATAGCAGAACAAGAAGAAGAACTAGATTATGATGAATTAGTATTTAAAGGCGAAGAGGCAATTGAATATGCGGTACTATTTGAATCAATACAAAAGAAGTATATTTTAGAATCAAATAAACATCCTGATGCTGGTGTATTTGCGATGGTACCTTCTCAGTTTGATAAATTCTTTAGACAAAATTCGGGTGAAAAAATAATTACCCGTGTCGCAATTCATTTAAAGCTACGTCCAAATGCGACTGGATTCTTGAGAATTGGTACAGAAAACACGATTTATGAATCACTGCTTGGTGTAATTGCCCCGCTACTTTATAGAAATTCAATTAATGAAGTAAAAGAACGCATTCTAGAAGTAGTCACACCGCGAATCTTTCTAAATTCACACTTTGGAAATCTAGTATTAGAGTTCTTTAATCCAGCAGATGGAAGTGCAATGCCTCCAACTAAACAGGAATTAATGTCATGGGCATCGGTTAATTTAGGAATAACTGTAACAAGTACTAATCTATATTCAGTTATTCGGTTATATAATTCCTATAAGAGATTTATTCGTTTTATCAGAAATCCGACACAAAGAAAGGATTTACGTCATATTCAGCCATTATTGGCCGAGCCTGGTCTATTTACAGTTAGAGGTGTACAATTAATAGTATTAGAGGACAATGGTGATCAGCCAGTAACAGTAAAGTGCCCAATATTTGGTGTATCCACTGATAGAAACAAGAAAAATGACTTTGCCTTTATTTCGCGTTCTCTTAAATATATTGGTTCTACTGATAACATATATGCTCGTTATGAATTGTACTTACATACAAGTAATAAACCAGCAAAGGGGGGTGAGGCCGAAATTCATGAGACAATTATTCGTTGGGATTATGCGTCTAAACGTTATTGGCCAGAGATTGTTCAACGACGGGTAGATGAATATATGACACAATGCCAAAGCAGATATTCATCAATTTATACATCTCAACAAGGAGTTGATCCATTAGCAATGATTCCTCTTTCTAAAGCGGTTGATGCGGCACCAGTAAGACCAGAGGGAATTGTTAAAGATAGTTATAATCATATTGTTGGTATAACTTTCCGTTCAAGACCAGGTGCGTCTACATTAGTGGCACTGCCTGTAGTAGATGATGGTGTAATTTCAATTTCATCGGCTTTTTCAATTAAGAGTATTTATTTGGATTGGGAGGATTTTAAGGCAGCATCTGTAGAGGATGTTGTAAACTATTATAGAAAGAATCTTGAACCATTATTCTCATTGTATCCAGGATATATTGTAAAATATATTGTACGTATGAAAGCGGATGGAAGAATTGTGGCAGTTCAACTAGAGAATGGGATTTATATACCAGCTTCTCCTTCTCCTTCAGAAGCATCTCTTTCAGCTCTTGGATTAGATACTGTAACTATTGAGCAGTTTGAATGGGCTATTGATAAACAAATCGCAGGTATTAAAGTAAAAATCAATAGTAATAGTTGGGAGAAGACAGTTGAAAGTACAACTACTGAGAAGGGATGTGGATTTGATTCAGAGCTAGTTAGAAAATCAACATATGTACAGTTTGAGGAATTATATCAACAATTTAGATTAATGGTTTCAAATTGGATAACAAGTCATAAGGCGGGATCTGAGATTAGAAAAGGAATTGAAGATATTATTTTTAGTCCAGACTTTCCAGAATATGAAAAGAGAAAGCGTTTATATATTTTCCTATCGTCTACATTTCTATCATGGTTTTATCCAGATGAGGATAAATGGGAGGCGCCAGCGTCATTTTTGAGAAAAGACTGCCGAGTAATTGATAGTCCTGAGGCATGTACTGGAACATGCTATTGGAAAGATGATGTAGGTGAAAAAGGAAAATGTTTACTACATGTTGATGCGACAACACAATTGGGAGATAAGAAAGGTGAAAGAGACGTATCTACCGCAGAACTATTTGTAAAGCGTGTAATTGATGAATTAGTTCGTTTTCCAAATCGTAGAAGACAATTAATGAAACGAGGAGAAATCTCTAAAGTATCTGCTATTATTCAGCCAATTAGACAGGGAGATCAATATATTATCCCAGAATCATCACCTACCTGGACAAATCTATTAAGATTAGATTGGGCCAGACAAATTCCAGAAGAGCCTAAGTATTATGAAGAAATGGGACGTGAACCCAATATACAGATTGACGAAGAACCACCAAAAGAAGAAATGCCCTCAGAGCTACAATCAATACTGGGAGAAGATACAGTAATTCGTCTAAGTATACCAGATGTTCTAGATAAATCGCAGCCATTAGTACCTTTAAGTGGTATTTTAGGAATTACTCTACAACAATTAGGATTAAATAATGAAGAACAGCGTCTTAAGAAGGAGAATCTTATTAAATATGTACAGGCTACATCTAAGCCAATTGGTATGATTGATTTGAGTGGTGCTAATTCAGATGAAGATGGAATACAATTTATAAAACCGGCGGTTGGTGGACCTTTTGAATCTGTAACAATTATTATACTATTAGTTGATCAAGTTGGTATACTAATCCAAGAAGAAGGTGAGCCGACAGTAAAAATTACATCATTACCTGAAACCCTACAAGAAGTATTTAGAGAAGCTCCCATAGTACGCTTAAGAAAACGACTTGTAGCTACACCATTGGAAGAAGAACAAAAGGTACCACTTGTTATAGGGCAAAATCCTATTATGGCAAAGCCTAGACGCAGGCCTTTAGTGGCAACAGCTGTTCAGGCGCCCCTAGTTGAGGCGCCACTAGTAGAAGCGCCCCTATTACAGGCACCACCTTCAAATAAATCCAGAAATCGTTCTCGTCGTAAACCCCGAGTTGCCCCTCAATAAAAATATGTAATATTACTATAATTTATTTGTTCGTTAGTTTAAATGAAAACTCTGCTAAGGGTTTTCCTTTTTCTTCGGCTGTTAATTCAGCCTCCAATGGTATTGGTAGAATAACAGATGTTTTACAGCCGGCCGCGACCGCCCGTCGCCGACATTCAATCATGTCTTCAACCTCATCTTCCAGAATATTCAGTCGCATTCTGCGATAAGAACTATTATCAGGATGTAGAATAACTAAATATAAATCTGCGACCTCTAGTCCATAGTATTTTTCAAGTATCCATTTATATACATTAAGTTGAAGTGTATAGTGCCAGTAATTCGTATCAGGTAAGTGTTCCAAGGGAGCTAAACCCGAACCAAACTTATTTTCCATTTTAATTTCTTTAGAGCGTTTCCAGTCATAAATCACAAACTTTCCATCTGATTTGCGACGGAAAACCATATCAATTGATCCACATAGTTTAATTTTACGCTCACCCTCTAAAGGTACTAGGCTATCAGTAAATACTTCCCATTCACTGCGATAGGGCTCCAAATCAGGACCACAG
>Ga0164295_10005124_pt1 | contig 10381 bp, 8 predicted proteins | sample GEODES006metaG_FD_111798 | JGI IMG/M metagenome (GOLD analysis project Ga0164295, IMG submission 111798) | Oligotrophic lake water microbial communities from Sparkling Lake, Wisconsin, USA - GEODES006 metaG | ecosystem: Environmental > Aquatic > Freshwater > Lake | place: USA: Sparkling Lake...
ATTATTTATTAAAATTATTTAAATTTCTTGTTTAGTTTTAATTTTATAGGTATATCAGCTAGTTATCTTAAAACTAAATTGCCGTTTGATGATAAAAAATATTCAAAAATTTAAGCTAAAAATAATTATGAAATTTTTAAAATCAATTTTTATAATTTTTATAATTGATTTGTTTTTTTTAAATAGCTCGTTTGCTCAATTTAAGATAATTCGTGATGCAGAAATAGAAAAGACAATAGTTGAGCTTGCAATTCCAATAATCGATGTTTCTGAAATTAACAAACAGGCAATAAATTTTTACATTGTTAATGATTCCGCGATAAATGCCTTCGTTGTTGCTGGTCAGAACATATTTATAAATAGCGGTTTAATTACAAAATTTAATAATCCCGAAACTTTGATTGGAGTTTTAGCTCACGAAATTGGGCATATATCTGCTGGTCATTTAGCAAGAAGTGGTGAAGAGTTTGAAAAATCAAAAAATATTGCAATATTAAGTTATTTACTCGGAATAGGGGCGATGATATCTGGTTCTGCCGATGCGGGAATGGCAATTATTTCTGGTGGAAGTGATGTTTTTTTAAAAAACCAAATGAAATATACTCGTTGGCAAGAAGAAAGTGCCGATAAATTAGCGATGGATTATCTAAGTAAGGCAAAAATAGATAGTAATGGCTTGATAGAATTATTGAAATATTTTTATCAAGAAAATCTAGGGGTTAAGTCAGTTATGAATGAATATTTGCTTTCTCATCCAGTTAGTGAAAAAAGAATTTCGGCAATTCGAAATTATCAACAAAATCACCAAATAAAAACTAAATTACTGTCCAAAGAATTGTTGCAAGATTTTTTAATGGCAAGAGCAAAGCTAATTGCATTTAATGCTTCTGATATAGAATTTTCTTTGCAAGAAATTGAAAAATTTTTACTAAAAAATCAACAAGATATTCCCGCTCAATATCAAAAAACAATTTTATTATATCGATTAGGTAGCATTGACGATAGCTTGAAAATATTAAATAAAATAATTGATAAATACCAAAATAACGGCTTCTTCATCGAACTTAAAGCTCAAATTTAGTTAGAAAATGGCAATATTGTTGATGCGATAAAAAATTATCATTTAGCAATCAAAAAAATTGATAATAGATTTAATGCTTTGATTAAAATATCTTTTGCCAATGCTTTATTAAAGGCGCAAGAGCAAGATAACTCTCTAATTAATGATTTTAACCAATTAGTTATTGCAAGGCTTAATGAAGCAAAAAATTATGAAGCTTATAACCCTATTTTATTTAAAAACCTTGCCATTGCTTATCAATATCAAAAAGATAAAGCTCGTTATCTTTTTAATATAGGGCAATATTTTTTTCTTATTGAGAATTATAAAAAAGCAACAGAAATTTTAATTGAAGCTCAAAAAATGTTTCAAAAAGACGCGGTAGAGCATAAAGAGATTAAATATCTACTTATCGAAATTGATAAAAATAATAAAAAATAGAAACCGAAGATGATTTTTATTGATTGCATAAAAGAAATATATAATTTAATTGCATTACTTCAATAAATGTTTTTATGTTTAAGCTATTTAAAATCAACAATCAAACAATTACTTCAAATTAATTTTGTCAAAAATATATAATAAACATAAATTATTAAGATATTTTCTATTAATCTTTTTTTCTTGCTTTGTAGCAATTGATATTAAGGCAAACAATTTAAGTGAAATTAATATTGAGGGTTTTTATAGCAGTCACAAAGACGACCTTGCTGGAATTAGCTCTTTAATGTCTGCAACAACAAATAGCGATATCGAAGGAGTTAAATTTTTTCTTAAAAATAACTTAAATTTAATAAATTCCAAAAATATTGGAGGAGCAACTGCCTTGCATATAGCTTGTCGAGAGCAAAATTTTGAAATTGTTGAAATTCTGATAAAAAATAAAGCAAATATTAATTTACAAGATAATGAAGGTTGGACCCCATTAATGAGAGCAAGCCTTGCTGGTGATAAAAAAATAGTAAAATTATTGATTCAAAAGGGGGCAACAATAAACCATAAAAATCAATTTTCTGAATCTGCGATTTTTCATGCTGCGCAGTCTAATTGTGAAGAATGTTTTAAAATTATATTAAAAAATAACCTGAAAATTAAAGAGGCGGATTTCTTAGATATTAAAAAAAATATTTTAAGTGCAATTGAAGTTGCTAAAAAACGAGATAATCAAGAAATTATATCTTCAGGAAGCTTGTGGCTTAATATTGTGTCAAAAAAAATAAAAAATAAAGCAAAAAACAATAATTTAATTCAAAAAGTAAAATATTTACAAAGGGCAAAAAGATTTAATATCAAAAATGAAGAAAATATTCCAAAATTTAATTTAATTTCTAAAGATCGTGGTCGAAATTTATCCTATATACCGAGCTTAAATTCTGCCTTTAAGACTAAGGAAGTGGTCAAGAATTTTTTAATTAAAAAAGGTGTCGATAAAAAATATCAATTAAAAGCAACTCTTGATAATCAAGAAAATATTCTTAAAAAAAATAACTTAAATTCTGAGATTGTTGTTAGAGAACTTCCAAGCATTGTCACAGAAAGTTATATAAAATAAGCACTTGCACAAATTAATTAAATTAGCAAAAAAGGCTTGCAATTTTTAATTTTATTATAGATAATACCGAGTCTACATAAATTGCTTAGATGCAGTGAATATTGAATTTATTGCCATTTATCTATAAATTTTTAGATAAATTATAAATTTTTATAAAGTTCGGGGCGTAGCGCAGTCTGGCTAGCGCATCTGGTTTGGGACCAGAGGGTCGGGAGTTCGAATCTCTCCGCCCCGACCAAAGCAAAAATATCATCAAAAAGTGGTTATTTCTTCCCCAAATATATATTATGTTTTCCAAAGATTTTTCTGATAAATTGCGATCGATGGTTTTAATTTCTGATGTTATTGGCAAGAAAGTTAAATTAAAGCAACATGGCAAGGAGTTTCAAGGCCTTTGCCCATTTCACAATGAAAAAACCCCATCTTTTACCGTTAATAATCAAAAAGGATTTTACCATTGCTTTGGTTGCGGGGCTCATGGCGATATTTTTACATTTGTAATGTCAAATGAGGGTTTGGAATATAAAGAGGCGGTTCACAAGCTCGCCGATGATTTTGGTGTTGAGATTCCCGCTATAAGTCACAATAAAAAATTTGTTGAAGATATAAATTACAAGATTTGCCAATCGGCTTTGCAGTTTTTTCAAGATAAATTATGGCTTTATGAAGGTGAGGAGGCAAGAAAATATTTAACTGGTCGTGGATTCACTATTGATGATATTAAAAAATTTGCAATTGGTTATGCTCCAAATTCTTTTGATGCTTTGATTAAGTTTTTAAAAAGTCAATCATTTTCCGATTTAGCTATCAAAAACAGTGGATTAGTTAGCTCAAAGGAAAATCAAGAAATTTACGATAAATTTCGCAAGAGAATTATTTTCCCTATTTTTAATCAAAGAAATCAGGTCATAGCATTTGGGGGTAGGTTTTTGGGTGATGAATTGCCTAAATATTTAAATTCTGCAGAAACTACTATTTTCAAAAAAAAAGAAACCCTTTATAATTTTAATATTGCTAGAAAATCAATATTTGATAAAGGCTATGCAATTCTTGTGGAAGGTTATATGGATGCCATTTCCCTTGCGATGAATGGCTTTGAAAATGTAGTGGCGGGTCTTGGCACCGCTATCGGAGAATCTCATCTGCAAACAATATTTTTAACCACCAATAAATTAGTTATTGCTCTTGATGGAGATAATGCAGGCATTAATGCTGTTAAGAGATTGATAGATATAGCATTGCCAATAATTAGCGCCGATAAAAATATCTCAATAATTACCGTTCCAGAAAAACTTGACCCCGATGATTTTATTAAAAAGTTTGGTCAAGAAAAATTTCAAATATTAATTGATAATGCTATCAATATTTCCAAAGCTTGCTGGCAATTTTCTTTACAAGATCTTAAAATCGATATCAATAATAAAGAGACGATTTCACCAGAAAATAAAGCAAAGTTACAAAAAATACTCGAAATAAAAGGCGATTTAATAGCTGACAAGGTTTTAAAAAAGCATTTTATTGATTTCTTTCGTGAATCTCTATTTTTTCTAGGTAAAAATATTTTTGCTCAAAAAGGTAATAATATCAAATATCTTCCTCAAAAAAGAGAATTTTTTAATAATATTTCCACCGCCAGCTCTTTATCAATTGCTTCAGGGCAAGAAAATAAACAATATCAAGCATTGTCGCAAAATAACAAGATTATCAAAGAGATTATCGCTTTATTATTGAAATTTCCTCAACTAGTTAATTTTAAAAATGACGATTTTGAGTTTGAGATTGTAGAATTATCAAGCGATGATTACACTGCAATTAAGGAGGTTCTGTATGAATTTATTGCAGAATTTAATGTTGAGAGCTTGTTAAAAGTTGCAATATTTTTTGAAAGGGTAAAAAATTTTATTACTAAAAAAGATGCCTTAGATATTGAAAATATAATAAAAACTATTAACTATAATGATTCAAAGTTTGCGGAAAATAAATTACATCTGTTGTTGTTGGAAGATTTGCTAATAAAAATTAATCAACAATCACGAATTTTACTTGATAAAATCACTCGCTGTAATAATATTGAAGATTCTCTCTTGAATCAAAAGATTAGCGACGAAATATTTAATTATAAAAGTCAGGTAGAAAAGAAAAAATTGCATTTAAAGCAAGATAATTTTTAATTAATTTTAGGTTTTTAATTAAAAAATTCTTACAAAACTAAATTTTTTACAAAATGGTAGTCAAAAAAAAACAAAATAATAAAAAAACAGATTCTTTGAAATCTAAATTAAGCTCAAAGAGTGTTGATAATCATACAACCAAAGATGCTAAGAATAAAAATGCAAGTGACATAAAAATTCAAAAAGATAGTAATAAAAAACATAATTCTCAAGAAAATTTCTCCTCTTTAACTAGAGATGATCTTAAAAATCAACTAAGTAAAAGCACTAAAAATGCTACCGATAAAGAAATGGCAAAGCTAAAATCCGGCAAAAAAGCAAAAGATAGCTATTCTAAGGAAGAAAAAATCTCAAAAGAAGAAAAAAAGCTCTTAAAAAAGAAAGAAATTAAAGTAAGGCCGAAAAAAATATCCAACGAAGAAAAAAAAAGCGAAGAGCAGAATAAAAATCTTGCTAAGAAAATTGAATTGATTCAAGGGATGAGAGATGTTCTAAAGCAAAGAAATGTTAATGAGCAAAGTTTGATATCTCAATTTGGAGAAAAATTAAAGACATTAATTTCAACTGGTAAAAATCAAGGATTCCTTACTTTCGATCAAATAAATGAGCATCTTGATCAAGATACCGACCCTAAGCAGATTGACAGAATAATCGATGCCCTAACCGAATTTAAAATACAAATAATCGAAAAAGAAGAAGATCTAGAAAAAATTCTTGACGAAAATATTGTTATTAAAGACGAGGAAAAAAGCCTTAAAAGAAGCGAAGATTCGGTTAAAAGCTATCTTAAATCTATGAGCAGTGTAAAGCTACTTACTCGGGATGATGAAGTTTCGATTGCAATGAGAATTGAAGAGGGAAGAAATAAAACGGTTAAAGCAATATATCAAAGCCCAATAATTATGCGTCACTTTATGGAGTGGCATGAAGGTTTATCTGGTGGCTCAATTATGCTTAGAGACATAATAAGAATAGATGAAACCTACAACTCTGAGTTGGAAGAAATTATTGCCAATACTGAAGCGCAAGCAATTGAAGATATAGTAGAGGGAGTCGAGGATGTTGCACTATTAATCGTAGAAGAAGAATCTGAAATCATTGAATCTGAATCGATGTTTGAAGATGAAGAGCTTGAACAGATTGATGAGAGCAGTGTTTCTTCGGCATCTATGGAGAGGGCTCTGATGCCTAAAATGCTCGAATTATTTCGTAATATATCCATAATATCGCAAAAAGTTTTAGATAAAATTCGCAATAAAACATTGCTTGAAATTAAAAATTCTCAAGAAATTAAAAAATTGCAATTAGAGTTTGAGAAGGTATCGCAAGAAGTTAGCTTTAGCGATTCTTTGATTCATTCCCTTGTCGATCAGCTATATGAAGTTCATCAAAAATTAACTTCCTTTGAAATTGAATTGTTAAAAATATCTAGTAATTATGAAATTGAGAAGCAAGATTTTATCATGCAAATTGTTGATATTGAAAGCCCCGAGATTTGGCATAAAAAAATTAAATCATTAAAAGATAAAAAATGGGTAGAATTTTATAAAAGTGAAATAGAAAAAATCAACGAAATTCAAAATAAAATTATAAAATTAATGCGAATTGTTGGCATGACTGTTTCCGATTTCAAGTCGACAATAAATATTGTTCGTAAAAATCAAGATTCCGAGTTAAAAGCTAAAAAAGAGATGATAGAAGCAAATTTGAGATTAGTGGTTTCAATTGCAAAAAAATATACTAATCGCGGTTTGCAATTTCTTGATTTAATTCAAGAGGGAAACATTGGTCTAATGAGAGCGGTCGATAAATTTGAATATCGTAGAGGATACAAATTCTCAACCTATGCAACTTGGTGGATAAGGCAGGCAATTACTCGTTCAATAGCCGATCAATCGAGAACTATTAGAATTCCAATTCACATGGTTGAGACTATTAATAAAATTGTTAAAACTTCTCGTCAATTAATGCAAGAGCTAGGTAGAACGCCAGATGCCCAAGAGATTGCTGACAAGCTTTTAATGCCCGTAGAAAAAGTTAGAAAAGTGTTGAGAACTTCAAAAGATCCAGTTAGTTTGGAATCTCCAATTTCTAGCGATGATGATGAAAGTTTGCTTGGTGATTTTATCGAAGATAAAAGTGCTATATTGCCATTTGATGCTGCATCTCACCTTAAGCTAAAAGAAGCAACCAGCCACATGCTTTCATCCCTTACCCCAAGAGAAGAGAGGGTTTTAAGAATGAGGTTTGGTATTGGAATGACTACCGATCACACTCTTGAAGAGGTTGGTAGGCAATTTTCGGTAACTCGTGAAAGAATTCGCCAAATTGAAGCAAAAGCATTGAAAAAATTACAACATCCAAAAAGATCGAAGCTTTTAAAAAGTTTTTTAGAAGACTCATAGTATTCTTTATAAAAATGCACTTCAGCCTAGGAAACTTAAGGTTTCAAAGGCATAATTAAAATTAAAAAATATACATTATGAAAAAATCAAAGTTTATCAAAAAAATTTCAATAATTTTTTCTTTGTTGATATTATCAACTTTTTCTCATTCTGTTAATGCTGAAGATGTTCAGCAGGGATTAACAGTTAAGATCCAAATCAAAAATCATCGCTTTATTCCTTCTGAAGTAAAAGCTCCTGCAAATACTCCTCTTACCTTAGTTGTCGAGAATCTTGACCCCACCATTGAAGAATTTGAAAGCAATGATTTAAAAAGAGAAAAAATAGTTGGTGGTAATAAGACGATTTATTTAAAATTTGAAGGCTTATCATCTGGAGAATACGAGTTCTTCGGTGATTTTAATAAAAGAACCGCCTTCGGCAAACTAACTGTAAAATAAAAAATGATAGAAGGCTCGGCATGTGACAAATTTTTTGATATAATTATTGTTGGAGGTTCTTTTTCTGGGCTTACCACAGCAATATCAATGGCTATTGATAAAAAAATCAAGATTGCAGTTATTGATAAACAAGATTTTATAAATAAAGAAAGATCAAATGATGGCAAGGCTCTTGCTATTTCAAATCATTCGATTGATTTTTTGAAAAAAATTTCCGCAATTGACGATCAATTATTAGAAAATTCAGCACCAATTTTAGACATAAAAATTACCGACAATCAATCTCCTATAACCCTTGATTTTATTGGATCTAAAAATTCCAATAATCAGGCTTTTGGTTTCATTATTTCAAGCTTTGATTTATATAATCAGCTTAAGGAGAGAGCATTAAAGCTCGATAATATAGAATTTATATGTCCTGTTTTTTATCAAAAAATTGACTTTCTTCCAAATTTAAACAGAGTTTATCTTGATAACGGCTTAATACTAAGCTCTAAACTGCTAATTGCTTGCGATGGACGGGATTCAAACATCAGAAAGCTTTGTAATATCAATATTATTGAAAAAAAATACCATCAAACAGCAATTATTTTTAATATTAAGCATCAAGTTTCTCATCAATACAATGCTTGGGAGCATTTTTTCACGGGCGGCCCACTAGCAATATTGCCTTTAAAGGATGTTAATAGCTCTGCGATAGTTTGGATTGTTGCTGATGATAAGGCTAAAATTTTATTGGAATTAGATGAAGAAAATTTTATTGCTCAGTTGCAAAAAAAATTAAAAAGTCACTTGGGGGAAATCAAAATAATTACACAAAAATTTATTTATCCGCTTAACCTAATAGAATCGGAAAGTTTATTTTATAACAATGCTATGTTGATAGGAGATTCAGCCTTTGGTGTTCATCCAATTGCGGGACAAGGTTTTAATTTATCAATTTGTGGCATTGAAATATTTTATAATTTGATTAGAAATGCCTCGGCTTTTACAACTGAAGATTTTGATAATTCACTAATCTTGGAGCATCAAAAGCAATTTAAAAAAATTGCTAAAAAAATGATTATTGCCACCGACTTAATAAATTCAATATTTGAAAGCAATAATCCTATTCTTAAAGTCTCAAGAAAAATAGGAATTTTCGCAATTGATAAACTTGAATATTTAAAAAAATTATTTATAAAAAATGCCGGCGGTTATTAATCTTAAATATATTGTCTCATAATGATTCATGATATTTTTTAATAATAATTTGATTAAGTTTTGAAAAATTGAATATTGTAAAATTATCGCTGGAATATAAATTAATATATTTAATTTTATCTTGATATTATCAAATATTGCTAATATTTTATACTAGTTAGTTGTGAGTTATTTTATTTTACTCATTGATTAAAATTAAATCAAGTTACAAATTATGGCTAAAAACCCTGAAAATAAAGCGAAAAACACACAGGAAAATGAATCTGTTGAAAAAAATAGTAAATTTAAAATAAAAAACTGGTATTCTAATCGTTATCAAGTTGTTTTAATTCAAAGAAATATTTTATTATTATTCACAATTGTATCTTTATTTTCTGTATCTATTGCGGTTTTATTTGTTAAAAATATCATGACTTCAAAGTCTTTGGAGCCATACATTATACAAATAGATGAAAAAACAGGTGTTCCTTCTGTTGTAAAACAAATGGATAGCTTTAATTTTACTTCAGATCAAGCTATAAGGCATTATTTTATTAATCAATTTATTCAATCAGCTAGTGGATACGACCCTGTAAATTATAGATTAGATGCCAATAAAGTTAGATTATTCTCTACTTCTCCAGTATATTCGGATTTTAGAAGAAGAATTAATGCAAGGGATCTTGGCGGAGAAGTTGCTATTCAGGTAAGAATTAAGTCAATACAGTTTACAGATAGCAACAATGCTCAAATCAGAATTCTAACTGAAAAAAGTGCGGGAGTTAATAGTGTTGGTTCTGGCGCAACTAAGAACGAGATAATTACAATGACTTTTAATTTTACTGATATGAATTTAACTCTTGAAGAAAGGATGGTAAACCCCCTTGGTTTTCAAGTTAGTAAATATCTTATTGCTGAAGAAACTTTCAACTATTAAAAAATAACTCATTTTTAGCAAAAAATAATTCCAATTTAATAGATATGATAATTTGTAAAAAGTTTAGTTTTGAATCGATGAAATTTATGCTGTTGATAATATTTTTATTGATAGCAAGTAATTCCTATGGTCAAAATAATATTCCCCTTACTACAGACTCTAGAATTCGCACTTTAGTTTATAATCCTAATGAAGTTTATGAGATAAAATTTTTTTATGGCTATCAATCATTTCTTGAATTTTCTGAAGACGAAGAAATAGAAATGATATCTGTTGGCGAAGGCTTTGCTTGGAGGCTTACTCCAATAGGAAGAAGATTATTTGTCAGGCCTTTAGAAATTTCCGCACACACCAACATGATAATAACAACTAATCGCAGAACTTATCATTTCGATATTCGTTCAAGCGATTATAGCGGTAAGTCTGACGAAGAGTTGGTGTACACTGTAAGATTTTTTTATCCTCAAGTCGGTCAAACATTGCCTATACCCCCTCAATTGTCAGTTCCTAATCGGGCTTCAGAGGTTGTAAAGCCAAAGGTAGTTGATGCAAAATCTAATTATGCTGAAGCAAAAGACGATTCAAAGCCAAATAATATTGCCGATGTGTTCAATAAAACCAAGCAGGAAAATTA
>Ga0164295_10005125_pt1 | contig 10380 bp, 9 predicted proteins | sample GEODES006metaG_FD_111798 | JGI IMG/M metagenome (GOLD analysis project Ga0164295, IMG submission 111798) | Oligotrophic lake water microbial communities from Sparkling Lake, Wisconsin, USA - GEODES006 metaG | ecosystem: Environmental > Aquatic > Freshwater > Lake | place: USA: Sparkling Lake...
CATTAAGAACAGGTATTGTTCTGGATGAAATGAGCCAATCTTTGTTAAAAGGATTAACTATTTTTTCTGTACCCCAGACATATGAAACGCATACATATTCTGGCGTGTCTACATCATTATGCGTTAGTAATGAATTAACTAATGTCCAATAACGTCCTTGCAATTCGATAGAATGCTCATGCGGAGATTCTAAAGGCACAAGTATTTGAAATATTCTATTGGAGATTATGTGAGCCTCTGAATAAGATTTAAACATCTAAGTATCACAAAATTTTAAAAGGAGATTATTGTTGCTTGTTACTATCACAAAGTTTTCGCCATGTCTGGCAGCAGAAAAATCAAAACCTTCAGCGACTCCATAGCCCATAACTTTATAGAACTTTCGGGCTAATTTATTTAATCTGTTAGCTTTTACATTTTCGTCTAATAGTCTATTGAACTTAGTTTTGAACTCCAGGAAATCCTTACTATGCCTTTTCATTTTATCCTCTAAGAGAATACCAAAAAATAAATTCCCCAAAAATTCTAGGGTGGTTACGAACCCCCTTCCAGGCTACTCTACAACTTGGGGATTTTTTTATTTGGAAGTCCCTAAGAATCATCCTAACGTCTGTAGCAATAGTATAACCAACAAATCTATAGACCTTTTACATTATACTTCGCAAGGTCACAATTTGAGTTTTTGCTTAAAGGGAATATATAGATATACTAATTAACATCATTTAATTATCGGTAAATTCCACTTTTATAGTGTTAATATTTTTCAGAATTATGTTAAAATACATAAATAGTTATTCTGTAAAACTATGACACCAGAAGAATTATTAAATCAAATATCAGACGGCATCTGGATTAACAAAGGTGGCTTGAAAGTTCCCAATGATGTTATTCAGGCTTTGCAACAAAAAGAGGATTGGTTTGATGGATTAAACCCTGTTGTTTATTCAAAAGACAATCTTCCTGATATAAAAGGAATTTTAAATTTTTTCTCCGAACAAGAATTAGATCAAGAGGTTGGTTTCGCTGCAACTGAGATTTTACAATCTTGTTATGGTGTGAATAAAGTAGTTAATTCAAAAGTTCACGATAATCCCCAATCATCAGGAGAGAATAAATTAGATTTACTTGCTGGCCAAGCTACTAAACCGGACGATTACACAGCAGCAGTAGAAGTAAATAATTTATTTATGAATTGGGGAAATATTGTCAAAAGTAATTATACAAACAACAGTGATGATATTTTTCTAAGAATCAAAAGCATTGAAGAGACTAATAAAAATTGGTTTCAAGATAAAGTTGATGATTTGAAGGCACAAATATTAGCTGCTTATGACAATTTAATGTCCCGATTTGATGAACAAGAAGATCCTGTACCCCAAGAAGTCAGGAATCATTTTATTGCAGTTAGAGAAAAAACTGAACAGAACTTTTCTGAAGCCATAACTGAGTTTCCACAAGACAATGACAATTTAGTAAATATATTTCTAGAATTATTTAACAAACTCAAAGAAGAATTGAATAATATACTTCAGCAAATTAAAGAAACGATATTTGGTAAGGATGAATCTAAGGCAGCCAAAGCAGAGGCCAGACAAGAAAATAAAGGCAAAGTAGATATAATCAAATTCCTAAAAAGTAAAGTCATTCGTCCTACTATGGTAGGTATCAGAAGGCTATTTACACAGGGTAAAAAGTTAGTTGAGTTCAAAGACCAAGCTAACTATGCTCAAGATAATCTAAAATCACAGTTTGGAAGTGTTGTGAGTAATTATGGTGGAATCACACCAGTACCAACACCAACTAATTTAGATGTTGTCAATGTTCTTGGCAAAATAGCCGAAAGTTTGCTATCAACATTTATATTAAAAGGAATTTCATTACCAAGAGCATTTTTTGATGCTATTAAAAATACTGTAGTTTCAGTTATCACCAAAAGATTATCTATCCCTGCTAGTGAAGCAATTCGATATATTACCGGAGGGTTGTTAAGAACAGCCAAAGACTTATTACCAGCAGTTTTTAATAATACGGGAATGTTTGCGGGGGCATGGGGACTTTTAACCGCTTGCGCTCCTTATATTTTGGCAGCAGCAATAATTATAATCATTGCTATCAATATGGCTAAAAAGAATCAATTGGGTAACTTTATCTGGTTGTTGGGAATTAAAGAAGGTCGTCCTGAACCTGACTTGGGAATTGCTAGAGTAAGCGGTGATTCTTTGGAAAGGATGAAGGATTTTGAAGAATTTAGATTTCAGTTTCTTGAAGAAACTAACAAGCGATATCAATACTTATATGCTCTAACTTTTAAAAGTGAAAAACTTGGCAGAAGCTTTGACATGACTGGAGAAACGCCAACGATACTATCAGAAGAAGCTGCTAAAATTATCCATCAAGGGTTTTCTTACCTAGAAGATATGCCACCTTACTAGACTAGAATTGACAATTAAAACGATAGGGTAAAATAGGGTAAAATCATGTCTACACAATTCACAAATATTAAATATGAACCCGATGGTTCGACGGGAGAAATTCAAGTAGTGACAGAATGGCCAGTGTGGAACTGCAAAAAACAGGAATGGATTAAAGGAGAAAAAACTACACTAAGAAATATATTACTTGCAGCAATGCACCCTGGATTAATTTTCGCCATTGGGGAAATTCCCACTACAGAGAAAAATCCATCAACATTAAATCCGTTTAAGCCAAAAAATTATGAAAATGCGTTCTTTCTGGATTTAGCCAGTGGTTCTAGAAATCATGGCAGATTTACCTTTACCAATAAGTCTACAGTTGGTAAATATTACTATGGTACTGCTGATAAAGACCAATGGAAACGCATAATTTACGGTTCAATTCTTCATACTGGCTGTAAGAAAATCATCTATTTGGAAATGAAATACATTGTTGTAGATGATGAAAATCGTGATCCTGATGGTAATTTGTTAGATGACCCAGTAAATAACATTCATTGGAAAACTGGCGATTCCCACGCTAAAGCTAGTCTGCGTCTGATGAAAATATTAGGTTTACCTGTAGAAGAAACTGAGAACGTAGATATAGACAAGCCAATTCAATTTAGAGCGGCTTTATTTAAAGAATGGATAGGAAAAGGTACACTTGCCTATAATCCACATTTGGATACTTCAGGATTTGATTTAGCAATTCCCTTATCTTCACTCAAGGGTAATAAACCAGCGTTAGGAAACTATCAAGGTAAAATATTATTGGGATTAGTATTTGATGGGGAAGTTCGTAGAGCTAAACCTGGTTGGATGCTTTTACAATGGTTCTCGTTTGAAGTCTTAGAAAAAGACAACATTATTGATAATTTACGGGGAAAATGCGATCGCTTATCTCAAGCCTACAATTCTATTGTTGATTTAGCTGAAATTCTCAGAATTGACCAATCAGAAGCTGAAGCAGAATTACAGGAAGGGAGTGAAGAATTACAGTCTGAAGCCGAATATGAAAATACCATGATTCGTGTCGTCAGGGTTGATAAAAATGGTGTTTTGTTACTGCATCCCTACATTGTCAAACGGATTAAGGAACGATTACGGGCTTTATGGTTGAACTTGGCTAAAGCAGCAGGAATTAGGTTTTATTCTGTGATGGTACAACCTGATGAAAGTTTGGCACATTATCATACTGTTTTGGAAGATGGCAGAATTGAAGGTAGAAAAGTATTTTGTGCGCCTGACTTTGAAGAGGGTTTATACATAGTTTTCTGTAACCCTATGAGACATTGGGGGGATTGTCAATTGTGGGAAAATAAATATGAAGGGACTTACATCAATGCAACGGGAATTATGGCAGTTCCTACTAAGCTTGCTTTAACGCTTGGAAAAGACTACGATGGAGACTTCGTACAGTTAATAAAGGCTAGTGCATATCCAAATATGAGAAATGCGATCGCTAATTTCAAAAAGCCTCCAGCAACAAAGAAATTTCCCAAAATGGCATTACAGGGGAATTTACAACAAATAGCCCTTAACTCCATGAATGATATGACTGGGATTGTGGCCAGTTTATTAGCTAGAGCAAAAGCTGCTAATGCAGAAGATAAAGTTTTGTTAATTCCTGCCGGTGGTGAACAAAAAGAAAATGAGGAAATGACCGTTATTGATTTTCTATCCCAACAAGTACAAATTGCTGTTGATAGTTTGAAGTCTGCATATCCCAATAATAAAAATGGATTAGATGCGGTTAAAAAATTCTTAGATGAAATAGAAGCTGAAGCCCCCTGGTTAAAGGATTTTAAAAATGATGATTGTTATGCAAAAAGACCTTGTGCAGTTAATCAAGATTCACAAGATACAATTTCTAGACTAGTAAAATTAGTTAATGGTTATTGGGGAGAACCTAAATTTTTTGATGGTGATTTGAGAGCTTACGAAAGGGTTCTTTTCAGTGATATTGAACCTTCTCAGGAACAATTGGATTATGCTCTTGCTCATCGTGCAGCTTACAGAGAAGCTATTGGTAGAGCTATCAAATGGAAAGTGCAAAACGATGGCAGTACAATAATGATTAGGCAGATTGCACAGGCAACTAAAAATAGTAAAGAGAAAATATTTGCAAAAACCAGTCCAGACGGAAAACTCTATGATCCACGTTCTTGGGCTACGGCTTATTGGAGAATAGCACATCAAGCGGAAACTGGAGATGCCGGTTTAGCTTTTATGATATTTGGAGATGAGATTGTGACTGAACTTAAAAACATCCCAGAAAAAGAAACCCAAACATTAGTAGTTTATGGGGTAGATAAAATTGGTATTCCCCAACTTCAGAAAAAATGGACAGGGCAAGAAATTCAAGTCAGGGGGATTATTGATGAGTACAATGGTAAAACTTATTTTAAGCTACAGGCTTATAATCAAAAAACTCTGGAGTGGATTAATTTAGGCAATATTTCTGATAAATATCAGCCTTATTTTTTGCCAGGACAATCAAAGAGAATGAAGATTTACTCAATTTCCATGAACGCACAAGGTAAGACCAAACGAGCCGCATTATTCAACAAAGATATGAGTCAAGAAGAAATTGATAAATGCTTAATTTTTGAGCTTAGTGCCACAACTAAATAATAAGTTATAATTTTGTAAAGCTTAACAACTTATCCTAAAAATACCCCGATGAACGCTCAATTAATTGAATATATTCAAACATCAACTGGACTACAAAAAAACACAGTTGAATCCGTTCTCAGTGCTTTTGTCAAATACATTCAAATAAGTCTAACTCAGAAATTTTCTGTCAACTTATTAAAGTTTGGGACTTTTTCAGTCCGATTTCTTGATGAAAGAGAAGGACGTAACCCTAAAACTGGTGAGAACATAACAATTTCTGCTAAGTGGAAACCTAGATTTAAGTTTTCTGCTGATTTTGTTGTCAATCCAGATCCCGTTGCTGAGTTTGAAGCTAAAGAGCCTAAAATTTGGCAAATTCAAATAGATGGTATAGCTGTTGAAGTACCAGAGTTTAAACTTCAATCTTATTCTGTTACTAAAAATACTCCAGTCTGGAGTGAAGAAACAGGTTGGGAATTAGCAAAAAATATTCCAGAACTTGAATATTTATTTTAGATTTTGGATTATCTCAATAACTATAGTACAAAAATACCCCTATCTAAAAAGGATAGAGGTATTTTTTTGAGAGGATTAATTCATTAATTTCAACGCTACGGAGTTAATATTTTTAATCCGTATAATTTACCGTCAAAACCATTGAAATTTCCTATAATTAGTCCATTTACAGTGTTGTATGTTTGTGTAACTGGTTTTGATGCTGAAACTCCATTTACATCCAGTGTTACTACATTATTGGATCTAATTATTTTGATAGTGTCTGGGGAATTAATACCAGATACAGAATTGGGGATTGTGATGACATTATTCTGCCCAACGCCAACATCAAAGCACCAATCTGAGCCATCTGGACGCAGATTCAAAAATCCGTCTGGTTCAACTCCCATGATATTAGAATATTGGGGGGCAATCGCTAATTTAATTTCTATGGCAAAATCTGCATTAAAGTTTTCCTCTATACCCTTGATGGTTAAAGAAGATGATCTTTTGACAAAGGACAGATGCTCACCTAATGAATCTATTCCAGCAGTTATATTATTAGCCAAAATGCTCAAACCATTGGCTAACATAGTAGCCATATTTAATTGGTAGGATTTATCAAAAAGCGTAGGTGTAGGTGTAGGCGTTGGTGCAGGTGTAGATGGAATAAACACCTCACAGACCTTGACAACACCATACAAGGGGTCTGAACCAAAGAAGGCGACATCACAAGTCCCAGACCCACTCACTGTTTTTTCAATCCAGGTGTTGTTGCGTCCATAACGAACGCGCTGCGACTCGCCGACAGTAAAAGCACCCCCTTCTCCAGCCACTTGTACCCACGAACCTGCCGGAGGCGTTGGTGTGGGCGTTGGTGTTGGTGTTGGTGTTGGTGTTGGTGTTGGTGTGGGCGTTGGTGGAGGTGTTGGCGTTGGTGGAGGTGTTGGAATTGACTGTAAAATGAGCGATTTAATATCACCAAACTTCACTCCTTTTGGACCGCCCAGAGTGGGAACAAGAGCAATCAGGGTGTCATCATTAATAAGGTTAGATGCGATAGCTTCATTCGCTCTATCCACAATAATTAATTGGGCTGTTTTCACTGGAGCATACTTAGCTCCTTTGACAGAACCGAGTATAAGTTGAACTGTTTCTTCTCCTTCCTCGTAAGCATCTTGTACCACGCTCACCGGAACGTATTTATTGTCACTTTCACCATCCGCCCAGGTAAGAGTAACACTGACTTTTTCAATATCTTTGCCTACAGTTGCACTTTCGGTTTTAGCAGTTACTTTGACAGTTGCAATTCCAGATGTACCACCAGTACGGCTAACTGCTATTCTGTCACCTACCCAAGTACCAGATTCAGTGATTTTATAGGTAGGTTTGGTAAATTGAAGGATTCCCGTTGATGGAGTTGGTGTGGTTGGCATGAGTTTAATTCCAAAAAATCAATAGTTTGTATTAATTAATAAGGTGGGTATTACCCACCATAAAATAGTTAAAAATTAAGTTTGGACTAATAAACCGCAAGCAATTACCAAACCATCTGTTGCCTTGCCAATAATATGAACAGATACATAAGGGTCATTGTCTGCATCAACATAGACAACATTAATATTATCTAATTGAGAAAAGATATTTTTAATGTCAATGGAAAAATCCAAAGATTTAACAGGCATTGCTAAATCTGCCAGAGTTGCAGCAGGGGTTAAAGGTGTGATAGTTGCACCAGTTGGTACTAAGTCTGGATATAAAGAGTAAGCTTTTTCTAACAATTCTTGAACAGCCATTTTATTGCGGTTAGCAAATGCTTGTTCTAAGGTTTCATATCGGATTGTGCGAGTTTGAGGAACTACATAACCGGGAGGAATTAACCCAGTTTCATCAAGTGCATCAGTTCTCGTTTCCGACTTGCGAAGTGAAGCATCTAAAGACAGATAGCGTTTTTCATCCAAGATTAAATTTGTTGATGTTTTGACCGAAAGAGGTGCGCCATTGCTAGATTCGGTTTTTTCAAAGTCGTTGGCATCATCACGAATAATCTTGGTGCGAAGCAAAGTAGAAGCGTCTTTCTTGGTTAATGTAGTAGCCATTTATTTTTACCTAAAATCTAAAATTCTTAGATTATTCTAACATCAGAAAGCCAAAAATAGTCAACTCTAAAAATCAGCTAAAGTATTGCTGTAAATGATTCTTAGCTCATACCAAACTGGTTTATTTTATAATTAATAACTAATCAAATTGATTTTATTAAACCAGTTTTATTAGCTCCACTTCCCAGCAATTATCTTAATTTCTCCATTTTCTTCAGAGATGGATTCAATATTAAAGCCATTAGCAGCTAGAGAATTTAAGGCATTTTCACGGGCATAGTTAAAGGTTAAAGTTCTCATAAATTTTTCAGCATGATGATTAGCTCCAGCGTAATTGAGAAACTTGAATTCATCTTCTAATTTCACAAATCCGAAATCACTAAAATCATTCCAGCGAGTCTTAGCTTGTGGTCTATGAATAACAAAATCAATTGTTTTGTAATTCTCGAAGCAGTGAGTAGTAATGTTTTTCTCTAGCGTTGCGCCAACAAGAATATTTTCGAGTCCATCCTCAATCATTTTTCTAAGCACAGATTCTAAAACTCCAGCGTTTTTGATTGTAGTTCTGATGTGGGTTAAGTGTGACATTGTTAGTTCCCTATTTTGAATGGTTCTGAAAATACCAGCTTTTCCTATTGCCCAATTGTCTAAGTAGGTAAACCGAAAAATTTAAAGGTATGTGACGAAATGTAAATTCAATGAATACCTTGCAAATAGGTTGTTTTACGATTTTCACAAAACTAAACATATATCGTTTTTATTATGTTTACCTGCTTAAACTTCCTGTTCTACTGGTTTAGCCATAAATTATCGTCTTGTTTAACATAAATTTCTGGGTTTTGATATATGGCTTCACCACGCAAGCTATCAGGTAATAATTCCTGAGATTCAATATTGCCTAGAGATTTTTCTAACCCTGCGGTTAAATTAATGCAAGTTTTACCATCACCATTAATTATTCGCTCTGTGATAATTCCGTCTTTACCGATGGTAATTTCAATTTGTTTGTATTGCATCTGAAAATCCTATCCTTTGACTTATTGAAAGGTGGTAGCGAACCACCAATTACGCTACTTTCTTTGCTGATTTAATGAGTCAATAATTTCTGAGATTCAACTGGGAAATTGTGGGATTATTTGATGTCATGTAATCCTTGGAAAATTCTGAATAATTTCCAGGGTACTGTCAAGAAACCTATTGATTAACTCAATCCTTACTTCATAAGATATATTGGAATTACCCAGATTTTCAATTTGAAATTTTGCCGCTAACATATTATTGATGGCTATTGATAATTTCCTCTTTATTTCATTAATTACCTCTTCATTAATTTCTGTATCGTTTGTTAAAGTTGTACCTTGAATTAATTCCCCAATTTCTGACATTGTAGGTTTATATTGACAACTTAAAAAATCTCTGTCTGATGCCATATCAAATACCTCAATCATCAAACTCTATAAGCGGTAGCAATTGAATAAAGCTAATTTCAGCAATTAGTCGGTTGCATTAAAATTCTAATTTCGTGCATTTTCAGTATTGCTTTAAAAAGCAGTAAGACGGGGCAGTTTATTAAAACTACCCCAAGTTCTTTAATGTTCAAATGGTAATAAAAGAACGCTATGTAAGCAATGTGCCGAACACGCGCCTAGATGTACCAGAATCACCGTCACTTCCAGTATTAATATTGCCAAATGCCTTATCAATTTCATCTAGCATGAGACAACAAGGAGATATAGCCTCAGCTAGTCTAATTACCTGTCTTACCCGGTTTTCACTTTCCCCAACAATGCCACCAAATAGCCTTCCTACGTCCAATCTGAGTAACGGTAATTTCCACTCAGCAGCAATGGTTTTAGCTGATAAACTTTTCCCAGTCCCTTGAATCCCCGCAAGTAAAACCCCTTTGGGACTGGGTAAACCATACTCACGCGCCGCATTGCTGAAACTATTTGCTCTGATTCTCACCCATTGTTTGAGATTTTCCAGCCCCCCAACCGAATCTAAACCAGCTTGTACAGGGATAAACTCTAGAATCCCAGTTTCTCTGATAGTTTGCCGCTTTTCCTCGATGACAGCAGCGATCGCACTTTCATTAATTTTGCCTGATTTGGCTAAACATTTAGCCAACACTCGACTAATTCGGCAACGGCTTAAACCTTGACAGCCCTTCACTAATTGCTCATAACCACAGGAATCCAGTTTAACTTTACTCCCAACCAACTTAGAGATTAAATCATAAATTTCATCGGCATCTGGAAGTGCAAAATCAATAACGGTGGTTTCTTCCCGTAATTCTACAGGCAATCTCAATTCATGAGTTAGTAGTACGAGTGTACGCTTGTCCCGTGAAATATCCCTGGACAAATTTTTGATTTCCCGAACCAAAGGTAACTGCGCGGGTGTAATTTGACCATTAGCACCAGGAGAGATCAAAGTGGCCACATCTTTAAGAACATGAGACCACTTAACAAAGTGTCACTATTCAAATTTTGTAGTTGGTAACGATAATGATATATTTATGTTCAGTGATATTAAATTTTGTAGTTAAAAACCGTTACTAGATAAATAATCATATCTTTATGGATTCGTTTATTATAGGACTTACGCATTGACAGAATAACAAAATAATGCATTGATAAATAAGGGTCGTCTAGTAATGGGTATGGGAGAATGAGAGAAATTACTAAACCCTCGACAGCACAATGCAATCTAGA
>Ga0164295_10005126_pt1 | contig 10375 bp, 9 predicted proteins | sample GEODES006metaG_FD_111798 | JGI IMG/M metagenome (GOLD analysis project Ga0164295, IMG submission 111798) | Oligotrophic lake water microbial communities from Sparkling Lake, Wisconsin, USA - GEODES006 metaG | ecosystem: Environmental > Aquatic > Freshwater > Lake | place: USA: Sparkling Lake...
ATGACGCTGTCATTTGTTTTGACAAAGCCATCGAAGTAGACCCCAGTTACACCCAGGCCTACACCAACAAAGCCGCTTTGCTGCAAGCGATTGATCGGCATCACGACGCCCTGCTCACCTTGGTGGCCTGCGTTGAAGTAGACCCCGACAACTTCACAGCGTTTGAAGGACAAGGCCAACTGTTGGGCCAATTCAAACAATACGACCTGAGTGTGAACGCGTTCAAACGCGCATTGCAAATTAACCCCACGTACAACTATGGCGAGGGCCACTTGATGCATGCCCGCCTGAGCTGCTGCGACTGGACAGACTTTGAAGAAGCTAGAGAAAGTATCTTTCAGGGTATACGCGATGGTAAAAAGGCCTGCGGTGCCATGACAGTCATGTCCATTACTGACGATGCCGCATTGGCACGTCAATGCATTGAGACCTACGCCAAAGACAAATACGGTGACCCGCTGTTCAAACTTTGGAACGGCGAAAAATATGCACACCGTCGTAAACGTGTGGCTTTCATTTCAGCAGATTTTCGAATTCACCCAGTGGGCTACCTGCTCATTGAAATGATCGAGAACTTTGACAAAGAGAAGTTTGAACTGACCGGTGTGTTCACCGGCACACCGGATGGCAGCGATTTGTGGAAACGCTATCGCTGTGCATTTGATCACTACCTTGATGCCAAGAATATGCCCAGTTTAGAACTGGCAAAGCTTTTAAGGGCCATGGAAATTGACATTGCCATCGACTTGTCTGGCCATACAGAAGGCACCAAGCTGGATGTGCTGTCTCACAGACCCGCACCTGTGCAAATGACCTATTTGGGTTTTCCTGGCACCTTGGGTTTGCCCTTTATTGATTACCTCATTGCGGACCCGCGCATCATTCCCCCAGAATCGCAAGAACACTACAGAGAAAAAATTCTCTATTTGCCACATTGCTATTTGCCCAGAGACACATCGGTAGTGCCATCACCCGAGACACCTAAGCGCAGCGACCTTGGTTTGCCAGAAGAAGGCTTTGTATTTTGCAGTTTCAACCATGACTACAAAATCAACCCACCCATGTTCAAAATTTGGATGGATTTGTTAAAGAAAGTTCCTGGTAGCGTGCTGTGGTTGATGAAGTTGAATGAATCTGCGCAAGCAAATTTAACCAAAGAAGCCATTAAGCATGGGGTTGACCCGGCACGACTTGTTTATGCGACACGAGTACCTAGGGTGGAAGATCACTTGGCCAGATATCGCTTGGCTGGTTTGTTTTTGGACACGTTTCCTTATAACGGTCATACCACTGCAGGTGATGCGCTTTCAGCCGGACTACCTGTAGTCACTTTGTGTGGCAACAGCTTCGCCTCTCGTGTTGCAGGTAGCCTTATGCACGACATTGGTGTGAACGACTTAGTAAGTGACACCCTGCAAGAGTACCACGACAAAGCATTAGTTTTTGCAACCAATCAAGAGATTAGAGTTTCCATTGAAAATACGCTACGTCTCAAGTTAGCAGAGCAAAAATGGCCTCCATCTTCAATGGCTCAAGCAGATGCATTGCAAACAATTTTGAAGGCGCTGTAATCTATGAACTCTTGTGCGGTCACCATTCCTATCTACAAGCCAGAGCTTACTTCTCAGGAGCATGATAACGTTGCCGCATCGATCAGCAACTTGCACGGCTTCGATATTTACTTATTTGCTCCAGAAAGTTTAGACATTCAATATTATGAGTCTAGTTTTGGAATAGACAAAGTTGTTAGATTTTCGGACATCTACTTCGAATCAATACAAGGCTATAGCCGTTTACTTTTAAGTAATTTATTTTATGAATCTTTTTTAGCTTACAGCCATGTCTTGATTTGCCAACCAGATGCTAGAGTATTGAAGCCTGAGCTTGGCTATTGGATTGAGCAGCCTTTTGATTATCTAGGCGCGCCATGGCCCAAAGGATTTGAACTCACCCTCTATCCAAAGGAAATCAATTTAACCGAAGGAGTTTTATGCAAAACCTTTGTTGGAAATGGTGGTTTTAGCCTAAGAAAAATAAGAAGCTGCTTGGCAATTTTTGCTGAATTTAGCTCAGTTAGAGAAAATTGGGTATTTCATGGCCACGCAGAGGATTTGTTTTTCGGTCTAGTTAGCATGTTATCAAAGAACTTCCGAATACCTAATCTGATGGTGGCTGCTAGTTTTAGTCATGAAACAGAAGCCGAATATCTATACAAATTGATTGGTAATCAGCTCCCTTTTGGTTGTCACTCTCATGAAAAATACGAAATAGTGCACTGGAATAGAGTTCTTCCAAATAACATTAATATAAAAACATCTTTATGACTAAAACTCTTGATTTAGGTTGCGGACCCAATCCGAAAAACCCATTTAATGCAGAACAAATATATGGCGTTGACGTCATAGCAAACATTGGAAGTAATATTGCTTCTGCCGATTTAGTAATAGAGCCAATTCCATTTCAAGCAGATTACTTTGAATTTGTGACTGCTTTTCAATTTATTGAACATGTACCTCGTATCGTGTATTCACCAAAACGTAGAAATTCATTTGTTGAACTTATGAATGAAATTTATCGAGTATTAAAGAAAGGGGGTATATTTTTATCTGTAACCCCAGCTTACCCTCATAACGCTGCATTTCAAGACCCTACGCATGTGAACATCATTACTGAAGAAACTTTTCATTTTTATTTTTCAGAACCCACAAGTTGGGCTGCAATATACGGATTTACAGGCCACTTTCAGATGCTGAAGCAAGAATGGGCTGGAGTAAATTTGGTGACTCAATTACAAAAAATATAATATATCTAAGGAGCAAGAATGAGTTCACTTGATCAATGTAAGATTATTGAATTACCTAAAATTACTGATCCTCGTGGAAATTTGACCTTTATTGAAGGAAATAACCAAATTCCATTTGAGATTAAACGTGTCTACTACCTTTATGACGTACCAGGCGGCGGCGAGCGAGGTGGACATGCACACAAGCAATTAAGTCAACTAATTATAGCAATGTCTGGTAGCTTTGATGTGATTTTAGATGATGGCGAAAATAAAAAACGAATCCATTTAAATCGATCGTATCAAGGGCTATATGTCTGCCCAATGATTTGGCGAGAGCTTGATAACTTCTCTTCAGGCTCAGTATGCCTAGTGCTTGCATCTAACCTTTATTCTGAAGATGATTATTTCAGAAATAAACATGACTTCATGAAAAAGTGTTGGGAATAACATGGTCGAATTTCTAAACCTTAAACGAATCAATGATTTCTATGAACCGCAAATAAAGAAAGCTCTCGATCGAGTGTTGCAGAGTGGTCGTTATCTTCTTGGAGAAGAAACACACAACTTCGAAACTGAATTTGCAAGTTACTGTGGTGCAAATTACTGCATTGGTGTTGGCAATGGATTAGATGCACTTCATCTCATATTAAAAGCATACAAAATTGGACCAGGCGATGAAGTAATTGTTCCAGGTAACACGTTTATTGCAACATGGCTGGCCGTTTCATATTCGGGCGCAATACCTGTTGGAGTTGATCCACATCTTGACACTTACAACATTGATCCAGAATTAATTGAAAAAGCAATAACACCTTTTACAAAAGCAATAATAGCCGTTCATCTGTACGGTCGACCTGCAACCATGAACGCTATTTTATCAATTGCAAAAAAGTATAACCTTAAGGTCATTGAGGATGCTGCACAAGCTCATGGCGCATTATTTGAAGGAAAGAAGACTGGATCGCTCTCTGATGCAGCTGCGTTCAGTTTTTATCCAGGTAAAAATTTAGGCGCGCTGGGTGATGGCGGCGCTATAACGACAGACGATGAGGAATTGGCCCAAACACTTCGTATGTTAAGAAATTACGGATCTAAAGTCAAATACGAGCACAACTTAGCAGGATTTAATTCTAGGCTTGATGAGTTGCAAGCGGCGATTTTGCGAGAAAAATTAATAAATCTTGATGGTTCCAACAACGCTAGGAAAAGTATTGCCGAACGTTACATTTCACAAATAAATAATCCTTTTTGCAAATTACCTAAGGTAGACGAGACACATATATCTGCATGGCATATATTTGTGATTCAGACTAAACATCGCCAAGCTTTGATCAAAAAGTTAGCTTTAGATGGTATACAAACACTGATTCATTATCCAAAACCATGCCATCTTCAAACTACGTATAGTTCACAATCATCATACAGAGCGAACCAGCCTTTAGTAATTTCTGAATTATTATCTCAGCAATTGTTGAGTATCCCTATGGATCCATCAATGCTAGATATTGAAGTAGATCGAGTAATTGCTTCTATCAACCAATTTAAGATGTGAGATGTGAAATGGCAATCGATTACGACAGAGTTCTGCACCAAGCTATTCAAGAAATAGCTCAAAATCAAAAGCAATTACATGAGTTTCTTGGCTCTGAACTATTGGATCAACATGTCATTAGAAAGCATATAGAGACTCACAGAAAAATCAATTTAAATGAATTCAATTCTGATACAAAAATTTTTTTTGGTAATCATCTAAAAAATGTAAAACTCGCCAAACAAAGCGACTCTTATAGTATTTTAGAAGAAGGGTTCTTAAGTAACCCCCTTGATACTTTACCAACTCGATGTATTTATTTTTTATTAAACAACGATATAGGCCAATCACTTGAAAAGTATAAGCAACTTTATAGAAGCCGCCCATGTAGCCTGTTCATAATTTGGGATTGGGACTCGCAACACTGGGTCGAAATGAGTTGCAATTTAGCTGCTTATTGTGATTTCTATATTCCCGTATCTTCAGAAAAAACTTACACAATTAGTCATTTCAATCCCTTCGTTCTCGGTCCAATATTTGTTGGCGTCAATCAGTGGTCAAGAAAGTTCATTACTGACAATTTTGACTCCTTACTCCTTGATCGGCAAAATGAGCCTTTCGGACCACACGTTTTTTACGAGGCCTACCCACGTAGAAATCGCGCAATAGCGACTCTAAATCAAAAATTTAAAAATATCACTTTTACAAATAACTCGTACAAACAGACAAGTGATATTGCAAATCTTAATGAATGGAGCCAACATAAAACCCATTGGATTATTCCTGTATTGAGCGGGATGCCGATTCGTGTTTTCAACTGTTTATGCACTGGCGGAATACCAGTTATTCCGTCTTTCTACAAAGTTATTTTTGAATCATCAGGTCTTCCAAAAGATGTATTCTATTATGACGTTATCGATTTGATTGAACCCGATAGATTACAAAAAACAGCAAATAACTATTTTGATCAACAAGGCCCCTCAGGACTGATACAAAGAATCGGCAATTTTATTAACGAATACCATATTGATGCACGTTGCGAATCCATTTTAGAACTTGTGTATAAAAAAATCTTCGATATTTCTAAATAAAATATAAATTAAATTCGCATGAATAAATATTTAAATACCCTACTTCTAAAGGGTTCGTCATTTCACATGGCAAATCAATTTCAGAATGCTCATGATTACTACAAACAGGCTATTCAAGCTGATTCAAATTCATATCATGCACATCACCTTCTTTGGCTTTTATATTTACAAAATGGATTGTCGTCTCAGAGCAAAATTCATTTTGATTTATGCCTTCAAATTAATCCAGACTACAAAGAGGCCATTCGTAACCGCTCAATATTTCAACAATTTAGCAATTTAAAAGTTCAAGCTGAGTTCGAGCAAGTCGAAGTTAACGAGACTTACAAATCCTTTCCTGAAACAACTGTTGGGGGTTGGCGCCACCAGCGAATGATCGATTTTGTGGACTGTTTTACTAATAGCAGTGATACATGGTTAACACTCAGTGATGCCTATGGGCATGATGCATAAATGCTGAAGAAAAAGGGGATTTTCAATTTAACAGCATCAAATTTAGAAAGTTCTAATCTTGAAGCTGATTTTAAAGCAAAATTTGTCGAAAAGTTTTTAACAATCAATGCTGAGGCTATAGCTTTAGAAAGCGACTTTTTTAACTACCTTCTTTGTAAAGAAGCGCTCCATCACATGCCTCGCCCTATGATAGCCATATATGAAATGCTTAGGGCAGCCAGAAAAGGCGTTTTTTCATCGAGCCTCAAGACCAAATTATTGATTGGCCTATTTAGCGGAATGAGAATTTCTATAGAGAAGTCATTGCAGCTGATTTGGTTGGAGAAAAGCTGCAATTATGAATAGCACAACAAAAAATGAAATAAGTAGTAGTACTTATATAGATTGATGGGAAGATAAAGCCTTTAAATATGTCTATACTTTTTCTAAGCGATAAATTAGAAAAATGGCATTAGGCATGGGACTTCCTTCTTTCGCATATTAAAATTTTAATGATTTTTATAATCCTAAATGGAACTCCCAAGAATGAAAACCAGGCTTCGAAGGATTTGATAAAACGGTTGAGCAAATTCAGTTGAATGGCACTGTCTGTGCGATCATAGGAAAGTCCTACTAAGCAATAACAGGTTTACTGTTCAAGGAGGTCCCATCAAGTCACATCGTCAGTAAACTCGGTACTGCGGGTTATCAATTTAGCTTAACTGCTACCCGGTATTTACCAATTGCATGGCCTAATTTAGAAGAATAAACTATGAATCCACCTTTCTTGCACCCTCTTTCAGATATCCAGTCTAAATTCATTGGCGACAATTCAAAAATTTGGCAATTTTGCGTTGTTTTACCAGGAGCAAATATCGGAATGAACTGTAATGTCTGCTCACATTGTTATATCGAAAACAATGTAACTATCGGAAATAATGTAACTATCAAAAATGGTGTTTACTTATTTGAAGGAATGCTTATCGAAGACAATGTGTTTATTGGCCCAAATGCAACTTTCACTAATGATAAGTATCCAAAATCAAAAATTTATCCTAATGAATTTAATAAGACTCACATCAAAAAAGGAGCATCTATTGGAGCGGGTGCCATAATTCTGCCAGGGATCACTATTGGTGAAAATGCGTTAATAGGTGCTGGCGCAATAGTAACCAAAGATGTAGCGGAAAATGAAGTAGTTTATGGCCTTCCAGCGAGAAAACGATTAATCTCTGACTGATCTGCCTCCTCATTTGGTGGCGGGCATTAGGATGCACCAGGAGTATTCAAGTGGGGGGCGTGTACAGCATTGTCTGTACGCGAGTCTTTGGGGAATAACAAGGAATCGTAGTCAGGGTATTTGCAAGCAAATGCCACGTCTGAAAATGTATCTAAAATTTTATTTTGATATTTTGAAATATGTTTTTCATTTTTAATCGTCACACATACATAGTCATTATGGTGAGTGTAGTGCTCAATTACAGCGGTGTTATATCCATTTCTTCGAGCCCAATTGGATAAGGCAACACCACTATCAGGATAAAATCTATAGCAATCAACTGGATAACGATGATAGCCACCAGCAGAGGGGGCATTAAGGTAGAAAATTCCATCCGGTTTTAAAATGCGTATTATTTCAAGATACAAGATCCAAAACATTTCAGAATGCTCAAAACATGAAGAACTAACAACAGCATCAAAGCAATTATCGGAAAATGGAAGTTTGTAAGGATCATCTAAAACAACATCTACGCCATTGGCCTTACAAAAATCGACTCCAATATAATTACTATTATTTGGCGCTACTTCACGTAGAGATCCATTAACATTCTGTGAACCAATTTCTACTATAGATGCCTTTCCCAAAGGCTCCAAGTAAGTTTTAAAGAATAAGGCCCCATTAATCATTGCTTCCTGATGCATACATTTCCTTCTAGAAATTTCTAAATCTTAAATATCAACTGTTTATCGGCACCTATCAGTACTACTTAAGTAATTTTTATAAATAGATTGATCATTTCGAGATTAAAGTCTACTCAAAACTTGGGTAAATTCAGTTTTTGAACAAGATAAGAGACCGTGTTTTAAGTAGGTAAGTTGACAACTATGCCATATAAGGCAGCCCACCCCTTATGCAAGGGGTGAACTGCCAATAACTATATTAGTTTCATTTTCTCAAAAACAAACCAGACACATCAGCATCTGTCGCGTTTTTAGATTTAACTTTTTCATCGCCCGCTATTCCCACCGCCAGGCTGGTCGCATTGGCCACACTGTTGGCAGTGTTCTGACCAAAAGTCCCTATCCTTGCAGCTGCATCTTGCGCTGCAAACGCCCTCATGGCTTGCACCATCTGAGTGGTCACCATCAAGTGGCTGTCCGCCTTGGTCACTTTCGCCAGATCTTCGCCCAAGCTGGCCTGTGCAGCCTCTTCCTCTGACACCGCAAACTGCCCAATGGCTTGTGCCAATCGGTTCGTGCTCGGTGGAGTTGAAGCTTGACTTGGCTGTGCCGGCTGGACTGCAAACCAGACGTCTGCCGCTGTATGGGTCACCCCATCGGTGGTCTGGTAGCTTGAAGTCAAGCCCACCAAGTTGCCGTTGTTGAAGTCTGTGGTCACCCGAGCGTTCAAGCTCAACTGCGCAATGTTCAATTCGGCCAGCGTCTTCACTTCACCCGTGCCCGTTTGCGCATCTGCATTGCCGTCCACCCAAACACCCAACCTGGCAAACTGAGCGTCAGCGCTGCTAATGATCCCGTCTTGGTTGGTGTCTAGCTGCGCCAGTGCTTGGTAGCCATCTACCGCTTTGCTGCCATCAGCCAGTACCGTAGAAGTACCAAACAATTCTGAGCCGTCGTTGATGCTGCCATCTCGGTTATGGTCCAAAACCAACAAACCATCGCCTGAACCAACCCAGCCGGTTTGCACGGGCTGGCCGTTGGCCAACAGGTCAAAGTTCACCCCAGCACTGACGCTCAAGGTTTGAATGCCATTGCCGTCAAGGTCTAGAACAATCGGTGATTGCAACCTGCCGCCCGCATTGGTAATTTGTCCAAACTGTGTTGAAGACAAAGCCATGGTTTGGACCGTAGTCAATGCCGCAACCTGAGTAGAGCTCAAGGCACCCAGTTGAGACGAAGTCAGGTTTCGCATTTGAACTGTGGTCAGCGCTTTCAACTGCACAGAACTTAACACCTGAACATTAGAGGTGCTCAATGAAGCAAAGTCACGTGTTTCAAGTGATCGAATTTGTGTGCTGGACAAGTTAGTCACAACCACGCTCGACAGATTTGCCACTTGGTGTGTTGTTAAAGCTGCCAATTGTGTGGGCGTGATACTTAGCAATGCCGCTGTATTGAATGCAGACAAGGCTGATGTGCTTAAGCTTGCAATCTGTGCAGAAGTTAAGTTGGTTACTTGTCTGCTGGTCAATGCAGCAATGTTTGTTGTGCTCAAAACAGCAAGATCCCTCGTCTCCAAATAAGACAACTGTGCGGCATTCAATGCTTTGATGCTGGTTGTTGTAAGTTTAGATACTTGATCAGTATTCAGAGCAATAATTTGCTTGTCAGTCAAGCCGGAAATAGCCAGCGAGCTCAAATTAGACAAGGCTGCAGAACTCAAGCTTGCCACTTGAGTTGTTGACAATGCACCCACTTGAAGGTTATTCAAAACCGCCACATTGTTAACACTCAATGCAGCCAAATCAGCAGTTTCCAAAATAGCAATTTGAGTTGCCGACAGCGCCTTGACTTGAACCGAAGTGAGGGTTGCAATTTGAGCTGTATTCAACGCAACCATTTGGGGCGCATTCAAACCTGATATTGCCGACGTATTGAGCTTGCTGGTAACCGCTGTGCTCAAAGCATGCACTTGATCGGTAGTCAGGCCAACAACTTGATTCCCCACCCACAAGGACACAGAGTCTGTCAGTAGATTGTTGATGTCAGATGTACTCAAGCCAGACAGTTGGCCCGCTTTCAACTGGGTTATCACCGAAGATCCCAAGCTCACCAATTGAGCTGTGCTGAGTTGAGTAATTTGTGTAGAGCTTAAGGCCTGATACTGTTCTTTGACAAGCGCGGTGATTTTATCTTCACCCAACAAAACAATGTCCTCTGCCTCTAACGCAGTAATTTGCCGTGCAGTAAAAGCCCTCAAAGTGGTCGTTGTTAAATTACTTATCTGAGCCGTCGACAAGGCGACTATTTGACGTGTGGTCAATGCCTGAACCTGGGCTGCGCTTAGAGCTGCCAAGCTGGTAGAACTCAATACCGCCAAGTCAGTGCTTTCTATCGCATTAATTTGTGCTGTTGTAAGCGCTTTAATTGCTGCAGTGCTGAGATTGCTAACTTGGTCTGTATTGAGGGCAGAAATTTGCGCCCCTGTCAAGCTTGCAAAGGCAGTAGAGTTCAATTTGGCTATAGATTGGGTATTGAGTCCTGCAACTTGAGCGGTCGTCAATGTCTTGACAAAACTGCCACTTAAGCCAGCCAATACCGTGGTTGACAAGCCATTCAGTCGTGTTGCATCCA